>JADMIO011638295.1_pt1 | contig 150102 bp, 123 predicted proteins | sample 8958161 | NCBI WGS metagenome assembly JADMIO01 (sample SAMN16585339, study PRJNA669376) | soil metagenome | isolation source: Crop rotation soil | place: USA: Cullars Rotation, Alabama | collected 2011 | reverse complement strand
GCGACAACTTGTCCACGTGGAATTCTAAGCTTAGGATCCCAATGTGCTGGAAAGGATGATGGCAGCGAACGCGACGCGATGAGGCCACCACCGGCTCGGTCGCGGCAGGCGCAGCGACGGCGGGCTCACGGGCGCGCGCCGTGGCCTCGGTCCGGCTCGGACTCGCAGATGAGCAGGTTCCGCATGGGGCCCTGCAAATCGGTGACGCAAACGTCGTGCCCGCGTTGCCGTTCAAGCGACCGTCGCGGCTCCGCTCGTCGGGCTCGGCTTCGGCGAGAGCCAGGGTCGGCGATTCACACGCGACCGATGAGGGCGCCCGCCTGCCGAGAGATTCATGCGGCAATTCTCGGCGGACGGAACTTGCCCAACCCATTTGATCCGCACGAGATGCGCTCGCTCGCCCATGTCAGCGCTCTTTCGAACGAATCATCCGCGCCTTCGGCACCTTCGTCGCACGCGGAAACTACGTCGTGGGAGCCGTCGTGTTTCTCATCCTCACCCTCACTCAGTTCATCGTGATCGCAAAAGGCTCCGAGCGGCTGGCAGAAGTGGCCGCACGCTTCGTCCTCGACGCTACGCCCGGCAAGCAAATGGCCATCGACGCCGAGCTGCGCAGCGGCAGCTTCGACGGCGTCGAGGCACGTCACCGCCGCCGCTCACTGGCACGAGAGAGCCAATTTTACGGGTCGATGGATGGCGCGATGAAGTTCGTCAAGGGCGACGTTCGTTTGTGCATCTGAACGCAGACGGGCGAGACGCGGTCGCGGCGTCTTCGGAACGTTCTGTTAGCCTGTCCACACGATGAGGGTGACCCAGAATGGAGACGGAAGCATCACGATCCTGGTCCAATCGACTGCACGTGAGCGCGTGAAGGAGTTGTTCACGACCGGGCTTCTGAGACTCGTCCTGGGAATCACGCTCCCGCAGCTCCTGCTCGGCGGCGTGGGCGCGTTGATCTTCGGGGCGCGGCTTGACTGGGAGTGGCTCGTGCTCCTGCAGCTACCCTTGTTTTTCCTCATCGCGACGGGCGCGCTCCTCGGCGCGGCAATGGGCGCCGGGATGCCATTCGCGGTGCGCACCCTGCGGCACGTCGTGCTCTCGGCAGACTCGGTGAGATGCGTTTCGCGGGACGGACAGACCGTGGACCGCACCTGGGACTGGATCGGACCGGTACGCGAAACGTCGCGAGGATTCGTGATCCCGTTAAGGTTCAGTCACGGCCATGGTTGGCTACGCGTGGACGGGGGCTCTGCCCTTCGCGAGATTCTAACCCGCCACGGTAAGCTGGGTGACGGCGGACCTCGCGGTGACCGTAACGCGGAGAGCGCGGCCCGCAAGCTCCTCAACTGAGACTCCCCCGCCCCTTCTTCGGGGTTGCGCGGAAATCGCATCCGACGGAACTTGTCGAACTCGTTTGAAACGCACGGGGTACAGTCGCCGCTCATGTCAGCGCTCTTTCGCATGAATACGGGTAACCGTTCCCCGTCGGGCGTCACTCGAGGTGGCTCGGTGGCGGACATCGCACTCGCCCTCCTCGTGATTTCCGTCGTAGCGATGATGATCATCCCGCTGCCGACCTGGCTTCTCGATGTCCTGATCGCGACCAACCTGTCGATGTCGGTGGCGATTCTTCTCGTGGTCCTCTACGTCCCCGACGCGCTTGCGATCGCCACGTTTCCAACCGTACTCCTTCTCACGACGCTCTTTCGCCTCGCGCTCAACGTCTCCTCCACCCGCCTCGTCCTGCTGCAAGCCGACGCTGGGCAGGTCATCCGCGCCTTCGGCACCTTCGTCGTACGTGGAAACTACGTCGTGGGAGCCGTCGTGTTTCTCATCCTCACCCTCATTCAGTTCATCGTGATCGCAAAAGGCTCCGAGCGGGTGGCAGAAGTGGCCGCACGCTTCGTCCTCGACGCCATGCCCGGCAAGCAAATGGCCATCGACGCCGAGCTGCGCAGCGGCACCATCGACGGCGTCGAGGCACGTCACCGCCGCCGCTCACTGGCACGAGAAAGCCAATTTTACGGGTCGATGGACGGCGCCATGAAGTTCGTCAAGGGGGACGTCATCGCGTCCGTCATCATCACGGTGATCAACATCGTGGGCGGGCTCGCCATCGGCGTCGCGCAGAAAGGCATGCCGGTTGCGCTGGCCTTGAAGCGCTATGGCCTGCTCACGATCGGCGACGGCCTCGTCTCGCAGATCCCCGCGCTGATCCTCTCCACGGCCGCGGGAGTACTGGTAACGCGCACCGCCAGCGAAGATCCCGATACGCCCCTGGGCCAGGAGATTGCGCGCCAGCTCTTCGGGATGCCCAAGGCGCTGCGCGTTGCGTCGGGGTTCGTGGTCCTCTTGGCTGTCGTTCCGGGACTCCCCGCGATCCCCTTCCTCATCCTTGGCGTTGCCCTGTTCGTCGCCGCTCACCTGCGATCGAAGAAGCTGGCCCAGGATGACCGCCGCGCCGTCACCGAGCCCGCGCCCGAAGTGCCTGCCGGACGCGCGCGCTTCGTGCCCATGGTCGTGCCCTGGAGCGTCGAGATCAGCGCCGATCTGGAGCCGCTTCTGGACGACATTCGTACGCCCATCGTGCTCCTGCGCGAGCAGCTCTTCGCCGAGCTCGGCGTACCGCTCCCGCCACCGCGGCTGGTCGTGAACGCCGGCCTACCCGCACGTCACGCCATCGTGTCGCTGCACGAGGTCCCCGCGCGCGCGGTTCCACTTTCTCCCGAGCTCGAGGCCGATGCGATCGGCCCGCACCTCGCCGCGCACGCGATGGATCTGCTGCGTGCACGCGCCGCGGATTTCTTGGGCCTGGCCGAGACCCAGCGCCTCCTCGACGAGCTCGAGCAGTTTGCTCCGGCCACCGTTCGCAACGTGGTCCCCAAGCCGGTCTCCCTGACTCTCCTGGCCGACGTGCTCCGCCGTCTGGTCGAGGAGCGCATTCCCATCCGCGATCTGCGGGCCATCCTGGAAGCGCTGGCCACCGTCGCCGCGACCGAGAAAGATCCCCTGAACCTGGCCGAGCTGACCCGTGGGCAGCTCCGGCGCGCCATCACCTTCCGTCTCACGCGCGGTGCGCCTCACCTCGGCGTCTACTTGCTCGATCCCACCATCGAAGACACCCTCAGGCACGCGATCACCCGGACCGCCAACGGTGCTTTCTTGACGCTCGCCCCCGCCGCCGCGCGCGATGTGATCGCCGCCATTCGTCGCGCGTTCGGCGAGGCGGTCTCCGAGCATCCGGTCATTCTCACGCAGCCCGACATTCGCCGCTTCGTGCGAAAGCTGATCGATACGGATCTACCAAACACCACGGTGGTCAGCTTCGCAGAGCTCTTGCCGGAGGTTTCGCTTCGTCCGCTTGCCCGCGCACACCTGGGCGGGATCGGGTAACCCGAATTCTCCGCGTTTTTCGAATGTAACGAAGCCGCGCTCCTTCCGCTGCTAGGCTATTCAGCAAGGATCATGATTGGCGGTACGAAAAGCCGCGACCTGGGGTTGGTCTTCGCGCTGGCCGCGGTCTATGCGTGTGTCGCCAGGCTGGGGCTGACGCTCGACGCACTCGACGGTTTTGTAACCCTGGTCTGGCCGCCCAGCGGTGTCGCTCTGGCCGCCCTGCTCCTGCTTGGCAACCGCGTTTGGCCCGGCGTCCTGCTGGGTGCGTGGTGCGTGAACGTCTGGGTGGGCGCGCCAATTCACGTCGCGCTCGGCATCGGACTCGGCAACACGCTGGAGGCGCTGCTCGGCGCCTATGCCATGCGCCGCTTCGGGGGTTTCGACGGCTCGTTCGATCGACTCCGGCACGTGACCGCCCTGATCCTTCCCGCTGCAGCGCTCAGCACGGTCGTCAGCGCCACGGTAGGCGTCCTCTGCCTGCGTGCCGGCGGGCTTCTCATCGCCGAGCACATGCTGGGCACGTGGCGTGCGTGGTGGCTCGGTGACGCCCTTGGTGACCTCGTGGTGGCGCCCGTCGTGCTCGCCTGGGCTACGGGCGGACGCCCAAGACTCTCGCCCCTGCGCTGGCTAGAGGCCACGGCGTTGGTGGCCGCGACGGCCGCGGTCAGCGTGGCCGTGTTCTTCCGGCATGAGGCGATGATCACCGACCTTCTCGCCGCTCCACACGTTCTCTTTCCTTTGTTCGTGTGGGCTGCGGTCCGGTTCGGTCTGCGCGGCGCGGCGTCGACGACCGCGCTCGTCTCCCTGCTCGCCGTCTGGGGGACCGCGCGCGGCCTTGGTCCTTTCTCCCGAGAGACGCTGTCGACGAGCCTTCTCGGGCTCCAGACCTTCATGGGATGCTCCGCGCTTACCCCGCTGGTGGTGGCCGGCGCCATCGCGGATCGTGCACACGCCATTCGCAGCCGAGACGAGCTCGCCGCGGTCGTTTCCCATGATTTGAAGGATCCCTTGAATGTCATCGGCCTGAGCGCGACGCTGCTCGAGGAAGGAACGGGCAGTCTGGAGGGTCGCGCCCACAAGCACGTCCAGCTGGTCCAGAGCTCGATTGGTCGCATGAAGCGTCTGGTCGGAGACTTGCTCGACGCCGCAGCCATCGAAGCTGGCCACATCAGAGTCGTCCTTCACGCCGAGGACGGAAGCGCGCTGGTCAACGACGCGGTGGCGACCGCTCTTCCGGTGGCGAGCTCCAACGGTCAGCTGCTTCGCGCGGAGACGACCGGGGACTGCCAGATCATGTGCGACCGTCAACGCGTTCTTCAGGTGCTATCGAACCTGTGATCGGAAACGCGATGAAGTACACGAAGGGCGGCGGCGCGATCACCGTTCGGGTGGAGCTCGAGGCGGGCGAAGCCAGGTTTTCGGTCGCCGACAACGGATCCGGGATCGAGTCCGCGCAGCTTCGCCACATCTTCGAGCGCTATTTTCGGGTGCGACCCGGGCTCCGCGACGGAGTGGGTCTGGGGCTTTCGATTGCCAAGGGAATCGTCGAGGCGCACCGCGGGAGGATGTGGGTCGTGAGCAAGGTGGGGCAAGGGAGCGTCTTCTACTTCACGCTCCCGCTCCTGGAAGAACGTCCCGTCGGCGGCCGCGAGATCTTGCAGACGACCCGTTAGAACCACGCAGGTGCACGGGCGTCAGCCGGACTCGCCGGACGGCTCCTCGCCGAAGACCCCTTCCCATTTCGCGATCACGACCGAGGCCAGTGCGTTACCGGTCACGTTGATGGCGGTTCGTGCCATATCCATCACCTCGTCGACGGCCAGCAGCATCGCGATTCCAGCCTCGCCGGGCAGATGAAACCCTTCGCAGGTGGCGGCGATGATCACCAGCGTGGCCCGGGGAACGCCGGCGACGCCCTTCGAGGTCAGCATGAAGGTCAGGAGCATCACGATCTGCTGGCTGATCGACATCTCGATCTTCGCCGCCTGCGCAATCGTCAACGACGCCAGCACCAGGTAGAGCGTCGAGCCGTCCAGGTTGAAGGAGTACCCTGCCGGGATCACGAAGCCAGCCACCCGCCGCGGCACGCCAAAGCGGACCATCTCTTCAAGGAGCTTGGGCAGCGCTGCCTCGCTGCTCGCGGTCGAGAACGCGGTCAAGACGGGATCGCGGATCGCCTTCAAAAACCCTACGATCCGCGTTCCCGTCACCAGCAGCACCGGCACCATCACCAGCACGAAGAGCAGCGCCAGGGCCAGATAGAGACTCCCCACCAGGAGCGCGTAGCGCTGCAACAGGTGGATGACCGCCGGCCATCCCTTCATGATCACGCCGCCGTATTCGTGACCCGCGGCCATGTGGCTCACGTTGTAAGCCATGGCGCCAAAGACACCGATGGGCGTGAGGCGCATGACCAGATCGGTGTACTTGAACATGATCTGCGCGCAGCCATCGAAGAACGCCAGAACCGGCTTTCCCCGCTCGCCCACGCGCGTCAGCGCCACGCCGAACAGGGTCGCAAAGATGACCACCGGCAGGATGTCGCCCTCTGCCGCGTGCTTGATGAGGTTCGACGGAAAGGCGTGAGAGACGATGTCCCAGCCCGACTGCGCCTTGGCCGCGACGACCTCCGAGCGCGCGCCGAGATCGAGCGGCAAGCCGTCGCCTGGGCGCACGACATTGGCGACGGCGAGCCCGATGAACAGCGCCGCCGTGGTGACCACCTCGAAGTAGAGCAGCGCCTTGCCACCCATCCGGCCCACCGCCCGTATGCTTCCGGTCTGCGCGATCCCGACGATGATGGTCGAAACCAGCAGCGGGACGATGAGCCCCTTGATCAGACTGATGAAGGACTTGGAGCAGAACCGAAAGAGCTCATAGGCCTGGGGATGCTCGTTTTGCGGAAGAAAGCCGCCAAAAATGATGCCGAGCACGAGGCCCGCGAAAATGAGCAGCGTCGGCGAGCGGTACCAGACCTTGGTCATACGCCCGGAGCCTAGCCGGTCTTAGTGCGCACCGTCCTCGAACCGCACCATGCTCGGGCCTTCTCGAGCTCAGCTCACATCCGCTGGCGAATCACCTTGCGAGGAACGGCGCCCATCCTCATCGCGAGCTGCTTCGCTTCGCGCTCGAGGAGGGGGTGCACCTTCTTGCCCACGAACATTCCCAGGAGCTGCGGGCTCATGTCGGCCAGCCGCTTGAGCGCGCGGTTGGCGCCCTTCATGTCGTTCACGCCGGCGTAGGCAAATGCCCGCGCGCGCCACATCTGCGCGCGCATCTCGGCGTAGTCGGGGTCTTCGGGGTTGAAGAGCTCCAGCGTCTCCACCGCCCGCTTCGCATTTCCGGTGCGCGCCCACGCTTCGGAGGCCACCGTCGCGAACATCACGCGGGTCTTGGCGTCTTGCTGCTTGCCCAGGTCGAGCTTGTCGGCAAGAAGGCGCGCCTCCGAGGTCTCCCCCAGGGTCAGGTGAATCATGGCCCGCATCGCGCGAACCTGCCCCGCCACAGGGGCCATCACCTTCTCGAGGTTGACCGTCTCCAGCGTCTCCAGCGCTTTTCGGGGATCGGCCTGCATCTGGAGCTGGGCCTTGGCCAGGACCGCCTGCGTGTCGCCCTTCTTGAAGTCCTTCTCGAGGGTATCCAGCGCTTCCTGGCGGCCTTCCTCGGTGTCGGCGTTGCGGATGAGCGCGCCCAGCGCCTGCGTCTTGTTCATGTAGCGAACGAGCCAGATTCCCGCGCCGACCACGACCACGGTGAGCACGCCGGCGACCATGGCCGGCACCGAGCTCTTGAGCCAGGACGCGAGGCCGAGCGCCAGCACCCAGACCACCGCCATCACCAGACCCACGCGGATGTAGATCTTCTTCAGATCGACCAGCGGCTTGGCGGGAACGCTCGGATCGGGCTTGGTCAGGTCGCGAAGCTCCTGCTGCGCTTCGGCGACGCTCTTCTTCTTCTTGCTGGCCACGGGGCCATCTACCCCGGGACTAGGCGCTCCGCAAACGGGGATTACCCGGCCGCTTCGGGGGGAGGCATCGTGTCCGGTGGTTCTCCCTGGAAATCGGGGTCATCGGCCTGAACCACAGCCCGGAAGTGCAAAAATAGGCTCTGGGCGATGGACATGCAGGGCACCGCAAGGAGGGCGCCCATGATGCCGAAGAAGTGCTCGCCGACCAGGAGCGAGAAGATCACCAGAACGGGATGAATCTTGGCGGCGTCCCCCATGATCTTGGGGTTCAGGATATTCGCTTCGAGCTGATGAACGCCGACGATCCACAAGAGGACGAAGGCGGCGGTCCCGATCGACTGCGTGAGCCCCAGCGCCACCGCTGGGATCGAGCTGGCGATCGATCCGAAGATCGGAATGAGCGAGAACACCGTGGCCACCAGCGCCAGCACTGGCCAGTACTTGAGCCCCACCATCGCGAAGCCAACCGCGCTGAGCAGGCCGTTGACGAGGCAGATGATGAGCTGGCCGCGCACCACGCCGGACAGACCCCGGTCGATCCTTGCCAAAAGCCGCCGGAAATCGTCGCGCTGGTGGGGACGCCACAGCGAGGCGAAAAAACCGACGATTCGCTCGCGGGTGAGCATGATGTAGGCGCCGAGCATCAGCGTGATCCCGAAGATGAAGAACACGCGGCTGATCCCCGACACGATGTCGCGCCCGATCCGCGCGAGCTCCAGCGCGTTGTGCTGCGCGTAGGCGAAGCTCTTGCCGACGGCGTCCGCCACGAAGCGGTTGGGATCGAAGGGCAGCTCGTCCTTCGGCGACCGCGCGGCTTCCAAGATGTAGCCGCCGTGACCGGTGGGCTGGACGATGACGCCGCTGCCGATCTCGATGGCCAGAGTTCCGTCCGGCTGCGGATGCGCGACGAACGCAGGTTGCTCGTGCTCCGGGATCTCACTCGGCGGCGGCAGCGGCGGCGTGAGGCCAAGCGCGCGCAGCCGCGTCTGAACCGCAGGAACCCATTCGTCCCGCGCCCGATTCACCATGGACGGGAGCTCGCGTCGCAGGTTGCCAAGCTCGGCGCCGACGCGCGGGGCCGCCACACGTACGAAGCCAGCCAGCGATCCGAGCACCACCACGTAGACGACGACGATCGCCGCCGCCCGGGGCACCCGCTTCTTCTCCACCCACGCGACCAGCGGAGTGAGCACGTACGCGATGACCATCGCCAGGACGAAGGGAAGCAGCACGCGGTGTGCGACGACGACCACCGCCGTGGCAAGGACCGCGCTTACGGCGAGAAACATCCTCCGCCTTGTCATTGTCGGCCCCTTTTCACGGCGCCGGCGCGTGTGTGCCGGGCAGATCCACGAAGTGCGGGTAGAGCCTTCGCCACGAATCGTCCAGGTGCTCGGGCATGACGCGCACGTCTCCGAGCACGGGCATGAAGTTGGTGTCCCCCACCCAGCGCGGCACCGCATGGGCGTGCAGATGATCGGCGATACCGGCACCCGCAGCGACGCCCAGGTTGAAGCCCAGGTTGATCCCTTGGGGATTTACCGCACGTTTCAGCCGGTCCACGCTGTCTTTCACCAGCGCCATGAGCGCCACGTATTCCTCTGCCGTGAGCTCGGCCAGGTCGGCGACGTGCCGGCGCGAGACGACCAGGAGATGCGACGACGCGAAGGGAAACCTATTCAGGCACACGAAGGCGTGGGGCTGCACGACCAGCACCAGATCTTCGCGAAAACGCGAAGGCTCGCGCGCCGGGAAATCGCAGAATATGCAGCCGGCCCCTTTGGCGCCGAGGATGTACTCCATCCGCCAGGGAGCCCACATGGGGGCGGACATCGCGGCCACCATACAACGTTTTTTTGCCTACAAAATGAAAACGGCGGCGCCTTCCTCAGGTGAGGATGGCACCGCCGTTCCCGGTTCAAAAAGAGGAGGTCAGTCCTTCTTCTCTTCGGTCGTGGCCTCGGTCGCTTCGGTGGCTTCCACGGCTTCCTTGGCGACCTTCGACTTCTTCGCCTTGGGCGCCTTCTCGGGCGCGGCCTCGGCCGTCTCTTCCTCGCCCATGCCGAGCTTCTGGCCAAGCTTCTGCTTGATCAGCTCGCCGATGGTGCCGCCCTTCGAAGCCTCGTCGGCACCCTTCTTGGGGGCCTTCGATTCGCGCTTCTCGCCGCCGACCGTGCCGGACGTCGAAGCTGCGCGCGTCGTAGAGGTCGATGCGTTCTCACCGATGCGCATGCTCAGCGTGAGGCGCCGATCCTGCGAGTCGATGTTTGCGATCTCGGCCTTCACTTCGTCGCCGATCTTGAGCGGCTTCGGAGTTCCGTCCTCGTTGGTTCCCTCGACGAGATCGCCGGAGGAGATGAGCCCCTCGACGCCGTCGCGGATACGGACGAACACGCCGTAGTCGACCGTGGAGATGACCTTCGTGTCGCAAACGCGACCGGAGGGGAACTCGGTGAAGATGCTCGGCCACGGGTCGTCCCAGAGCTGCTTCACGCCGAGAGAGACCTTCTTCTCGTCGTGGTTGATGCTCAGGATGATGGCCTCGACGTCGTCGCCCTTGTGGTAGAGGTCCGCGGGATTGTTGACCTTTGCCGTCCACGAGAGGTCGCTCTTGTGAACCATGCCGTCCACGCCCTCTTCGATACCGATGAAGACGCCGTAGTCGGTCAGGCTGCGCACCTTGCCCGCGATCTTGTCGCCGGGGTGGTACTTCTCGGTGAAGAGCGTCCAGGGATCGGGCTCGAGCTGCTTCAGACCGAGCGAGATGCGCTTGGCCTTGGCGTCGACCTCGAGGACCTGGCAGTCGAGCTCTTTGCCGACTTCGAGGAGCTTGGACGGGTGCTTGACCTTCTTGGTCCAGCTCATCTCGCTCACGTGAATGAGGCCCTCGACACCCGGCTCCAGCTCGACGAACGCGCCGTAGTCGGTGATCGACATGACCTTGCCGTGAACCTTCTTGCCGGGCGGATAGGCCTCCTCGGCGTGGTTCCACGGATCTTCCTGGGTCTGCTTGAGGCCGAGCGAAACGCGCTCCGTCTCGGGGTTGTACTTGAGGACCTTGACGGTGACCTCGTCGCCAACCTGGAACACTTCGCTGGGGTGATTGACGCGGCCCCAGCTCATGTCGGTGATGTGGAGGAGGCCATCGATGCCGCCGAGGTCGACGAAGGCGCCGTACTCGGTGATGTTCTTGATGACGCCCTTGACGACCTTGTTCTCCTCGAGGGTCTCGAGGGTCTTGGTCTTGATTTGGTCGCGCTCCTTCTCCAGGAGCACGCGGCGCGAGAGCACGATGTTTCCGCGCTTCTTGTTGAACTTGATGACCTTGAATTGGTAGGTCTGCCCGATCAGCTTGTCCAGGTTGCGGATGGGTCGCAGATCGACCTGGCTGCCCGGGAGGAATGCCTTCACGCCGCCGCGGATGGTGACCGAGAGGCCGCCCTTCACGCGCTGCGAGATGGTGCCTTCGATGAGCTCGTCGCGCTCGCAGGCGCTCGAGATCTCATCCCACACCTTCATCTTGTCCGCTTTCTCCTTGGAAAGCGTGACCAGTCCGTCGTCGTTCTCGCGGCTCTCGATGTAGACGTCGATGACGTCGCCGACCTTGACGGAGACCACACCGGTGGCATCGCCAAACTCGTTCAGGGGGATGATCCCCTCGCTCTTTCCGCCGATGTCGATGACGACGTTGTCGCGCTGAACGGCGACCACGGTGCCTTTGACGATTTCGCCTTCTTTGCCGAACTCACCGCTCTGGATGCTGGCTTCGAAGAGGGCGGCGAAGCTGTCCATGCCTCCGCCGGTGCTGATGTCGGACGAACTGCCTGCGCTGCCTGCCGAAGATACTGACAGGGCTGTAGTTTCAGGTGACATGTTTATGAAGGAGTCTTTCTTGGTGGTCCTGTTTGGTGAAGCGCTCAGTGGAGACGCACCACGTGTTGCCCGTTCAAAAATTGCGGCATCCGAAGGCGGACCTGTCCCTTCGAGAACGGGGGCAGGGTAGTAGCCCGCGTGGTTTTCGCTGTCAAAGGGTAATGGCCCGTATTTCGCAGGGTTTAGAGGTCGAGGTCGCCTGGGACCACCGTGGGCAGGTCGTGAAGCAGCGCGGGGGGAAGCTCCACATGGCCGCGAACGCTCCGGCCCTCGCGCACGACCTTGGCGTCCGCGATCCACGCGAGATTTGGCCGTTTTAGCCGGCCAAACACCTCGATGACCTGCCGGAGGGTGTCCTCCGAAGCGGCGGCAGAGCCCTCCTCGGCATAGGTCAACGAGGCGACGAGCCCCTCGCGGGCGGGGCCCAGAACGAACGTCACAGCCTGGAGCCCGCGGCCAATGTGCTCCAGGCGGCCCCCGGGGGCGCTGAGCGCCGGAATCCGATGCAGCAGCGCGGCTCCGTCCACCCTCAGCGACACGAGCGCCCGATCGTCTCGGGCCGGCGCGGAGCGACCGAGTGGGCTCGCGAAGGCCTCGCGCGTCCGATCGCGGGAGTCCCCGGTGGCGAGAACCCACGTCCGCTCGGGGAGAACGAAGAGGGAGGCTTGGGGCCGCTCTTCGAGATCGTGTTGAACGAACTCGGGCGTGCGCGCGTGCTCATGGGCGGGTTTCCACAGCAGCTTCCCCTGCTCGTTGGCCAGCTTCTCGGGAGCGAGATCGGGCCTCACGCCACGAACCACGACGGTGATGTCACCGCCGTCACGAAGCCCCACCAGCACTTCATCGGCGGACTCGAAGACCTCGATCACCCGGGTAGTCGCGCGGCCACCCTTCGCCGCAGCCAGCGCAGAGAGGGTCTTCAACAACGACCCGTAGACGGCGTCGCGTCGGATGGCCTGAGGCCGCGCCACAAGAAGGATCTGCGGCGTGCGCTCGAACGCGTCTTCCCACTTTGGCGTGAGGCGATCGACCGAGCTCACGCTCGATTTCGCGTTCACCGGCGCCGTGCCGCAGCCCAGAAGCAAGGTGGCCGCGAGCGCTGCCAGCGCGAGAGCCCGCATTATTTTTGAGCGGTGATGCGGGCCACGTGCGCGGCCATCCGCGAGACCGTCTCTTCGATCGTGAGGTAAGAGGAGTCGACCAGCACCGCGTCGTCCGCCTGGCGCAAGGGCGCCACCGCGCGGTTCGAGTCCTGTTCGTCGCGCTTGTGCACGTCGGCCAGGGTCTCTTCCAGGGTCGCGGCGGCGGCGCCGTCCCTGGCTACCAGCTCTTCGTGCCTCCGCGCGGCGCGAATCTCGGCCTGCGCCGTGAGGAAGAACTTCGCCTCTGCATCGGGGAAGACCACGGTGCCGATGTCGCGGCCTTCCAGAACGACGCCGCCATTCCTTCCCGCCTGTCGTTGCAGCTCGAGGAGCGCGGCGCGTACGCCCGGGTGCGCGGAGACGGTGCTCGCGCCCATCGCGATGTCCGGCGTCCGGATGGCCTCCGAGACGTCCTCACCGCCGAGGCGGGTGCGAACGCCACGCTCGTCGCGCCCGAAGACGATGGCGCCGTCACGGGCCAGCTTCTCCGCCAGCGCCGTGACCTTCTCGCCGTCCGTGAACGAGAGCCCGGCGCGCTGCGCGGCCAGCGCCACCGCGCGGTAGGTCGCGCCGGTGTCGACCAAGACGTACCCAAGCGCGTCCGCGAGCTGCCGCGCGACGGTGCTCTTGCCCGCACCGGCGGGACCGTCGATGGCGACGATGGGACGAGGGCGAGCGATTGTCACCGCCCCGATTTAGCAAGATTTGGGGCGGGAGTCCTGCGCGATTGCGATTACTTGCAGTAGCCCATGTTGTTGCAGACGCCCGTGGTGGGGGGCAGCGGGCAGTCCGTACCCGCCTCGCAGCGCAACGAGCAGAAGCTTCGCATGCCGCCGACGAAGCAGACCATGCTGTCGCAGTCGGTGGGTCCCGTGCAGGTGGCGCCGAAGGTGCCCGGCGCGGGGCCGTCGGTGCCGGCATCGGATCCGGAGTCCACCGCCGGGCCACCCGTGTCGGCAGCCGGCATGCTGCTGTCCACCGCGCCCGAGTCCTTCGGAGGTGCGGGAACCGGCTCGGTCGTAGAAGAGCACGCCACGCCCAAGGCCACAGCGGGAGCGCACAGGACCGCACCCAGAGACAAGCGCACGAGCAAATGGATCTTCATGCGCCCAGCCATAGCGAGATTTCCGGCCCCTCATTGTTACATCAAAGCAACACGCGCCGGAGGTGGGGGCAAGCCTCCGATCCGCGGGCGATCCAGATCCATTACAATCAAGAAACAGCGATTTTACACGGCGTATTTTCACGATTCGGGATCGCAGCGACTTCACTCCGCCGGTCGGATGGTGCTAGGTTTGGGCGATGCGTACCTGCTTGGTGGGCCTGCGCCGCCGGAGACGAGGCGCGGGGCGTAGCCTTCGTTGACGTGTGCACGAAGGACGGGAGGATGACCGTGACCAGCGCCCGAACACTACGCGCGTTGCCTCTCTTGCTGCTTCTCGCGGCGGCGGGGTCGCCGCTCGCCTGCAGCGTCGACGGCACACCCTGCTTTCCGGGCGACTATCGTCCCTGTGCCTGCGACAACGGAAACCAGGGACTCTTTCAGTGCTCGGACACGGGAGACGCGTACGGCTCCTGCGATTGCAGCGGCAAGATCCCCGGCAGCACGGACGACGCCGGTGCCCTCCCCGATGCATCGACCGACGGCCCCGTCGGCGAAGGCGGCGGGCTGCTCCCCTTCATGGCCCCGTGCGCGATGGATTCGCAGTGCGAGACGGGTCACTGCTTCGCGTTCAGCGCCAAGGGCCCGCACTGCTCGCAGATGTGCACCTCCGACGCAATGTGCCCCAAGCCTGCATCTCCCGGCTGCAACATGATGGGCTACTGCAAGGCGCCCTGATGCGAAAACTGGCGCCCATCCTGCTCATGCTGCTGGCCCCCCTCACGGCCGCCGCCCAGACCCCCGTTCCCGCTCCCGCTCCGGTTCCGAATCAGGATCCCGCTCCCGACCCCGCGGTTCCGAATCAGGATCCCGCTCCCGACCCCGCACCCGCACCCGACCCCGCACCCGCGCCCGCACCCGAGCCCGAAGCGACCCCGGAGCCAACGGCTTCGCCGGAGCCCGAGCCCGAGCCGGAGCCGGCGCCCCCTCCCCCGCCCAAGGAGCCACCCGAGGTGCGTGTGCTCGGCGACCGAGCGGATTCACTTCAGCGCATTCCCGGATCGGGCACGGTCATCTCCTCGCAGGAGATCCAGCGGGCAAATCCCGTGGATCTGGCCGAGGTGCTGCGCCGCGTTCCAGGCGTGCAAGTGCGGCAGGAGTACAGCGGTGGCATGCGGCTCGACATCGGCGTGCGCGGTCTCGATCCCGGGCGCAGCCGGCAGGTGCTGGTTCTCGAAGACGGCATCCCGATCGCGGCCAACCCCTACGCCGAGCCCGACATTTTCTACGTGATGTCCGTCGAGCGCGTGCGCGCCATCGAGGTCGTGAAGGGGAGCGGCAACATCCTCTTCGGCCCGCGAACCATCGGCGGCGTGATCAATTTTCTGACCCTGAGCCCCCCGCCGACACCGCACGCGGTGTTCGACGTCGAAGGCGGGGCCGGCGGCTACGTGCGCGGCATGACCAGCTACGGCGACACCTTCGGTGGCGCGCGCTACATCGTTCAAGCCCTTCACCGCCGCGGGGACGGCTTCATCGCCGAGCCCTACAACTCCACCGACGTGATGGGCAAGGTCGCCTTCGACACGTCGGACAAGGGCGAAGCGATCGTCAAGGTGGGTTTCCACGACGACTCGGCGATCTCCCCGACAGTGGGCCTCACCCGCGAGATGTTCATCACCGACCCGCGACGGCCGACCTTTGCCCCCAACGACCAGGCCAACATGCGGCGCTACGAAGTGTCGGTCATCCACGACCAGCGCTTCAGCGACACGACCAAGCTCAGAACGCTGCTCTACGCCTACGCCAACACGCGCAACTGGCGACGCGAGACGTTCGATCGCACCCCGGTGCCGGGCATTGCCTACGATCGCATCGTCGGCAATACGACCATCCCCAATGCGGGCATCTACTTCCGAGGCACCAACACGGTGCAGGATTGGATGTTCCAGGTGGCAGGCGTCGAGCCGCGGCTCGAGCATCGCTTCGCGACCGGGCCCGTCGGCCACACCGTCGACGTCGGCGCCCGCTTGCTGGGGGAGACGGCGAGCTACCAGCTCCGCACAGGCGACACTCCGACCTCCTATGCAGGCGCTCTCACGGGCGATCAAACGCATCGCACGATCGCCATCGCAGGCTACGTGCAGGACCGCGTCGCCATCCTCGACAACCTTCTGGTCACCCCCGGCATCCGCGTCGAGCACGCCGACTTTCACCAGCTCGTGCTCCGACAAGCCGACAGCCTCGGCACCCACGACGTCTCGATTCCCGGCGACAAATCGGTCACCGGCGTGATCCCCGGCATCGGCACGGTCTACGGGTCGAAGGACGCAAATGTCTTCGCCGGCGTCCACTACGGATGGGGCCCGCCGCGGGTCGCCGATGCTTTCGGTGCCAACGGCACGCCGAGGCCGGTGAGCGCGGAAGAAAGCGTCAACTACGAGGTTGGCGCCCGCACCCTCTACAAAAAATGGGTCCGCTTCGAAGCCACCGGCTTCTATTCGTCGTTCACCAACCAGGTCGTCTCGGGCAACGGCGGAGCCGGCTCCACCCTCGTCGATGGCGGCCCCACCGACCACATCGGCGTCGAGACCGGCACTGTGCTGGGCATCGGAAAAGCCCTGAAGTGGGCAACGATTGTCGACCTCACCGGGCGTTACACCTTTTCGCGCGCCACGTTCTCGGAGGGCCCCTACAGCGGCAAGCTCGTGCCCTACTCGCCGCTTCACAGCTTCAGCACCCACGTGGACGTGGAGCATCCCTTCGGCATCGGTGGGCAGGTCGCCTGGACCCACGTAGCCTCGCAGTTCTCCGATTTCGCCGACACGGTGGCTGCAAACGCGAGCGGCGAATACGGCCAGATCCCCGCGTGGAACAGCGTGGACGCCACCGCGCACTACCGCAACAAGCCGACCGGCATCACGCTGAAGCTGTCGGTAAAAAACCTGCTCGATACGCCCTACATCGCCGCGCGCCGCCCCCAAGGGATCGACGTGAAAGGCTTCCGGCAGATCCTCCTGGGCCTCCGCTGGGAGTACGAAAAGGCCCAGCCGACGCCGCAGTGAGCGGCGATCGTCGCCCGATCGCTCAGCCCTTGCACTCCGCCGTGCATTTCGTGCCACGGCACTGAACGAAGCCGCGCTCTCTGTCAACGGGGGCTGGATTCGCGTCGTCGCACGCCTTGCGACAAGGGTCGACGAATCCGCCGCCGCCGCCGCCGCCATCACCCGCTCCGCCGCCTCCGCCACCGCCTCCGCCACCGCCTCCGCCACCGCCACCGCCTCCATCACCCGCGGTGACGCGTCTTCCGCCGAAGATGACGCCCCCGTCGGGGTCCACCTCCGGCGGGCAGGAGGCGAGACATTTGTGGAGCGCGACGCAGACAGTGTCTCCGAAGCAGGACACCGTCGGCTCGCAGCAGTTGGCCTGCATGCATGTGTCGCACGTGCCATCGAACGCCAACCCGCTTTGGTGCAGATTGCACACGCCGCCCGCGTCGACGTTGACCGCTGCATCGCTTGGCGCCGCGGAGGCATCCGTCGCCGTGGGATCCGCCAGCGGCTCAACCACGACCGCGCCTGGACCCCCTGACGACGAGCATGCAACTACACTCACTCCAAGAACAGCGGCTACGACAAGTCGCTTGGCCATCTTGGGTCGACGTGCACGCTTCATGCTCGGAATCGGTCCTCGGTTTTTCCCGCGGTGCGCGCACGGAGACCCTGGGAATGGGGGGGATCAAGCCTCATTCGCCCTGGATCTTTGGGGGCAGGACACCCATTACACGCACGTTACAGCGTCAAACACGCACGTTACAGGCTTCCGATCTGCTGCCATGAGACCGCTTCGGGATGCGATGCTGCATTCATGACGCTGACTCGCGTGCGGATGATCCTCGCGTTCCTGTCGTTGGCGATCGTCGTGCTCTCGTGCACGACGACGAAGACAGAGTGCTACCCGGGCGACTATCGCTCCTGCGCCTGCGACGACACCAATGGCGGGTTTCAGCAATGCCCCGTGGGTGGGGCGGGCTTTGGCGCGTGCGATTGCAGCGGGTCTTTTCCGTGGCAGCAAGGTGCAGACGCCGCCACTCCGTTGGAGGCGGGCGATGCCGGCGAAGGAGTGGACGCCGACAGCGGGCTGCTCCCATTTCTGGCGCCCTGCATGGTCGACGCGCAGTGCGCCTCGGGCTACTGCGGGTCCTTTCCCACCAAGGGATCGCGATGCACGATCCATTGCAAATCACTCGCCGATTGCCCCGCCCCTTCGCCAAAGTGCAACCCCATGGGGCAGTGCTCCGTGCCCTGAGCGAGGCTCGTCAGAGCGCCGAGCTTGCGCCCTGGACCTCCACGCGGGCGCCCAGCGCGCGCAGCGTTCCCACGAACCGCGGAAAGCTGGTGGCGACGCAGTCCACGTCGCGAATCTTGCTGGGGCCGCTCCCGAGGAGCGCGAGCACCGCGGCGGTCATCGCGATGCGGTGATCGCCGTGGCTCTCCACGTCCACCGGAGTGAGCTTGCCCTGCTTGCCTTCGATGATCATCCCGTCCGGCTTCTCTTCGACGTTCACTCCGAAGGCACGAAGCACCTGCACCATGGTCGTGATGCGATCGCTCTCCTTGACCCGTAGCTCGTCGGCGTCGGCAATCGTCGTGGTCCCCGAGGCGCGCGCCGCCAGCGCGCAGGCAATGGGGATCTCGTCGATGGCGCGCGGAATGAGCTCGCCGCCGATTTTCCCGCCCTGCATCGGCGAGAACCATGCCGTGATTTCCGCGATGGGCTCCCCTGCCCGCTCGCCCAGCGGATCGATCGACAACCCGGCGCCCATGTCGCGCGCGATCTCGAGCAAGCCGGTTCGCGTGGGATTCACCCCCACGCCGCGCGTGGTCACCCGCGAGCCCTCCACGATCTGCGCGGCGACGAGGATGAACGCCGCGGCCGAGACGTCCCCCGGGATCTCGATCTCGAAGCCTGGCATCTGCGCGTTCCATCCCGCGGGATCGAGCTTCACCACCGAGGCCATCGTCTCAATGGGCACCCCCAACGCCCGCATCATGCGCTCGGTGTGATCGCGCGACACGGTGGGCTCTTTGAAAAAAGTCGCGCCGTGCGCGTAAAGCCCGGAGAGCAACATGGCGCTCTTGACCTGCGCGCTCGCGACCTTGGAGTCGTGCTCGATGCCCTTCAGAAACTCGCCCTCCGCGAGCGGTCCCACGCGGAGCGGCGCCGTCACGTCCCCTGCTCTCGTGGGGTGCGGCGCGCCTTCGATCTTCGCGCCGCGCAACCGCAGCGGCCCCACCACGCGCATCATCGGCCGCCGCGTGAGCGAGGCATCGCCGATCAGCGTGGTCTCGAAGGGCTGCGCCGCGAGGAGGCCAGAGAGCAGGCGCATCGTGGTGCCCGAGTTGCCGCAGTCGAGCGGCCCCTTGGGCGCGCGCAGCCCGAAGATCCCCGAGCCGACGACCCGGAGCTCGGTGGGGCCCACGTCCTCGATGATGACCCCCATGGCGCGCATGGCGTTGGCGGTGGAGACGTTGTCCTCGCCGCGGGAAAATCCGGTGATGCTCGACTTGCCGTTGCAGAGCGAGCCCAGGAGCACGGCACGATGGCCGATGCTCTTGTCGGAGGGAATGGGGACGCTCCCGGTCAGAGGGCGCTCGGCGGGGTAGACGAGGAGGTCGGTCACGGCCTCCAGAGTATCACCGCAAAAGCCCTACCCCGTAACGGATGCGACCACGAGGAGCACCGCGGCGAGGCCGGTCGACAGCGCGATGGCCCACAGTCCGAGCCTTCGAATCTTGGTCTTGCCGCCGAACTTGATGAGCGACCATCCGAGAAACTCGGACCCCAACCCGATGAGCGCCAGCGTGGCAAAGAGGACATGGGCGAACCGACCGACGCCGCCCCCCGAGACGACGCGGAACGCGAACAGGGAAAAGAACGCGATATGGGCGATCCCGCCTGCGGTCGCCAGCGCTTTGGCTGCTTTGTCCAAGGCCCCTGACGGCTTTCCAAACGCCATGATCGGTTACCTCCCGCGTTCTCTAAGCTTGGCTGCGCCCGGCCTGGCGGCAAGGACAACCATCAATCTTTACACGGCGGTCAATGGTCTCGCTCGGCTCCCCCGCGCTAATGCGGCGCCAGGTACTGCTGCGCCAGCTGGAGCAAGGCACGAAGCTGCTGGTCCTCGACCGCCAGCGTGACCTGGGTGTCGGTCTGCACCGGCTTGATATCCAGGTTCTTCACGAACAGCGAAGCCATGCCGGAGCTCCGCTTCAGCTCGCCGGCTGCGGCCTCCGCCCGTGGCGCATCCGGGTACGTGAGCGTTCCCGCAATGTTGAGGCCGGGGTCTTTGAAGTTCCCGACGACCCGCAAGGCTTTTAGCCCCTTCATGAACGGGAGCGGGATCATCCCGACGCTCGCCGCGCCGATCGGCTGATTGGCGAAGTCGGCCGCGCCGGCGAAGGCAGCGCCGGGGGTCTCCAGCGTGGCCGTCACCCAGGGCGGCTGGTCGCGCGTCACGCGTCCGTCCTTGATGCGATCGAGGGCGCGGCGGATGCCTGTCTCGGTGCCCGCCACGGCCGTGCGGGCGGAGAGGACAGTGAATCCCACGTTGGACAGCGTGTAGAGCGTTCGTCCCCCGTACTGCGAGGCGACGATGGCACCGCCGCCTTTCGTGGTCACATGGGTCTGCGCTGCCTGCGCGATTTTCTGCTCGTCGAATTTGCCGACCAGCACCGCGGCCACGTCGGCACCTTGCAGCGAGTACACGCCGACCACGACGCGGTCGAGATCGCGCGAAGGGACGAAGCCGGCTTCTTCGCCGACCGGGACCAGACGCTCGGTCAATTTTCCGAGCTGGGCCCCCACCGAGCCGGTCGCATACACCGCGCGGGCGTCGACGCTCACCACCACCAGGGCGGAAGCAGGCAGGAGAGCCAGCGGATCGTCGTCGAGCTTCTTGTCGGCAGCCCCCTTGGCACCTTCGACGCTGCTGTTGCTACCGCCGCAGCCCACCGAAAGGACGAGCACCACCAGGACCAGCGCACCACGACCGAGAAACTTCCAGATGTCTGTCATCGCGCGGCAGAGCCTAGCACCACTCCGCCAGATCTGCGGGACGCTCGGGCGGCCGATCTGCCGGAGTCGGCTCAAACGAGCGCCGGATAGGATCCCAGGATCTTGAAGAACTTCGTCAGCCGACGGATCTCCTCGAGCGCCGTGACGATGGGGCGCTCGGTCACGTGCCCGATGACCTCGACATAAAAAATATAGGACCAGGCCTCGCCCGGCGCGGGCCGCGATTGGATCTTGGTGAGGTTGATCCCGCGTTCCGCGAACTGCTTCAACACATCCAGCAACGAGCCGGGCGCGTCCTGGACACTGAGGATGATGGCGGTCACGTCGTTTCCCGTGCGGCTCGAAGGGCGCGTCCCCACCACCGCGTAGCGGACGCTCTCGTCGCCGCCGTCGAGGACATTTCGCTGCGCGACTTCCAGACCGAGCTGCACGCCGAACGACTCCGTGGCCAGCGCGCCCGCCCCCTGATCTTCGAAGGCGCGCTGGCACGCCAGGAGCGGAGTCTTCACGTCGAGCACCGAGACCCGGGGCGCGAGCGAGGACAAAAAGCGCTGAGAATGAGCATGATCGTGGGGCGTGGCGTAGATCTTCTCGATGTCCCCCAGGTTGCCGGTGCGGCTCAGGAGCTGAAGATTCGACGCGGCCTCGAACGCGGCGACGATCTTCAAGTCGCTCGCGGTGAGCGCCATGAGGGTCGGCTGCACGGGCCCCTCGTCGCGTGTCTCCAGGGGAACGACCGCGAATTGCGCGCGCTGCCGCGAGATCTCCTCCAGCGCCGCCGCGGTGGTCTCCGCTGCGACGAAGCTCGCCCCAGCGCCGAAGCGCTCGCGCGCCGCCGCGTGCCCTGCGCCCCCCTCCGGCCCCACGTAGGTGATCGGCACCGGGAGCTCCAGCGAGAGGCAGCTCGCGAACACCTCGCGGAAGATCTCTCGCACCGCCTCGGGCGGCATGTCGCCCGTCGCGTGTGCGACCAGCGCCGTCAGCGAGGCACGGTCGGTCTGTGGCAGCGAAGCGGGCTGGTCCTTTCGCAGATCGCCTATTTTTCGCGCGGCCTTCGCGCGTTTCTCCAGCGTTCCCAAGAGCTGCGCGTCGAGCTTCGCGATCTCTTGCCTCAGGTCGTCGACTTCACGCTTGGTGTCGCTCATCTTGGTTTGCTCAGAGTAGCTCTTGTGAGCCCGCGTTTGCACGCGCGCGCTTCAACTGGAATGATCCAGGGTCATGCGGACGGACGAGCTCTGCGACCTTCGGGCAAAATACGAGGAGATGCTCCGGCTGCGCCTCCTGCACGCGTCCGGCGACGAGCCCGACCCCCGTCGCGCGATGGCCGCGCTCGCCGGGCGCTTTCCGGGTGCCCTACGCGAGATCGACGAGCTCCCCCTGGACGAGATTCGCGGGCGCATCGAAGCCCTGCGTGCCGCCGAGGGTGATCGATCGCGTGTCGTCCCCTGGATGCGTGCCACGAGCCGTTTTCACGCCCTCACCCGCGGCGCGCTGTGCGCCAAGCGCTGGTTGGGTGGGCGCAAGACCGCAGATGTCGCGGCGTTCGCGCGGGATCTGGAAACGCTGTGTTACGCGGACGACGCACGCGTGTGGGCCGGCGACCTGGCCAAGATTGCAGCGCCGCCGCGCGGTCGCATCACCGATCTGGTGTTCGCGCGCATCGCGCTGGAGCTCGACGTTCCGGAGGAAGACGCGCGCACCCTGGTCTTCGGGGCCTCCCGGCGAACGCGACTCAGCTCTTCGAAGCCGGCGGGCTAGAGGGGCTCGAGGACGAGCTTTCCTTGGCAGCCGCAGGGGCGGGAGAGGAGCCCGAAGACCCGCCGCCCGACGACTCCTTTGCCGCCGCAGGCTTCGCGTCGCCGCTCTTGGAGTCGGTGGAGCTGCTGTTGGCGCTGTCGTCCTTCTTGCCAGGCTTCGACGACGAGTAGAGGTCTGCGTACCATCCGCCCCCCTTGAGAATGAAGCGCCCACCGCTGATCTGGCGCTTGGCCGTCGGTTGTTTGCACTTCGGGCAGATCTGCAGCGCGGGCTCGGAAATTTTCTGGGTCTCCTCCCACTGGTTCTTGCAGTCGGAGCAGGCGTACTCGTAGGTGGGCATAGGTGCGACCTTGGAAGGAAGTTCGACGGAAGGCCCGCCGATCGTCGCCTCCCTCTAGCACTGTAACCACGCCATTGGGGATATCGGTTCGTCCCGATGGTTCAGCCGCACTCTTTCGAGGTGCGCCGGCCCCCCCCCACCCCGCGAAACGCGAGCGGGGGGGCGATTGTCCACAGGTTGGGGAAGCGCTTGCGGAAAACTTGTGCAAAGCGTAGATCCGAAGTTGGCCCGCCGTGACGATATGTGAAGCGACGTTACATCGCCTCACTTCACCTCAGGTTGGTCTCGGGTAGGCATAGTTTGAGGAGCGGGCCGGTACCGCTCTGGGAGCGCCGATGAAGATCAAGAAGCTCGAGATGGTGGGATTCAAGTCGTTCGTCGACCGCACTGTGGTCAACTTCGACCACGAAGTCCTTGGCATCGTCGGGCCCAATGGGTGCGGCAAGTCGAACATCGTCGACGCCATTCGTTGGTGCATGGGAGAGCAGTCTGCCAAGCATCTCCGCGGTCGCAGCATGGACGACGTCATCTTCAGCGGCTCGGACTCGCGCGCCGGCCACGAGTTCGCGGAGGTGACGCTCACCTTCGAGAACGACAGCGGCGACGTGCCCATCGAGCTGCGCGACTACCCGGAGATCGCGGTCACCCGCCGCCTCACGCGCTCGGGAGACAGCGACTATCTCATCAACAAGACCCAGGTCCGCCTGAAGGACGTGACCGATCTCTTCCTGGGTACCGGCGCCGGGACCAAGGCCTACTCCATCGTCGAGCAAGGCAAGATCGGGCTCATCGTCACCGCCAAGCCCGAGGACCGCCGGATCCTCATCGAGGAAGCGGCCGGGATCACCAAGTTCAAGTCGAAGAAGAAGCAGGCCGAGCGCAAGATGGAGATGACGCAGCAAAACTTGCTGCGCGTGGGCGACATCGTCGCCGAGATCGAGCGCAACCTTGGATCGTTGAAGCGCCAGGCCGCAAAGGCCGAGCGCTACGTTTCCTACCGGAGCGAGCTGGAAGACCTTCACCTGTACGAGTCTTCGCACCGGTACCTGGAGATCGTCGGCTGGACCAAGCTCGAGGCAAGCGAGGTCGAGAGGTTCACGCTGGAGAGCGACGGCGCGCGCGCAAACCTGGCGGCGCGCGAGGCGGAGCTCGAAGGGGCCCGGCTCTCGGCGCACGAGGCGGAAGCCACGCTGGAGGTCGCGCACAACACCAACTTCGCAGCGGAGAACGAGGTCCGCGCCGAAGAAGCGGCCATCGCCCGCGCGCAAGACAAGATCGACGCAATCACCAAGCGCGAGACGCAGGCAACCGCCGAGGCCAACGAGATCCAGGAGCAAAATCAGACGCTCTTGCAGGAGAAGGACAACGTCTCCGCCGAAGTCGCCACCCTCGAAGAGGACGAAGCGGCCCAGGCCGAGCAGGAGGCCGCGGAGGACGCACGCCTCACGGAGCTCACCCTCGAGCACCAGCGCGCCGACGCAACGCTGGCCGAGCTGCGTGGCGCGATGGCGCGCGCGCAAACCGACATTGCGGGGGCCGAAGCCAAGCTGGCCGGCTTCGATCGGCGCAAGAGCGAGATGCTCACGCGCCTCGAGAAGCTGCGCGCGGAAGAAGAGGATCTTCACGGCGGCGAGGGCGAAGTGGTCGCGCGGAGCACGCAGCTCGCCGTGGAAGTGGAAGAGCTGCGCGCCGGCAAGGTGACGACCGCCGAGGAGAAGCAGCGCCTGGAAGCGCACCTGGGCGAGCTTCGCCAGGAGATCATGGCCAGCGACCGGCTCCTCGAGGAAGCCAAGTCGGAGCTCTCCAGGAAGCGCTCGCGGCTCCACGCGCTGCTCGAGATGCAAACGCGGCTGGAAGGCGTCGGTGCCGGCGTCAAAGCCCTCATCGGCACCAAGGACGACAGCCTCTGCGGGCTGGTCGCCGATCGCATCGAAGCGCCCCACGAGCTGACCCCGGCGCTGGCCGCGCTCCTCGGAAGCCGTCTTCAAGACGTGGTCGTGCGCGATATGGATCGCGGGCTCGAGCTCCTGTCCGAGCTGGGGTCGCACAAGAAGGGCCGCGCGTCGATCGTTCCTCTCTTCCCGACCTACGTGGCCGGCGCGCACGGGATCCTGCCGGATTGCGAAGGTGTCGTCGCGCGGCTGGTCGATCACCTGCGCTTCGCGGCGGAAGACGAGGCGCTGGTCCACGCGCTGGTGGGCGACGCGCTGGTCGTCCGCGACGTGGAGGCTGCGCGCGTCGCGCGAAAGCACGTGCACAATGCACCCGTCATCACCCTCGATGGCACCGTGTTCTACGACGACGGCCGCATCGCGGGCGGCACCGGCGAAGAGATCGCCGCGGGCATGCTGGAGTCGAAGCGCGAGACGCGCGAGCTCGGGTTGGAGGTGCAGCGGCTCGATGCGCTCGTCACCGAGCGGCTCGCACACCACCAGGCCCTGCGCGCGCAAATGGCCGAGACCCAGGCCGCGCTGGAGAGCGCGCGAAACGAAGCACATCAGGGCGAGCTTGCGCTGCTCACGGCGGAGAAGGACCTCCGCTCGTCGCAGGCGCAGCTGGAAGCCATTCGGCGCCGCCTCACCACGCTGCTCGGTGAGCTGGAAGACCTGACCCACGCCCTGGCCGAAGCCGGAAGCGAGCGCGACGACGCCCAAAACGTGCTCGATCTCGCACGCGGGGTCCTGGAAGACGTCACCGGCCGGATGGACGAGGCAGAAACCTGCGCCGCCTCCTGGCGCGAGCAGGTCGACGCCCACCGCCGTCGCGTGGTGGAGCTGAAGGTTCACCTCGCCGGAACGCGCGAGAAGCTCTCGGCATCGCGCGGCACGCTTCAGCGCCTCGCGCGAAGCACCGAGGAGCTCACCGAGCGCGGTCGCCGCCTCGAGCAGGAGCTGCACGCCGGCGCGCGAACGCTGGGCGAGACCGCGGCGGTCCTCATGGCACACCGCGAGAAGCTGCACGCCGCGCTCGACGCGGCCAAGATCGCCAGCGCGACCTTGAGCGAGGCACGGGCAATCTTCGATGGCTTCCGAAGCGATCTGAACGAGCGCGAAGCAGGGCTGAAAGAAATCCGCACGCAAGCGGAAGCGGCACGCGACGGGCTGGTCCAGCACGAGATGGCCCTCCGCGAGCAGCAGATCGCCATGCAGCACCTGCTGGAGACCGTTGCCCAGCGCTTCCGCGGCCTGAACCTGGCGCGCGTGGTGGGCGACTACCACATGCGCACGCCGCCGGACGACGATACCCGCGCGCGCCTGAACGAGCTTGCTCAGCTCATCGAGCGCATGGGCAGCGTGAACCTCGACGCCATGCGCGAGCACGAAGAGGCCGAGAAACGCTACGTGTTCTACACGGAGCAGAAGGCGGACCTCGACAACGCGCTGGCCGATCTTCTCCGCGCCATTCAGCAAATGAACCGCGAGTCGAAGAAGCTCTTCCAGGAGACGTTCGACGCGGTGAACGAAAAATTCAAGGAGATCTTCCCGCGCATGTTCCGCGGCGGCCAGGCCTCCCTCCGTCTCACCAACCCGGAAGACATGCTGGAGACCGGCATCGACATCCTGGCCCAGCCCCCGGGCAAGAAGCTCTCCTCGATCGAGCTGATGAGCGGCGGCGAAAAAGCGCTCACCGCGGTCTCTCTCATCTTCGCCATCTTCCAGATCAAGCCCTCGCCGTTCTGCATCCTGGACGAGGTCGACGCGCCGCTCGATGAAGCCAACGTGGCTCGCTACAACGAGCTCATTCGTTCGATGACCGACCGCTCTCAGTTCATTCTCATCACGCACATCAAGCGCACCATGCAGATGGTCGACGTCCTCTACGGCGTCACCATGCAGGAGTCGGGCGTCTCGCGTCTGGTGAGCGTGAAGCTCAACGAGAGTGTCCAGAAGCCGAAGGCACTGCCGCAAGAGCAGGTCGCGGTCGCGTAGCCGCCCGCCAGGTCACGACAGGGCCCCGATTTCGACGTCGCCGGTGTCCTGTCCTTGGTGATCCAGCCTTCTCTGCGTTGGGGTCTTCGGCGCTGCGGCAAGGTCGCATGAGTACATCGCGTCATCGACGACCTACGACGTGGTCGATGGCTACCGCGCCGCGATCCGACGAATCGTTCCGTCATCGATGCAAGCTACGTAGAGGTGGTCGCCGTGTAGGACCATTCTCGATGAACCGGGAAGATCGGCACTGAGCACGCGTGGAGCGCCGAGCGGGTTCTTGCGGCAGCCGATGACGCTGTCGGCTTCAATCCAATAGACCGAGTGACCATCCGTGATCAGGTCGTGCGGATTGTCGAGGCGATCGGCCACGACTTCGGGAGCGCCTCCGCCGACCGGGATACGGAGGAGAGAGCCATCTTCGGGTCCCCAGTCAGCTCCGGTATCGGTAAAATAAAGGTGGTGATCGTCACTGGAGAGACTCATCGCAGCGCCGGCGGTTGTCGCGACATCCGTGGCGGCCCCGCCTTGGATGGGAGCCCGTCGTATCTGCTCGCCCTCCTGCCAGTAGACGTGCGCTCGGTCGGCACAGATCGCAGCAAACGAGGTATTGGCGCCGATAGCTACGATCGGAGACGCTTGGCCGGCCAACGTCGCTTGGCGAAGCTCCAATTTTCCCGTCGATTGCCGTCCGAAGAAGATGATCCTTTCGCCTGAGACGGCGAATTGGACGTCGGGCATCCCGTCGACAGTGCCTTGCAGCGCAGTGACCGACGCATCGGGTGGCGTCAGCGAATAGATACGTCCAGGCTCGTCGCCACTGACCTGGAACAAGAGACGATCCGAAGTGCCTTTCAAGCAGGTAAGACCGCGACCCCTCCAAAGTAGACTCGGTGGTGCCCCCTCGCGATGCGGAATGCCGATAAGGCAGGTCTCAAAGGTGCGTTGGTCCTGGGTTGCTGCGTAGAGTGCATCACCGACCAAGGCCAGGGCATACACTCCCGGAGTGGTCCCAACGATCATCGGTTCAGCGTGCCGTGTCTGGTCCCCGATGCCAAGCAGACGGGCGTGAATTTTCCGAGGGCATGGGCATCGGCCCGCATTCTCAGAGCGTCTCGATGCGAACGCGCAGCGGGTCGTCGCGCTTTTCGGGGTTTGCGTGCGGAGCGAGATCCACAACCGTCAAAGGGCGCCTCGACCAGACCAGCGCGCCGCCGGCCAGCGAGAGGTGCAACCGGTCGAGCGATTGGCCGAGAATTGTCGCGGTCCAGATCCTCCACCCCTCCACGGCCGATTCTTCCAGGGCTACGTTGGGTCGTCGCCGGCCGACCATCGTGATGCCCGCCACGCGCCGCGCCGCGTCCTCCCCGATGGGCCCCCGTCCGTCGCTGTACTCCGCGAGGTAGCCGAGGTCGGCTGCCCATTGCTGCAGGTCGGGGACCGTCGCGCGCGACGCCAGGGTTCTCGCGCGCGCGAGAAGCTCGCGATCGTATGGACCGCTTGGGCTCGCGACAAAGTCATCGACGATCGCCAACAGATACGTTCGCTTGGCGCACAGGGGATCGGAGGCCAGCTCGATGAGCAACGGCACGCACGCAACGTGGCTGACCACGAGATGCTCGTCTTGCGCCGTCAGTCTCATGTGCGGTGCGTACGCCCACGCGCGGACCTGTTCCGCCGTCGGATTGAACGTGTCGAGCACGACGACACGATCCGACGCAACGGAGGGCTCGGGCCACGCGACAATCGAGTACGTATCGGGCGTACGGCCCCGGGTGATGGTCGCCGCCAGGTGAAGAGACGGGACGGCAAAGACGTCCCGCTCGGCTTCGTCGTGCAACACCGTCCCTGGCAGCGCCGCCGCCAGATCGGCCAGCAGCCATGAATAGCCGCGATCGCGATCCGAAATCTCGATCGGTCCGCGGATGCGACCCGCGGCAAGATCGCGCGCGATGTCCCGGATGAAACGGGGGAAGTCGTCGGGGGCGCGACTGGCATCGTGGCTCATTGCTCGCACACGCTCGACGAACAGATCGTCGGGTTGGCGATGGGTGATCGCCGAGTAGAGCAAAGAGAAATCTTCAATCAACACTCAACCTCGGGTGCGGTAGCGCCGAAGACGACGGCCTCGATGAAGCGAGTGAGCTCTGGCGCGGTCTCACTCTCATTCCACCCTCTCCACCCCACACCGACACATTACCCCTGATCGGAACGAACGACGCGGTTCCTACCCCGTCGTTTCGCTTCGTACATGGCCAGATCGGCCCGTATTTCCAGGCCCTCTCGCGTTTCCTTGCCATCCCAGTTGGCGACGCCGATGGAGACCGTTTGCGCCAGCAGCCGGCCTGGCGAAAGCTCGATGGGATCGGTGGCCAGGTTTTCCTGGATGCGCGTGGCCGTTGCGAAGCCCATCTCGGCGTCGCTGGTGGCCGGCATGATGAGCACGAACTCCTCGCCGCCACGGCGAATGAGCACGTCGGCCCGGCGCGTGTTGACGCGCACGCGATCGGCGAAGAGACGGAGCACCTTGTCCCCCGAGGCGTGACCGTGCGCGTCGTTGACGAGCTTGAAGTGGTCGAGGTCCATGAGAAGGATGCACACCGAACCCTCGGAACGCCGCGCGCGCTCGATCTCCTCGCCCAGGCGCGGCGCCAGGTAACGGTGGTTGTAGGCCATGGTCATGTCGTCGTAGAGCGCGAGACGGCGCAGGCGCGCGCGCTCGATGGGCGGCACCGAGCAGTTGGCGAGGAGGCGCACCAGGAGCTGGTCTTCCAGGGTGAAGGCCGCCAGGTGCGGCGACGAGACCGACAGAACACCGATGACCTCGCCCGACGACCAGAGCGGCTCCGCCAGGATCGACCGCACCGAGAAACCCTGGCCGGAGTGCACGACGAAGCGCTCGTCGGCCAGCGCGTCGTCGAGACGCACCCCTTCGCCATGCTCGACCACCCAGCCGATGACCCCCTCGCTGCTCCGGAAAGCCAGAGGCCGGGCGTCCGTTGCGCTGCCCGATCGCGCACCGGCAAGGAGGGAGCGACGCGTGCCGTCGAGGAGACGTATCGAGGCGTGGTCGGCGCCAATGAGCCGGACCAGTGCTTCGGTGATGTCGTGCAGCGAGTCTTCGAGGGAGCGCTCTTCGGTGAGCACCTTCGTCAATTCGAGCAGGACTTCGATGGCGCGGCGGGAGTCCACAGTCGGTTCTGCGGTTGATTCTGCGGTAAAACCCAACTTTTGCCAGCTTCGCTGCGCAGAAAGGTCAGTGAAAATCACGGCTCATCTCCGGCACGACGACTTCGAGGCTGTTTGAGCGTTGGGGATCGGTCGGCACGGCCGGCATGGCCATTCGCGAGAGCCTTTGCGCCACGATGTAGACAACCTCTCCCTCCCTTTCGATCTTCCCTTCCACGACCAGAAGGGTCGATGTCGTCGCCACATGTCGGAATTGCTCGAAAATGCGGGCATACAGGATCACGTTGATGAACCCCGCTTCGTCCTCCATCGTCACGAACACCACACCGCTGGCCGTTTGCGGCCTTTGCCGGCAAATCACCAGCCCTGCTCCGGTCACGCGCGCGCCGTGGGGCATCGTTTGCACCTCGATCGAGCTTTTGATCGCTTTCGGCAGGGACGGGCGCACGATCCGCATGGGGTGATCGTTCACGCTGAGGCCGGTGCGCTCGTAGTCGAGCACAAGCTGCTCGGCGCGGGTCAACGCCGGCATGGACGGCGCTTCGTCCCCCAGATCGTGCCCGCGAAAGAGCCCGGGCGCGCGCGGCGCATGCACCTTCCAGATCGCCTCACGCCGGCCCTTCTGTCCTTCGGGCATCAGCGGTGCCAGCGCGCCTGCTTCGGCCAGCGCCTCCAGCTCGTTCTTTTTCAAGTGGGCGCGGTTCGACAGATCTTCGATACTGGTGAAGAGCCCCCTCGCCCGCGCAGCCTCGATGCGCTTGCCGCTCTCCTCCCCCAGACCGCGCACCTGTCGTAGTCCCACGCGAATCGTCGATGCGGCTTCGAGGGTGCAGTCCCAGTCGCTGCGATGAATGCAGATGCCATACAAGAGGACCCCGTGCCGCTGCGCATCCTGCAAGAGCGTGGAGGGGGAGTAAAAACCCATGGGCTGGCTGTTCACCAGCGCCGCGGCGAACGCGGCCGGATGGTGCACCTTGATCCATGAGCTGGCGTACACCAAGAGCGCGAAGCTCGCGGCGTGGCTCTCGGGGAAGCCGTACTCGCCGAAGCCCTGGATCTGCTTGTAAAGGCGCTCGGCAAACTCCAAGGAGACGCCGCGCGCAGCAAAGCCGCGGATGAGGCGTTCGCGGTGCTGTTCGAGCCTCCCGTTCTTCTTCCATGCGGCCATGTCGCGTCGCAGCTGATCGGCCTCGCCGCCGCTGTAGCCGGCGCCGACGATGGCAAGCTGCATGACTTGCTCCTGGAAGAGCGGCACGCCCAGCGTTCGCTCCAGCACGGGGGCCAGGAGGGGGTGCGGCGCGTCGGGGCTCTCTTCGCCGTTTCGACGGCGCAGATAGGGGTGAATCATTCCGCCCTGGATCGGCCCCGGCCGCACGATCGCCACCTCGACCACCAGATCGTAAAATGTTCGCGGCAAAAGGCGCGGCAGCATCGACATCTGCGCGCGGCTCTCGATCTGGAAGACCCCCACCGTGTCTGCCTTGCAGAGCGCGTCGTACACGCGCGGGTCTTCGGCCGGAATCATGGCCAGGCGATCGATAGCGGTCGCTGCTCCCTCCTTGGGAGCCACGAAATCCAGCGCTTTTCGCAGCGCGGTGAGCATTCCCAGGCCGAGCACATCGACCTTGAAAAAGCCGAGGGTGTCGATGTCGTCCTTGTCCCAGGGGACGATGGTGCGATCGGCCATCGTGGCTGGCTCGATGGGCGCGACCTCGACCAGGGGAGCCGCGGACAAGATGAAACCGCCCACGTGAATCGAGAGATGCCGCGGCGTGCCGTAGATGGCCTTGGACAGCAGGACGACCTGGCGCACCCGATCGTCCTTGGAATCGAGCCCCGCGTCGCGCAGGCGATCGGAAGGAGCGGACTTTCGGGTCGAGGTCGAGGTCGAGGTCGAAATCTCCCCTACGTCGCTGGGATCCCAGTGGGTGACGACGGTGCTCAGGCGATCGATCTGCTCCAGCGACAGGCCAAAGACCTTGCCCACCTCGCGCAGTGCTGATTTTCCGCGGTAGCAGATGATTTCGCTGACCATCGCCGCGCGATCGCGCCCGTAGCGTTGGTAGATTTCCTGGATGACCTCTTCCCGGCGCTCGTGCTCGAAATCGACGTCGATGTCCGGTGGTTCGGCGCGCTCGGCGGACAAGAAGCGCTCGAAGAGCAGGTTGCTCCGCGCGGGATCGACCGCGGTGATGCCGAGGCAAAAGCAGACCGCGCTGTTGGCCGCGCTGCCGCGCCCCTGGCAGAGGATGTCGCGACGGCGGGCAATGTCGATGATCGATCGAACGCTGAGGAAATAGGGCGCGACGTCGAGCTTCGCGATCAACGCGAGCTCCTTCTCGATCTGCGCGAGGACACGCTCGCCCATCCTGTCTCCGTAGCGATCCTTAGCCCCCAAGAGCGTGAGGCGGCGGAGCGCTTGATCCGGCGTTTCACCGGGAAATGCAGGCTCTTCCAGCTCGCAGGGGAATTTGTAACGAAGCTCGGCCATCGAGAAGCGGCAGGCTTCGGCGATGACGCGCGTGCGTGCGAGAAAAGAGGGGTGATCGGCGAAAATCCGCGCCATCTCGCCTTTGGACTTGAGGCAAGCTTCGGTGTTGGGAGCCAGCGCGCGACCGGCTTCGTCGAGGGTGATCCCCTCGCGGATGCAGTGGAGAACGTCGTAAATAGGCTTCTGCTCGCGACGTGCATAGCGGACCGCGTTCGTCGCGCAGAGGGGGACGCCACTTCGCGACGAGAGCACCTTGGCTTCGCGCAGGCGGGCGCGATCGTTGCCGTCGAGGTGACGGTGCACGGCAAGGCTCGCCCGCGCTCCAAAGGCATCGCGCAGGACGCCGACGTCTTTTTGCGTGCTGCCCGGGCCTGCCATGGCCCAGAGCCCCGCGGCATTTTCGCACACGAACGACAGGGGCACGCCCGCGAACAGGTTCTTCGGCGCATCCTCTCGCTGGTGTTGACCACGCTCCGGCAGAGCCGGAGACGTGCCGTCCTCGGAAGGTTTTTGAGGCGTTCCTTTGGGATGACGGCGGTGGCTCTCGGTGAGGATGCGGCAAAGGTTGGTGTATCCCGCATGGTTCTCGACGTGGACCAGGAGCGCTCGGGGTGCGCCACGCGCGGTGCCCTCCTCGGGATCGAGGGTCAGCTCGCTGCCGACGACGAGCCTCAAATTTTGGCGCTTGGCCTCTTCGTGCGCGCGGACCATTCCGTAGAGCCCGTCGCGATCGGTGAGCCCGATCACGCCGTAGCCCTGATCGGCGGCGAGCTGCACGATCTCCTCGGGAGGAGAGGCCGCTTGCAAGAAGGAGAAATTCGACCGAACCGCGAGCTCGACGTAACCCTGGTCGCGCGTTTCGGCCCTGGGCTGGGGCGCGCCCTCTTGAGATCCAGGCGCCAGGCGCGGCGGATAGATCGGCAGGCGCGAGGTAGGATCGATGCGAATGCGGCCGCTCACAATATACTGAACATAATACCAGTATCGTTCTTTTCAAGGCCAATTTAAGCAGGGCCTTCATGGGCGGATCGCAAGGCTGGTCAAGCGCGCTGACACTCATCCTCACCTCGAGCTCTACGCCTATGGACCGCTCCTGGCGTGGGCGATCTGCGCCCTGGTGTACTCGTTCGTAGGACCCTTGCTGAGCGTCGCCATCACCATGATCGTGGCCCGTGGCGGCGGCGCGGAGCGGATCGTGGGTGCGCAGATGGGCAATGTCGTCGTGGGCACCGTCGTGCACGTGACGCTTGTCGTGCTCCTCATTCGCGGCCTCGTTCGCATCGCGCAGCCTCCCAAGCCGTTGACGATCGAGAGCGACGCACCCTACCGCTGACAAAGGGCCGTCCTTTTCAAGCATGAACATGGATGCTCTCTTGATGGGGTCTGATGATCCCTCGGCACCAGCTCCTGGCAGTAGGCGCCCTTCTTGTGCTCGCCTTCGGCGGCGCGGTCTATTTCGCGTCGCGCCCGGCGACGACCATCCTGGAGACGGCCTCCGCGGAGAGGGAGCCCGATGCAGGCACGGTCGCGTGGTGCGCGGAAGGCCTCGAGGCCATCAACGGCGGCGGCTGCTTCGCGGGCGCAGCCGCAGGAACACCAGCCCCGGCTCCCCTTCTCATCTACCTCCACGGTTTGTTCGAGCACAGCGCCAACGCCGACGAGCTCGATCGTCAACGCCGTGTCGCCAAGCACGCGACTGCGCGCGGTTTCGCCGTCCTCGCGTTCCGCGGACGGATCGGGCAGTGCAGCGGACCGTACGCCACCTGGTTCTGTTGGCCCAGCAACGAGCACACGGCCGACGCCGGGGCCGGGGTCGTCGAGGAGTGGGCGCCGTCGCTCCGCGCGGCGGACAAACGCCTCGGCGGAAGTGGCAAGCGCTACGTGCTCGGGTTCTCCAACGGGGCCTTCTTCTCGGGCCTCTTGGCGGTCCGATCGCTCTTCAAGGCCGATGGATTTGCCGTCGCGGGCGGCGGCCCCGTCGAGCCCGTCCGCGCGCTGGGACCCAAGGCGCCGATCCTGCTTCTCTCCTCCAACGAAGACCCCTCGCAAGAGGGAATGCTGCTCTTCGATCAGGAGCTCACGCGTGAAAGATGGCCGCACGACCACTATTCGCGCGAGGGGGGCCACGCTCTGAACGACCCCGACATCGAGGCGGCGCTCGCGTTTTTTGTCCGCGCGCGAACGGAAAAACTCCCGCTCACGCCGCCGCTCTCGACGCGTCCGAACCCGCACGTGCACATGCCCCCTCCCGATGCGGCCGCCGACGCCGGCGTACAAGACGAGCACGACGCGCACAGCGAGCACGACACGCACGGCGAGCACGACACGCACGGCGAGCACGACGACGCACCCAGCGAGCCCGACGTGCGCAGCGAACCGTAAGACGCGAGCCCCGGCGCGGCGCGGCTCCGATTTTCGTCGCTACGAAGTATGGGCCCCTAACCAGGCCATCGCTTTCGGCTCGTCGAGAAAGAGGCGCGTCGGGATCGCTGGGCGGGCGATGCGCAGGTAGATGTTCCCCATCATCCATCCGAGCGGTGTGGCGTCGACCAGCAGCGCCAACCGAAGAAATGCGGAGACAAGGCGATCTCCGCTGTAACACCGCCGCACATCCGGCTCGAGGGGCCGGCAACGCGAAATATCGACGAGCAGCGGACGGCGACACCCGCCACACTCTTCGATCGCCGCCGAGAGGTTCTCGTTTGCATTGGCGAGCGACTGCTCCACACCCTCTCGGATGCGCGCGACGAGGTATCCATCCGGCCTGAGCTCGATCTCGGCCGTGGCCGTCAAACGCATTGGTAGACCCTACCTTCCCTTCCGCCTTGCGGCAGACGTTTCGGTAGGGCCCCCTTTCAAACCGTGCATGCGGATTTCCCGCACACGGCTTACCGGTGATCTCTCGTGGAATTGCATTACGCAGCCTCCGGATAGCGGACAGTGCCTCGCAGGCGATGAAGGCCATGCGACAAGAAGAAGCCGTGGTCCCAGCGCTCCAGATCGCCCATCTTCAGGTTCCGTCCCTTTCGCTTCTTCTGAAAGCGTTTGAGACAGCGCCAGACGAAGGAATCGAGCTGGTTGAAACGCTTGGCCGCGTTGCCGGTGCGGAAGTAATTACCCCAGCCGCGAAGCACGGGATTCAGATCGTGCACGATGACGCGCACGTCCTTCACGCCGTTGCGTTCCCTGCCGGTCAATTCCTTCACGCGCTGCCTCACGCGCTGGATGCTGCGCGTGGACGGTTCGCGCTGGAGAAAGTAGACGCGACGGCGTTCCTTTTCCCAGATCGGACCGCTCATGCGCTTGCGCAAGTGACAGCCGAGAAAGTCGAAGCCGTGGTGACCACCACTCAAATCGACTCGTCTCGTTTTCTCCGGATGCAGCTCGAGCCCGAGCCACGCGAGCACACGATGCACACGTTTTTCGGCCTGTTCGACTTCTGACTTCGTGTTGGACATCACCACGAAATCATCGGCGTAGCGCACGAGGGTGCCGTACTTCTCACCCTCGCGTTTCCACGCAGCATCGAGCACGTGCAGGTAGATGTTTGCGAGCAAGGGTGAGATCACCCCGCCCTGAGGCGTGCCGGCCGTCGAATGCCGGACCTGACCTTCCTCCATCACACCTGCCTCGAGCCACTTCTTCAGCAGCTTGAGCACCCGCCGATCCGAGATGCGCTTCGATACGAGCTTCAAAAGCTTCTCGTGATCGATGCTCCCGAAATAGTCGCGGATGTCGGCGTCGAGCACGTGATTGCCGCCTTTCGCGCCGCGCTTGCGCAGCGTTTCCAGGGCCATCGTCGCGCTCCGCTTCGGCCGAAAGCCGTACGAGGTCGGAAGAAAATCCGCCTCGAAGACGGGCTCCAGCACAAGCTTCGTCGCCATCTGCACAACTCGGTCTCGGACCGTTGGGATCCCAAGCGGCCGCTTCTTCCCATCTGCCTTCGGGATGTACCGGCGCAGGACCATTGCCGGTCGGTACTTCCCCGCACGCAACGTGTTCGCGATCTCTTCGAGGAAGAGACCCACCCCACGCTGCTCGATCGCGACGATCGTCATCCCATCGACGCCCGCCGCTCCCGTGTTGCTCCTTACACGCTTCCACGCTTCCTCGAGGACGTCGCTCCGCGAGACATGATCGTACAGCGCGTGAAAACGCCGCTCCGGCGACCGCTTGGCCGCTCCACACAGTCGACGTTGCAGTTGTCGCACTTTGTCGATGGGCTTTCGACCACCCGGGTTTTTAGGTCCACTCGAAGTGGCCATTCCCTCGCGCTTACCCGCTCCGTCGACATGATCACCGCAGGGACCTCTCCCTCCGGTCGCGTTATTCTGCGCGACCATCGACAGTACTACGGTCCCCTCGGACTTCCGCTGCGCAGCGCTCGACTTCAACTTCGTCTTATACGAGCCACCTTGCCGCGACGACGGCAACGCAGACGGATCTCCCGTGTTCCGCACTTCTCCTTCAACGCGTGCTGCGCTCCCTACCCCGCCGGGATCGGCCGCGCGCTCCGAAACAAGCGCGTCCGATGTTGCCTTCGCCGTGGCATGAGTGGCTCGGCTCCCGGATTGTTTCTCTTTCGAGGCTGCAAGCTTCACTTCATGTTGCGGCCCGCGTTGTTGCTTCCTCCGTAGAGGCTCTCGACATCCCGCTTGGGACACGAGGATCTCTCCTCGCGCCTGGGACCTGCTACCCGGCGCTTCGGCGCTTACCGGGACGGGACTTTCACCCGTTGGAGAAGCGCAGCGAGCGAGCGAAGCCGTGATCTCTCGCGAGACTCCACCTTCGTTCGCGTCACGACGCACCATGCCCGGAGACTACAGGCTCGTCGCGATTCCTCGCGCAGGAGAATCGGCCGGCGAATGGGACCTTGCTCGGCGCCAATTCCGAAAGACCTTACGTCGACCCGCAATGCGGCGGAGTCGCGGGCTCGCCGCGTCGCGAACGGCACGAGACAGACGATAACGGGGTTTGCCGCGTCGCGCCTGACGCTCTCTTGTCCAGGTTCCGCGGAATTATCCAGCAGGAACGTCCGGCACGACTCTTGGAACATGCTGAGGCAAGCCAGGAGATTCCCAATGAACCTAAGCACTTCTCTGATTTCGCTCCTTCTCGTCACGGCCGCTTGCGCAGCCTGCTCGTCCACGGTCTCCGGTCCCCCGGCGCCGGGGCCGGCAGCGACGTCCACCGGCACCACACCGCCCACGACGCCGCCGCCGAGCGGCTCGATCGCCGGGAGCTACAAGGGGACGTACGAGGGTGACGACAGGGGGCCGGTCACGATGACCCTCACCGGCTCGATGATCGACGTGGTCGCTACGGTCGGGGGTAAGGGGTACCCGGGGAGCGGCATGGTCGCGGCCAACGGCGGCGTCAACTTGGGCATCGGGGCGGGCGCCGGCGTTACCGTCACGTTCTCCGGTTCATTCACCAACGGCAAGGATGGCGCCGGCACGTGGAGCTCCTCGGCCGGGACGGAGGGAACCTGGAAGGTCACCAAGTAGCAATGAGCACGTCGCGCGCGGAGGCGGGGTGGACGTTTCGGGGGTTCTACTCCGCGTTTTAGTCCATCCACCCTCGCAGCCACGTTTCCCCGGTGGAGGCATCGATCTCCACCCATCCCATCGCGGCGCTCTCGGGAAACCAGGTACCCACGTAGTCACGGCGCGATGCTCGCCCCCCCGCCGTCCACCACTCCACCGCTTCCAGGCGCGCCAAGACGACGCACGATTCGAGCGAAGGAGCCTTGGCGAGGAGCGTCTTTGGCACGAGCCGTGATGGCTCCGGTGTGCTCGACACCAGGCGCCGCGCCGGAACATGACGCTTGGCTTTCCGGCCCAGTGGAACCAGGCCCGCGCGATCCTCGGGGAGCCATCGGCTCGCGAGCGCGAGGGTGCCAACGCGGTCTTCGCCGATCTCGGCCGACAGCTCGGCGACCAGGCGTGGCAGCGCGCGCTCGGCCCGCGCCTCGGCTACGAACAGATCGCGCGGCTCGGCGAGACACGACGCGAGCTCCGGAACGCGCAGCGTCACCGCCAAGATGGGCGCAGGGATCTCGAAGCTCTCAACCCGTATGCGAAGGACAGCGAGGAGATCCGCCGCGCGCGAAAGTGGCGAAGGGAGCGCCACCGAGACCACGACAGAGGGCTCCTCCCCTTCCACCAAAAGCGCACGATCTAGCGAGAAAACAAGCTCCATACGCGCCGCGGCCATGGCGCGCCCGTACAGGCGTGCCGCCATGCGATCGGTGAGACGCTTGGTGACGAAGAGGAGCGCTTCCACCGAAGAGACGCCGTACTCGAGCGTGGCGCGCTCTTCGGGAACCTGAGGAGGAAGGTAAGGCGTGAGCGGCGCGCGATCGTCTCCTTCGAGGAGCGCCATCACCGCCTGTGCCTGCGCGCCGAGGCGGGTGCCAAGAGCACGGCGCGGAAGCGATTGCAGATCGCCCACGGTCTTCATTCCCACGCGCCGCAGCCAATGCTGCGTCGCGGCGTCGAGTGGGAGCGCCGGCAAAGGCAGCCGGTGCATCGCCGCGGCGTTCCCGCCGGGGGACACGATCAACGGGGCGCCGCGGTTTGCAGCAGAAAACCAGGCCACCGCGGCCGCCACCCGGGGACCATCGGCGATCGCCACGCGGCAGGCGTGCCCCATCGCGCGCACCTGTGCGGTGAGCCGCGATGCCAGCGTCGCTTCGTCACCTTGCAAATGCGCGCACCCGGTGACGTCGACCCATACGACGTCTTCTCCGGCATCGAAGGAGGTCGTCGCTCCGAAGGCCAGCGCCGCCTCCGCGATTCGTGCCAGCACGACCGAAACGGCGCCCTCTGGCACGACGCGCACGGAGAGCGACGCGGATTTGCCGCGCGCCGCGGCGATGGTCGCTCCCGGCCTCACTCCGAGCGCATAGGCTTCCGGCGATACCTCATCGATGCGCGTGTTGCCGAGGAGCGATCGCTCGTCTTTTACCGTGCTTCCCGGCCGAGCGATGACGATCGCCATCGGCTCCTTCCCGGTGCCGTTGCCCACCATGGGCCGCGCGATCTCGATCCGCACTCGCGGCAAGACGATGGCTGCAAAGCGACGGTTCATTCTCTACCCCGCTCCTTGCATTTGACCACGCTCCGGCGAAGCCTTCGAGTTGCCGTCACCCAGCGGACGCGTGCGGAGCGGCACGGTCTTGACGAGACCCACGCGCCCGCGGCGCTCTTTGGCGACACGCAGCGCGAGCGCGTCAGGAGTGCGCGAAAGCTCGAGACGCAACGCGACCGGCCACGGCGCACCCCGCTTCGCATTGGCATCGGTCAAAAGGAGGATCCGCGCGCCGCCCTCGATGGCGAGGAGCGCGAGCTTTCGCACCAGCACCTCCGGCAGCACGGCGGCTCGCCCAGGACCACGCTTTTTCGGCGACGCGCGAGGCAACGGCGGCGCACCGTGAATCGCATCCATGTCGATGACGATCACGTCGAACGCACGCGCAGCCGCCACTTTCACGCTGATCCGCCCGAGGTCCGCGCGCGGGGACCGCACGACGAGGAGGCGCGCCAGGTCCACCCCTGCCATCGCCATTCCCGGCGCATGCAACGTGCCTTCCGGATCGATCCACGCGCACCACGCGCGGGCGTCACGCGCATGCGCCGCCCGCACCGCGCACAAGGCGATGCTGGTCGCTCCACCAAGCGCCCGCGGGCAGGTGAGCTCCACCACTCCGCGCGGGAGCCCACCGTCGGGCAGCGCGGCATCGAGCTCCGGCCATCCCAAGACAAGCGGCGCATTTTCCCCCAGCACCTGTCCGTCGAGCGTCTCCGCCTGCGCGATGCGCGAGCCGAGCTGCTGGAGAAGAGCGTCGAGGCGGGCGGCGGCCATACTACTGAACGTAGTATCAGTCCTTCAGGATCCGCAAGCGGACCCTGGAATATCTTTCAAAAACAAATAGTTAGAACATGTCAGAGGTAGCTGAGCCAGGCCGCCTTGCTCCGCGACTTCACCCCCGCAAACCAGCGGCAGAGAGGATAGAGCCCGAGCACGACCCCCAGCCACGCCAGGTACACGCTCGACAGCGGGAAGCCGAGCGCGACGTCTTCCCCTTCTGCCGGGAAGTGCCCCAATCGAATGCGCGCAAAGACACCCGCCAGAGAATGGATGAGCGCGAGGTGCAGGACGTAATAGAAGAGCGGCACGCGCCCGAACACCACGAAGACCTGCGCCACCTTGCCCCGGGCGTGCTCGAAGGCCCAGAGCAAAAGGAGCGCCGGGCCGAGCGTCATGAGCAGGTAACAAAGCGAAGGGGGGTACTTCTCGCAGTTCAAGAACGAGAGGAACGTGAAGAGCGCATTTTTCTGCAAGGTCCACGGGTGCGGATCGCCGTAGAGGTTCGAAGCGCGAATCAGCACGAAGGCACAGACCGCCAGGAACCCTGCGCGGAAGAGCGCGCGCCGCCGTTCGGCTTCGCCCAGCACGATCACCGCACCGAGCGCATAGCCCAGGGCCATGACCCCAATCCAGGGGACGAGCGGATAGACGACGGCGAAGCGGTATCCAGGCGCAATCTGATAATTCCAGTTCGGCTCGTGAAGCAGGGACCAGGCGAGCGCCCAGCGCCCGAATGCCCGCGCGTGGATGCCGTCGAGCAGGTTGTGCAAGAGCACGATGGCGAAGCCGACCATCGCCACCGTTCGCGTTTGCAGGCGCACCAGCGCAGCGAGGACCACCATGGACCAACCGATGGCCCAGATCACCTGCACCACGCTGAAGTGGTAGCTGAGGTTGAACATCCAGCAGAAGCGCACGACGGTCACTTCCAGCAAGACCAGCCAGAGGCCGCGCGTGAGCAAAAATCGGCTCAAATCCGGCGCGCTCTTGCCGCGCGCGCGTGACAGGTACGCCGAGGTGCCCGCCAGAAACACGAACACCGGCGCGCAGTAATGCGTCACGAACCGCGTGAGAAAGAGACCGGCGCTGGCCTTGGACAGATCGGTTGGGTCTACCTCGAAGCTCGTGAAATAGTCGCGCGCGTGGTCCAGCGCCATGACCACCATGACGAGCCCGCGAAGCAGATCGATGGAGGTATTTCGGAGACCACGCTCTTGGTGATGGGCCACCGGCCGAGGCCATCACGCCTCAGCCTGCTTGGCAACGATCACGCTCCAGGTTTTTTAGACTCAGGTTTACGGAACGATGACGGGCGAGCCGGTGGGGGGCACGATCACGGTCATACCGGCGGAGGCGTTGTTCTCCGGTACGTAGAGGACGAGCGAGCCGCTGGTACCGGTGCGGCGCAGGGTGAGCGCGGTGGAAGCCTGGGGAGCGATCTTCAGCGTGCTGGCCATTCCCTGGAACGGCGCGGCCGCCGCGTCGATGGTGAACCAGGTCCCTTCGCCGGCGCCGAGGAAGTCGTCGACCACGGCGCCGCCGCTTGCGGGCAGCGCGCCGATCTTGACGCGGAGCTTACCGGCGGCCGTCTTCACCAGCTTGGAGAGATCGGCGGAGACGTAGGCCACCGACGAGAACGGGAAGCGGACGAACGGCTGGACGTCGAGCACGGAGGTGACGAAGTCCTTGCTGTCACCGACGCCGCGCTCCAGGCCGACCTTGATCGAGCGCATGCGGGCGGCATCGACCAGGAAGGTCCCGAACGCCGCGTCGCCTTCCCGGGCCTGAGCCCGGAGATCCTCGTCGTAGGTGCCGGCGATTTCTTGCTCGGCCTTTCCGTCGTTGTTGGAGTCGACCTGCACCGAGACCTCGCAGTGGTGCCAGGTGGAGAGCGGCGAGGCCAGCTTGACCGCGAAATCCACGAACGACTTGTCGACGTTGCCGACGCGGCGGGTGACCACGCGGTATCCGGCCGAGGAGAGGTCGCATGCGCCTGCGCGGTGCGTGACGTCGATCTCGTCCTTCGCGATCAGGTTGAATGCCAGGACGTCGCCGCTCACCGCGCCGGTGTTGGCAAACTGCACCGCGAGCTGACCAGTGGTGCGGGTGACGCCGGACACGGCCACCTTGGCGCCGCGGAGCGCGACCGCGAGAACCGGGAGCTGAAGACGCGCCGACGGGAGGCCGGCCTGGGCGGCGACGGTGAGGGTACCGAAGCCGTCGAGCTCAGTTTCCTGAACGGTGGCGGAGGTGGTGTCGACGCGGTAGCTGACGTCCAGGCTCACGGTGCCGAGCGCAGGAACTGTGACCGACGCGGGCCCGGTGACGGTGAGACCCGGGCGCGTGGTCCACTGGACCTGCGCGGTGACGGGCACGTTGCGGGAGTTGGTGAGCTTCACGGAGCGCGTGCCGTTCACGACAGCGTCCGACGCCAGCACCCCGAGCGAGAGCGCCGCGGGCTGCATGGTGAGCGGAGAGGTTGCCGCTTCGAACACTTGAACGCGGCCGGCACCTTGCTGCGAGACGGGGTAACGAACGCCGTCCACGCCGATGGTGAGGGCGGTGTTCATGATCCTGGAGCGGATCTGATCGACCGTCGCGCCCGGCCAGGCCTGCTTGAGAAGCGCGGCGACGCCGGTGATGTGGGGGGAGGCCATTGACGTACCGCTGAAGGCGACGCCCGCCGCGCCGCCGCCCATGCGCGCGGAGATGACGTTTTCGCCGGGAGCCGAGATCTCCGGCTTGAGGAGCGCGTCGAGCGACCGCGGGCCCCAGGAGGAGAAGTCGGTCAGCGAATCGGCCGGTTCGCGCGAGTTCTGCGGCATGTTGTCGACCGAGGCGGCCACGCTGATGGCGTCGTCCGAGGTGCCGGGAGAACCGGTGACATAGCGCTCTTTGCCGGCATTTCCGGCCGAGCACACGGTGACCGTGCCGGCGGAGACCACGTTCTTGATGACCTCGGTGTAAAGGCCGAGGCGCGTACCCCAGGACGATCCGAGGGACAGGTTCACGACGTCCAGGTGGTCGTCGGGGTTGCCGTCGCGGTTGGGATCCACCGCGAACTCGAAGGCGGCGATGATCGGGCCTTCGCTGGTAGAGCCCTTCTTGCCGAACACCTTCATGGCGTAGAGCTTCGCGTCCGGCGCGATGCCGTCGTAGGTGTTCACGTCGTCGCCGTGACCGGCGATCGTGCCGGAGACGTGCGAGCCGTGACCCTGCTCGTCGAGCGGATCGTTGTCGGGCTTGGGGACGCGGTTCCCCTCGGTGATGGATCCCGAGTCGTAGTCGGTGCCGACCAGGTCGATGCCGCCGATGACCTTCGCGGTCGGGAAGGATCCTGACTCGACGGTGGTGGGATTGTTGGACGCGTATGCCGCCGAGGTGCCGGCGCCGCCGAACATGCGGTGCGTGTAATCGATGCCGGTGTCGATCACGCCGACGCGGATCCCGGTGCCGGTGAAACCCAGATCGCTGTGGGTACGCTCGGCGCCGATGAACTTGCTGCTGTTGGCGCCCTGGAAAGACTCGGGCAGCTCGCCACCCCGACCGCCCAGCTGGGCCGGCCTTCGGACCGCGGTCTCCTCTTCGATGGAGGCGACGCCGGGCAGACCGACCAGGAACGGGCGGAGCGCGACGGGCGCGATGACCGACACGCCGTTGAGAACGAGCGTGTACTCGTAGAGCACCTTCACCTGGCTGGAGCGCGACCGCAGATCGGCGATGAAGGCCTGGTGCTCGGCGGCGACGGTGGCGCGCGACGAGGGGCTGATCACGATCGAGCCGTTCACCCGCTGCCCGCTCGCGAGGAGCGGCGGGGACGACAGCTTGATGATCGCGGAAAAGAACTTCTCGGCCTGGGGGCGTTGGGCCACGAGATCCGCGGCGGTGCTTTCGTCCTCCGAGCCCGAGTCGGTCGTGCAGGACACGGTGGAAAAGCCTGCAAGGGGGAGGAGCGCCAGCAACCCGAGACCTGTGGAAATCCGCATGGCACGCGCGGTACCATTGGATGGGGCCGCTGTCGAGAGAACTCGCACATTGACCCCTCATTCCCCATCATTCCGTACTTGAGGCACCCGTACGGGACGCGGCTCACCCATGCTAAGACGCACGAACCCCCATGCAGCCTGAAACCGCCGCCGCGGACACAGACAAGAAGCTCGGTCGGCTCCGCGCGATCCTGGCGGAGATGGGATCGGTCATCGTCTGCTATTCGGGGGGCGTCGACAGCGCGTTCGTTCTCGCCGTAGCCCACCAAGTATTGGGCGATCGTGCCGTGGGGATGACGGCGGTGAGCCCGAGCCTGGCGCCTTCGGAGCGGGAAGGCGCGCTGCAGGTCGCCACGCAGATCGGGGCAAAGCACGTCCTGGTCGAATCGCAGGAGATCGAAGACGAGAAGTACCAGGCCAACAACGTGGACCGCTGCTTCTTCTGCAAGTCGGAGCTCTATCGGATAAGTGAAGCCAAGAGCCGCGAGTGGGGCATCCCCAACGTGGTCAACGGCACCAACCTCGACGATCTTGGCGACTACCGTCCCGGCCTCGAGGCCGCCAAGCAGCGCGCGGTGCGAAGCCCACTGGTGGAGGCAGAGTTCACGAAAGCCGACGTGCGCAGGTGCGCGGCGGCGGTGGGGCTCTCGATCTGGGACAAACCGGCCGCCGCATGCCTCTCGAGCCGCATCCCCTTCGGCACCCGCGTGACGCGCGAGCGGCTCGCGCAAATTGGATCTCTCGAGGCCGCGCTTCACGCGCTGGGCCTGCGTCAGGTGCGCGTGCGCTGGCACGAGCTGGGCGAGACCGCGGGCGCCACGTCGGGCGCGATCGCCAGGATCGAAGTGGCAAGGGACGAGCTGGTCGTGGCGTTCGATCACCGCGACGCGATCGTCGCCGCCGGAAAGAAGCACGGATTCACCTACGTGACGCTCGACCTTCAGGGCTATCGCCTGGGAAGCCACAACGAGGTACTTGTGGGAAAGAGCCTACGTATCCTCTGAGATCGACTGCGGAATGTGACGATTACGTGGCCGTCGTGTGAACCCCTCGTTAGGATTTTCCGTTCCATCCGGACGGGAGGTCGTCGTGCGGCAAGCAACGCGAAGTGGGGCGAAGCGAATCACGGCGGTTCTGGCGCTGGCATTGGCCGCGTGCGGGAGCACCACCCCGACGCCCGGAGACGACCCCGTAGCACCCCCGAAAACCGATCGGCACGACAGCGGCGCCCCCAGCGTCTACGCCGCGGACGCGACCGCGCCGGTGACGCCGACGGAGGATGCCGGGCCCGGCCCCGGATCCGACGCCGCGACCCCGATTCCCGTCGTCGACGACGATCATGACGGCCTGGACGATGCGCACGAGCTGGCGTGGGCGAAGGAGTACATGCCCTTCGTCTCTCTCTCGCCGTCAGAATCCTGTGGCACCAGTGGCTTCGCCGTTCGCGTTTCGCCGCATCCGGACAATCCGAAGCAGCTGCACATCCACTACGATTTTCTCTACGACGACGACTGCGGCACCGCCATCGGTGGCATCGGCGCGCACTCGGGCGACGCGGAATCGTTCGCGCTGACGGTCGATCCGGAGCAGGCTGCCCCCGCCGGGATCCTCGTCATCAAGGCCGTTTCGCACCGGGGCACTCTCTGCGAGCGCGTCTCCATCTGCGGCCAGTGTCCGGGCCAGACGGCGTGCGCGACGCTGGAAAAGGGCGGCGCGCCCTGGCCCGCGGTGTGGGCTTCGAAGTCGAAGCACGGAAGCTACGTGAACCGCGGCGACAGCTGCTCCGGCTTCGCCACCTGCGGCGACGTCTGCGAAGACAGCGCGATGCCGGTCGACCGACCCATCGTCAACGTAGGCGAGCCCGACCACCCCCTGGTCCATGATCTGACCGACCAGGGCTTCGTCACCCAGGCCAACGGCTGGAAGCACGCAGAGCTCTTCCACTACGATCCGTGGAGCACCACCGGCACCTTCGGCGGCGGCGGAAATGTCGCGCACGATTTCGTCGATACGGCCTTCGCCACGCCCGCCTGCAAGTAGCACGACGTCGTCGAAGCGCTCTGAGTCACCCCGGGTGCTGCAGATACCAGGTGCGGGCGACGCCCTGGACGATCGGCAGGCGGAAGGCAGGGTTGGGGTGGCTCCGCAAGAACCCGATGGGGTTGAGCGGTGTGATGCCCGACGCACGTTCGAGGCGCGAAAAGAAATCGAGCAAGAGCGAGGCGCCCTTCTCGCTCCAGCGGTAGCTCGGCTGCCGCGCTTTGCCTGCGTCCAGCTCGTTGATGACGCCCGCGCCGTCGGCGCCGACCTCGTTCGGCTGGTTCAGACCGGGCAGGAGAGATGTTGCGATCTGACCTAAAATAGCGGGGTTCGGCCCCGATCCCATGGCCTGACCGTTGGCGCATCCGGTGTGCCCCAGATAATGGTGACCGAGCTCGTGACCGAACGTGAAGGCCACGACCTCGTCGAACAGCTCGTGCGCGTGCGAGATGCGCTGAGGGTTGAAGATCAACGCGGCGGGAATGATGCCCGGCGGGAGCGCGGCGCTTGCCTTGTCCGACTTGGCGAGCGTGGGGACCACGGCGGTGATGTACTGCTCGTAGGTCTGGGTGCCGAACATCTCGTCGGTGGCCCGGGTCTGCGAGATGGCATCGACCGCTTCGAGCAGGCCCTCGGTCCCGGCCAGGAACGGCGAGCCGCGTTCATCGCAGCCAGCAAAGGCGTTCACCTCGAACGGGTTGGGATCGAACACCAGAGGGATGCCGCGAACGCGCTGGGCGTTCGTTGCCGAGAGCGACGCGATGAGCTCGCCGAGCACGCCGCGCACTTCGGCTTGCCACGCGGCCGGCCCCACCAGCGGACCGAGCAGAGGACGCTGCGGCGGAGCCGGCGGAACGGGTTGCTGCGGGCGCGCCGTGGGTTGCGGTGCGGGGTACGGATATTGGGGCTGCGGGGGGTACTGCTGCGGGTACTGCGGATTGGGATAAGGATACTGCGCGCCCGGCGGCGGGGGATTTTGAGCGGGATTTTGAGCGGTTTGCTGCGTTGCCGGGCTCGGACAGGCAACGCAGGTGAGAGCAAAAACGGCGACGAATTTTAGGCTGCGCACCCGGGAGAGACTAGCCGACCGACAGCCTCACGTCGACGAAGCCTCCCGCGGGAGCAGGCTTTCCTGGCGCAGGCCGCGGAGCGCCTGTGCGACCGAGCGCGCGTCCTGGAATCGGTCTCGCGGATTGGGAGCGACCGCGCGCGCGATGAGCGCACGCCACCCCGGGGGCACCACGGTCACCTGGATGCCGGAGTCGGCGCGGATGCCGGGAGGTGGAGGGAGCGAGCCCTTCTGCCATAGATCGCTGGGATTGGTCGGTGGCGGCTCGCCGACCAGGCACTCGTAGAGGACCGCTCCGAACGCGAACACGTCGCTGCGGGCGTCGACCTCGCCGCCGCTCTCTTGCTCGGGGGACATGTACCCCGGCGTTCCCAGCGGCGCGCCGTGGTTCGTGATCCGCATCTCTTCCCATTCCACGCGCGCGATGCCGAAGTCGAGGAGCTTCACCTTTTCCGGAGTGGCGGAGTTGGCGCGATCGATGGCGAGAAAGATGTTCGACGGCTTCAGATCGCGATGCACCACTCCGGCCGCATGCACGGCGCCCAGCGCGTCCGCGACCTCCAGGGCGATCGTGAAGAGCTCGGCGGGCGCCAGGCGCACCTTGTTCTTGATGCGCTGCGCCAGCGACTCGCCGGTCAGAAGCTCCATCACCATGTAGGCGGTGCCGTCGGCGAGGTAACCGTGGTCGATGAGCTCGACGATGTTTGGATGCCAGGCCAGGCCCAGCGCCTCTGCTTCGCGGCGGAGGCGATCGGATGCGACGGCGTCGTGAGCGGCGGCCGCGCGAAGGAGCTTGATGGCGACCGGCAGCCCGTCGCTCATGCGTTGCGCTTCGTAAATGACGCCGCTGGCGCCCGATCCCATGCGCGAGCCGATCTTGAACTGCCCGGCGATGGTCGTTCCTTCCAGACTTCCTGCCGCTTCGCGTCCCACGCTCTCCTTGAGCGAGAGCCCGCGCTCGAGGGCGTCCACGCGCGCGATCTGTGCGCGCGTCTCCGCCCGCCGCAGCCTGTCGCGCGCCCAGGCCACACCGAGGAGCGCGCCGGCGCAGGCCGCGGTCGCCATGGCGCTGACGGTGCCGGTCGAGGGATGCAAGAAGACCGGGACGCTCGTCACCGCGAGACCCAGGAGACCGCCCAGGACCGACGCGCGCGGCGCGTTCGGCACCTTCCAGCGCACCTCGTATTCCTGCGCCAGGTCCGAGGCCTGCGAAGCGACCACCCCATGGGCGACGACCGCCGCCTTGCCGTAGCCGAAGAGCGCCGGCACACTGGCAAGCTCCGCCACGCGCGCGAGCGCGAGCAAGCCGTCTTCTTCGATCGACGGGTGGTGGGCGATGTGGACGCGCCCGCGCCAGTAGCCGGTGGAGGCCTCGAGCGTCTCCCAGCGCGCGGTTCGCCCATACTCGCTGTCGGTTCCATCGATCCTCGGGAAGGCGTGCTCCGGGCACGACGTTCCCCGGAGGACGCGCATCCAGACGCCCAGGTTGTCGGGCGCAGTCAGGGTGCGCCAGGTGTCGCCGATCGCTTCGCGTGAGAGCACCTTTGCAAACGCCACCAGCGCCGCGTGCAGCACGGTGAGCGGGAGCGCCCGAGTCTCGTCTTCCAGATCCGCGCGCATCATGTGGAGCGTGCGCAAGAAGGCGTCCCCCGCCTCTGCCCCCTTCTCGGCCTCAAGGTAGGTGAGAAGCGCTTTGACCTTGGAGGCGCTCGTCTGCCCGCCAGGAAAACTGCGGCGACTCATCTTGGGCGCGTCGAACGCTTCGGGTTTCAATGGAGGAGCCCCACATGAAAGCATCGCACCAAAGCGCGACGCGTGCGCCCGAACCGCGCACTTACAACTTCCTACCTTCCGCGCGCCGTCTACGTGCTTCCCTGCGTGTTCGCGCGCCGTCTCCTTTTCGCAAACAATTTTCCTTGGTTTCCTCGCGGGTTTCGCGGTTCATCTTCAAGACGCCATGGGCAGCCATTCCCCGCTCTTCGAGGGCGCCAGCGTGCGCCGGGTGGACGTCGGCGCCGGCGTGGCGGCTATCGAGGTGCGCTTGCCGGGCGAGACCGTGGTGGTGATCGTCGCCATCACGGCCGACGCCCGCGGTGTCGGCATCGTGACGCCGGATGCACGCCGGGAGGCCTGGGGAGCGCGGCTACCGGCAGGCGTCGCTTCGCCGCGGGCCACCCGCGCACTTCTTGAAGGAGGCCACGTGGTCGCCCTGGGTCCGCGCGGCGTCACCATCCTCGCCTGCGAAAACCAGCGCCATGTCCTCGGCATCGACGGGCCGCGGGTACAGCTTTTGGCAGACGGCAGAGACGACCCCGACGGGCGCGGACCTTACCGGACGGAGGAGCGAAAAACCCTGGAGGCGCTGGGTGAGGTGCTCCTTCGCGCGGTGCTTGCCGGCGCCATCGTCCGCAGGCGCGAGGCGCTTACCCGTGCCGTCGGTCGCGGGATCGCAAAGCTCGAGCGCCGGATCCAGGCGCTTGGCGTGGACCTGGCGCGGATCGGCGATGCCGACGAAATGGCCCATCGTGCAACGTGGCTCGTCGCAGCCGCCGTGCGCGCGCCGCGCGGGGTCCGCTCGTTGTCGGTGACCGACTGGTCGACAGGCGTTGCCCGCGTGATCGAGGTGCCGCTCGACCCCGCCAAGTCCGCCAAGGAGCAGGTCGACGCGATGTTCCACCGCGCACGACGCCTGAAGCGGGGCGCCGTCGTCGCGGCCACACGCCTCGAACAGGCCGAGCGCGCGCGCGCGCGTCTTCGCGAGAAGCTAGCCGACATCCAGGCCGCGTCCACGCTGCTCGAGCTGGAGGAACATTTTGCGGTGGCGCGCGCCTTCGCGCCCCGCGACGTTGCCGCCTGCGACAGCGCGGCGGATGCGCGTGCTCAGGGGACGTCGGCACGTGGCAAGACGCAGAAGAGCGTCCCCTACCGCGAATTTCTGACCGCGTCCGGCGTCCGCGTTCTCGTGGGAAAGGGCGCCACGCAGAACGACGCGCTCACCTTCCAGATCGCACGCCCGCACGATCTGTGGCTCCACGTAAAAGGCCTCACCGGTGCGCATGTCGTGGTGCCCCTGGCCAAGAACCGCGCGTGTCCACCCGACGTGCTCATCGACGCCGCTCACCTGGCCGCTCATTTTTCCGACGCGCGCGGCGAGGCCATGGCAGACGTGACCTACGTCGCACGCAAATACCTTCGCAAGCCGCGAGGGGGCGCCCCGGGGATGGTGGTGGTCGAACGGGAGAAGGTCCTGGTCGTGCGCATCGAGCCTTTGCGCATGAAGGCCCTCCTGGAGGCGGAGGAGGTTCCGGCGTAGAACGCTGTGCCCCGCTTGCGGCTGCGGTTAGCGCGCCTTTTTCGCCCTCAGCTCCACCACCAGCCGCTTGCCGGCGCGCTTGAGACCAAGCTCGACCCGACCCGTCTCTGCGTACGCCACGCACGCCTCGCAATAGTCGAGGGTCGACTTCATCGATCGGCCGTTCGCGGCGAGCACGACATCGGCGATTTTCAACCCCGCCTTCGCCGCCACCCCGCCCTTTTGAACTTCGAGCACCGAAAAAACGGATCTCTTCTGGTCGACCCGAAAGCCCATCTCCGGCGACGACCGGCCGGGCGCCAGGATGGCGTCGGCGAAATCGACCCCGACGATCAGCTTCTTCGCAGCCTCGTCTCGCGAAACCACCGTGCCCCAGTCGGGATCTTGCCACGCCGGCAGACCTGATTTGCGGCGCTTGTCTCGCGGTTCAAAGGCAAAACGGAGGATGGATCCGTCTTTCATCGCGGGACCTTCGTAGAACAGCGCAGGCAGATTGAACCTCCGCTTGGCGATGTCCACCACGGAGCCGACCGTGAGCATCGTCGTGCCCGGCAGGTACTTGGGAAAATCACGCGCAAAGCTGGCCAGCACGCCCAGCCGAACCGCCGGCGGGTTCTTCACTCCCCTCCTTCCGAGCAACGTGGACAGGGGGCCCACCTCCCCGGCTTTGTACGCGTAGGCAAACTCGAAGACTTGGGGCGGCATGTGCGCCATGTGCACGTCTTCCGGGGAGTCGCCGGCCAGCGAGCGGGTATGCCGGGTGCGACCCCACCGCACGCCATGGCTGTAGCGGCTCTCCAGGGAGACGCGTCCGTCCGGATGGAACCTACGGCAGATGCCGTCGAGGTCGCCGCGCGTGTCGAAGCTGGATTTGACCACGAGCGTTCCGTCCGGGCGCCAGGCGGTCCAATCCCCGACGCGACGATCTCCCCGCCAGGCGCCAATGACCCACTCGTTTTCCGTCTCGTCGAAGGTCGCCTCCGCAGGAACGGATGCGGGGCGCCGAGGGGACTTTCGTTTGGGAGGCGGCATGTGCGGCGGCCATGCTACCGACTTTTTCTTGGTGGCTCTCCGTGGGTGGATCGGTGCCTGGCAACCGCGCTGGCCTGGGAAAAAGGATCACCGGCCTGCGTCGCACAAGCCTCAGGGCTACATTGGCCCCATTTTTCCCCGGCGATTGGAAGGTCGCTTCGGCCAAGTAACTCCGCGCGTCTACGGGAGCGAGCGACCAGGCGATCCGGGAACGCCGCGGCGAAATTTTCGCTACGGGACCGGCGCGGCAGGTGCATGCAGGTGCAATGTGGATCCACGTAGCGGCACGCGACTCTCCCGCCCCAAGACGGCCCCCATCCTGCGGCCCGCCCAGCTTGGCAGGTATGCCATCGTTGGAAAAATCGCCGGGGGTGGAATGGCGACCATCTACCTCGCGCGAACGACGGACGGAACCAGATCGCAGGTGGCGGCCGTGAAGGTCATCCGCCGCGAGCTGTCGGAAGACGAGAACGTCGAACGCATGTTCCTCGACGAGGCGAGCATCCTAGGGCGGCTCACGCACCCGAACATCATCCGCACCTTCGAGCACGGCGTGATGGCCGATCAGCGCTACATCGCCATGGAGCTCCTGGTCGGGCACACGCTGCTCGACCTCTACAAGGCGTGCGACGCTCGAAAGCTGGCGCTCATGCCAGAGCTGATCGCCTGGATCGGAGCACGCGTCGCCGACGCGCTCCAGTGCGCCCACGAGCTCAAGGACGACCGCGGCGAGCGGCTCAACGTCATCCATCGCGACGTGAACCCCAGCAACGTGTTCCTGACCTACGACGGCGGCGTGAAGCTCATCGACTTCGGCCTGGCCAAATCGAGCGGCGCGCGCGCCCGCAGCCGGAGCGGCATCGTGAAGGGCAAGCTCCCGTATCTGTCGCCGGAGCAGATCATGCAGCTGCCGATCGATGGCCGCACCGACATTTTCGCGCTGGGAACGACGATGTGGGAGATGGCGGCGATGCGGAAGCTCTTTCTGCGCGACAGCGACGGCGACACCCTCAAGGCGGTGCGCGTCGGCCCCATTCCCGATCTGCGCGGCGTGAGCAACCGGCTGCCCGCCGCCCTTGCCGCCATCATCGGCAAGGCGCTCGAAAGGAACCGCGTGCACCGCTACCCCACGGCGCTCGCGCTGGCCACCGACCTCGATGCATTCGTACGGGCGGGCAGCAGCACCGACATCCCGGCGCGCATCGCCGCGACGCTCGAAGGGCTGTTCCCGGAAGAGCGCGCGCGGCAGATGGGATGGTTGCGGCAGAGTCTGGTGCCGAAGGCCATCGCCTCGTCGGGTTGACGCTCGGGGGCAAGCCGCGCCCAGCGCTACTTGCGGGCGACGGTCATGATCGGCGGCGACACTGGCTTCGCGATCGTCGCCTGCATCGTGCGGACGGGAACACGCGCCACGGTGACCGCATTGAGTCGGCCATTCAACGCCGCGCCGGCGCTGGCCCCTGCGAGAAACGCGCACAACGCACCGAGGATGCCCAAGCTTCCGAGCGCTAGAAATCGACGAGCATTTGAGCCTGGCATGAGAACCTCCTGTTCGGAGGGGAAAGGTCGCAGGAATCGGGCCCGCTCTTCGTGCCGCCAAAAGCGAGATTCATGCCTGGCGCAAGCTCCCGTTATTTTTTGGGTTGCGCACGTGGTCGGACGACTGACCTGGATCTGAATCTCGTGAGACTGCGGTCTCCAAGCCGCAGTTCGACGGGCGCGAAACCCGATGGGCACTTCATCGATCCAGATAGGATCGAGCGATGCGCAAGTGGGTAGCGGAGCTCATCGGAACGTTCATCCTCGTCTTCGGCGGGTGCGGCAGCGCGGTTTTTTCTGCGGCATTTCCCTCCGTCGGAATCGGCCTCCTGGGAGTCTCTCTGGCATTTGGGCTCACCGTCCTCGGCTGCGCGTATGCGCTGGGGCCCGTGTCGGGGTGCCATCTCAATCCCGCGGTAACGGTCGGTCTCTGCGCGGCGGGTCGCTTCAAATGGGCGGAGCTTCCGGGGTACGTGGTCTCCCAGCTCCTCGGCGCGATCCTCGCCTCAGGCCTGCTCATCGCTCTGCTGCGCGGCCAACCGCAAGGCTACGATGCGGCAGTGAGCGGGCTCGCCGCGAACGGATTCGGGGATCACTCACCCGGCCACTTCGGCCTCGGCGCAGCGTTTCTGTCGGAGCTCGTCCTCACCTTCATTTTCATGACGGTCATCCTGGGCGCCACCTCAAAGCGGGCCATCGTCGGTTTCGCCGGCATCCCCATCGGACTGACCCTCACGCTGGTGCATCTGGTGGGCATCCCGCTCACGAACCTCTCGGTGAACCCCGCGCGAAGCACCGGACCGGCGCTCTTCGTCGGAGGCTGGGCGCTCTCGCAGTTGTGGCTTTTCTGGGCCGCTCCCATCGCCGGCGCCGCAGCCGCGGGAGCCCTCGCCCCGTGGCTCCACGCCGACGATACCCCCGCCGAAGGCCGTCGTGCGACGGACCTCAAGTGAGAAGGCCGAGCACCAGAAAGAGGCCCATCCTCGTCGCCGCGTGTCCAACGCGCAGGGCACCGGCTTTGTGGTGGTCGTCTTTGGGGTGACCGATCTCGCCGGAGGGGGTACATCCTGCCGGTGCGGCTCGCGGAAACCATCGGACGCTGGCTGGGCCGGGTCGAGGTCGTGCTCTCGGGCGCCGAGGGGGCGCTGCGGGAAGGCGAGCAAGCGCTGGCCTCCGGCGATCCCATGCGCGCACGCGCCGAGGCGCACGCGTTGCTGGAGCGTGTTCCAGGATCGCCGCTCGGGCTCGCACTCCTCGCCGACGCCTGCGAAATGGCGGGGCTCGAGGCCGAGCTCGCACTGACCCTGGAGGAGCTCGCCATCCGCGTGGCGTCGCGGGCGGACGTCTGGGTGCGGCTCGGGCGTGCCCGCGACACCACGGGTGCGCCCAGCGAGGACGTGCGCGACGCCTACGTGCGCGCGCTGGCGGTGGCCGAGCCCGGGAGCGAGGCGCGCCGGGACGCGCTGGTCGCGCTGGCCGATCTGGACCTGGCGCAAGGCGATGGCGCGCGCGCGGAGCTCTGGCTCGAGAGGATCGACGGCACCTCCACGGCGCCCGCCAAGGGCGCTCCCAGCCTCGGCGGTAGCGGAGCCGTGCCCAAGATCACCGGGGAAAAAGCCGCCATCGCGCTACGGCGCGCAGAGGCACGCCTCCTTCAGGGAGATCATGCCGGCGCACGTGCATGGCTGGATGCTTTCGAGAGCGCACCCACCGATGGTCGGGCGGCCTTCCTCCGCGGGCGCGTCTTGGCGGCGGAAGGGAGCGCCGCGGCCTTCGCGCCCCTGCTCCGCGCGATGCTGCTCGACACCCCCGGCGCAAGCGAAGCACTCTCGTCGACCCTGGCCTGGGTCCCCAGCGACGAAGCGACCCGCGCCCGCGTGCGGCTGGTCGTCGAAGAGCACAAGGAGGCGGACATCGCGCGGTGGCGCGCGGCGTTCGCGCGCTCCGAGGGACGCACCAAGGAGGCCCGCGCGGCGCTGCGAGACGCGCTCTCGGGGGGAGATGCGTCGGCGGCGCGACCTCTCCTCGAGGCGGCACTCGACGATCGTGATCCCGAAGCGCTGGCGCAGGCCCTCTCGGCGCTCCCGGTGGTCACGGACGACGCGGCCATCGCCGACGCGCGCCGCTTGCTCCAGGCGACCGAGCCCGAAGAACCCGCGGCGACCAAGCTCGATGCGCTGGGGCTCGTGGTCAGCGCGCGCGCGCAGCGGTGGGCGGGCGAGATGCGCGCCACGATCGTCGAGACCTGGATCCCCGCGGATGGCTCGCCGGCGGACTGGAGCGCGCTCCTGGCGCGGCTCGACGCGCATGCGCGGGCGCTGCACGACCTCGAGCTGCTCGCGCGTGTCGCCGCGCTGTCGGTCGAGCGCACACGCCCGGTGCGCGTGGCCATCGTCGGCGAGTTCAACGCCGGAAAGAGCACCTTCATCAACGCCCTGATCGGCGCCGACGTGGCGCCCACGGGCGTGCTCCCCACCACCGCCACGCTTCACCATCTGCGCTACGCGCCCGATCCCATCGCGCGGATCATCTTCGCGCAGGGCCACGAGCCTCCCGAGCGAATCGTGGCCGTCGGCGATCTACGGGCGACGCTGAAAGGCGCGCAACATGACCCCATCCGGCGCGTCGAGATCCTGCTTCCCATCGCGTCGCTCACGCGCGTCGAGATCCTCGACACGCCCGGCTTCAACGCGCCCGACGCGCAGCATACGGTCGGCGCGCGTGAGGCGTTCGAGGAGGCCGATGCTGCCATCTGGCTGCTCGACGCAGGACAGGCGCTGAAGGAGACCGAGCGAAAAATCCTGGCCGAGGCGCGGGCGGCGCGGCTTCCCGTGCAAATGCTGGTCAACAAGGCCGATCGCCTGAAACCCGACGATCTGGCGCGCGTGATGGAGATGGTTCACCGGTCGCTCGAGGAGGCCGGGCTCGGCACACAGGATTTTTCGAGCCCCCCTCTCGCGCTCTCGGCGCGCCTTGCGCTCCTCGGCAAGCTGGGGGACGCGGCGGCGCTCGCGGCATCGGGGTGGGCGGCCGTGGAGGAGCTCCTGGAGTCGCAGCTCGTGGCCCGCAGCGCCGAGCTCAAGGAACGCGCCCTCCGGCGACGCGCCGCGCAGCTGGTCGTCCGGATCGCGGCAGGAGCGGCCCGCGCCGCCGAGGACGAGCAGCGCGAGCTCGATGCGCGGGCGGCCCGCGCGCAGGACATGGCCCACGCCGCGGCCGCGCTCGATCGCGACGCGGAAGGCGCAGCGACCAAGATCGTCCACGCGCTCAAGCCCGCCGCCGAAGCATGGCGCCGCGATCTGACCGTCGTGGTCACGGGCCGCGACGCCGACGCGGTCGCCACCGATCCGGTTCTGCAGCGCTACCGGGTAGACCGCGCGCTCGCGCGCCTTGGCGCTCCTTTGGCCGAGGCACTCTCGGCGATGCACCCGCACGCCACGCCCGCCGCCCTTCTGCCCATGGCGCGCACCCTGGTTCGTCCCTTCGCCGCAACAGCGGACGTGGGCGGCGGCGGTGCCGACACGCTCCCCGCGCTGGCCCGAAGCGCGGTCTCCACGTTGATCGAGCGCCTCGGCGCGCTCGGTGTCGCGCAGGCAGAACCCGCACGCGCCACCGGCCTGGCGCGCGAGCTCGACGAAATCGGCCGCGCGCTCGACGGATTCCTACGCCCGGACGCTGCCGGCGATCCGCGCTAGACTGCAGGCATGGCCCCCCTGCGCGCGCGCCGCGCGTTCCACGCGATCCTGCCGGCACTGGCGATGGGGCTCCTGGCGTCTCCTTCGGCCGTTGCCGATCCGCTGCTCGAAGTGGGGGGTGGCGATCCGCTGAACGTGCAGGCCGACAAGCTCGACGTCGACGTGTCCGCCGGCGAAGCCGTGCTGACCGGCAAAGTCACCATTTCCAAGGGCGATCTAAAGCTGAGCTGTCCCAGGATCGATCTGCGCTTCGACAATACGCCGCACGTGAGCTGGGCCCGCGGCTCAGGAGGCGTCCAGGCCGACGTCCGCGGCGTGCACGCCGAGGCCCCCGAAGTAGAGCTCGATCTCAGGCGCCACGTCCTCGAGCTTCGCGGCGGCGTGCGCCTCACGCGCGGGCAAGGATGGTTGCAGGCGGAGAAGGCGACCATCGACGTTTTGACGGCGAAGGTAAGCCTCACGCAGGTGAAGGGCTCCATTCCCGTTCCGCCCAGAGGCCCTTGATCGAGGCGCGCGGCCTGCGAGTCGTCCGCGGGGACAAAACCATCCTTCGCGACGTCGACGTTCGCGCCGCCGCCGGTGAGGTGCTGGGCGTTCTGGGGCCTTCCGGCGCTGGAAAATCCACGCTGTTTGGGGCGATTCTGGGCGAGATCCCGGTGGAGGCCGGCGCCATCCTCTTCGACGGCGCGGACATCTCTCGCTGGCCGCTCTGGCGTCGCGCCCGGGCCGGTATCGGGTACATCCCGCAAGGGCCGAGCGTCCTGTGGGAGCTCACCGTGCGGGCCAATCTGGCGGCGTTCCATCGCATCGTTCACGGAACTCCTGCACCCGAGGCCGCTGTCCGCGCGGCCGCCACGCAGGTCGATCTCGGCGCGCGCCTCGAGGTGCGCGCCGGGGAGCTCTCGGCCGGCGAGCGGCGGCGCCTGGAATTCGCCCGCGCCATCACGCGCACCCCGCGTGTTCTGATCTGCGACGAGCCCTTCGCCGGAGTCGATCCCGGGGGCGCCGCTCACTTGGGGGATCTCCTTCGCGACCTCGCGGCGAACGGAGTCGCGGTCCTCCTCGCCGACCACCACGTCGCCGAGGCTCTTCGCATCTGCACCCGCGCCCTCCTCCTTCTGGACGGCGCCGTCGCGACCGAAGCCGACCCTGTCCGCTTCCGGGAGGACCCGCTCGTCCAGGGCCGATACCTGGGCACCTGGACCGCCCCCTGAGAACAATTATTGCATAATTATTTAGCAATTTCAGATAGTTATAACAAAACAACCGAACCGCCCAAAATCCAGACTGAGCCACGCTTTCGGCGGGCCGACTCAGCCTGGCACGATTATCGCTGTGCGGCCCCGGTTGCGGGTGGTAGGTTTGGGGGAGCCTCGTTGCCGGGCTGCCGTGGCACGCCCTGTTCCAAGGCCCTTTACCAAGACGTGTAGGAGCTGTTTCCGATGGAGATCAAACAGCAACTCAAGCTCAGTCAGCAGCTGGTGATGACACCGCAGCTGCAACAGGCGATTCGCCTGCTGCAGCTTTCGCGCCTGGAGCTGATCGACGAGATCCGCAAGGAGCTCGACGCCAACCCGGTCCTCGGCGACGAAGAGATCGACGGCCGACCGCGTACCAAAGCCGAGGCCGGTAGCACCGACGGCGGCACCGGCACCGTGTCCGGCGAGGAGCGCATCGATCGGATGGAAGAGCGCCAGCGCGCTGCCGATCCGGCGACGAGCCACACCGACGACAAGCGCGCCAACGACATCGATTGGGAGCAATTCCTCGAGAATCGGACCCTGCAGCAGCCTCTACCGGCGAGCCGCGGTGGATTCGAGGAGCTACCGCCCATCGAGGCCAGCCTCACCAAACAGCTGAGCCTCGTCGATCACCTCAAGTGGCAGCTGCAGCTCTCGGACTTCAACGATCCGGAGCGCCGCTTCGCCGAGCTCGTCATGGGCAACCTGGACGACAACGGGTTTCTCGATCTGAAAGGCGTGGAGCGGCCCGACGGCGAGCGCACCCCCGACATCAGCATCGAGGATCTGGCCACCATGGCCGATCTCAACCCGGAGGACGCGCCCGATGTCCTTCGCATGATGCAAGAGTGGGATCCGGTCGGGGTCTGTTCGCGCGATCTGCGCGAGTGCTTGCGCGTGCAGGCGGAGGTCTTCGGGTCCGACGATCTGGACCTGGCGATCATCGACAAGCATCTGCATAACCTGGAAAAGCACAACTACCAGGCCATCGCGCGCGATCTGAAGGTGCCGGTCGAAGAGGTGTACGAGGCGGTCAAGGAGATCCAGAAGCTCGAGAGCCGCCCGGCGCGAAACTTCTCGGAGACCGACGAGAAGACCATCGCCATCACCCCCGACGTCTACGTCATCAAGGACAGCGACAAGTTCACGGTGACCGACAACGACCGCGGCGTGCAGCGGCTCTACATCAACGAAGCCCTCACGAAGCAACTCCTGAAGGACCCCAACGCCAAGGAGTTCATCGGCGAAAAGCTCCGCAATGCGCAGTGGCTCATCCGCGCCATCGAGCAGCGCCGCAAGACGATCATCCGCGTGACGGAGTGCATCGTCGAAAAGCAGCGTGAGTTCTTCGAGAAGGGTGTGGCCTACCTCAAGCCGATGATCCTGCGCGACGTCGCCGAATCGGTGGGGATGCACGAGTCCACCATCAGCCGCGTGACGACCAACAAGTACGTCCACACGCCCCAAGGTCTCTTCGAGCTGAAATATTTCTTCAACTCGTCGATCCGCCGCGTCGCAGAAGAAGACATCGCTTCCGAGAGCGTGAAGCAGGCCATCAAAAAGATCATCGAGGGGGAGGACAAGCAGAACCCGCTGTCCGACCAGGCCATTGTCGAGATTCTCGCCAAGGACGACGGGATTCAGATCGCACGCCGAACGGTGGCGAAGTACCGCGAGATGCTGGGAATCCTCGCCTCCAGTAAGCGAAAAAAGCTGTTCTGAGGCTCGCGCCGTCCCCCGTACATTGGGCTCCTTTTCTCGGGTTCTCGGGGAATAGCTAGCTCTTCTGCGGAGTTGACCCCAGTGCGACCCCTGTGAAGGTGTGGTACCCCCCAAGGCAGGTCGCGCACTTTTGTGCGCGACGCTTCCGCGGCGAGGGGTATTCTCGAGAGTTGTGGATTTGAGGTCGTAGTCACCGCCAAACCGCTCACGTGAGCGCCGGCGGGAGGAGGCCAGGGCCATATGAACATCGCGATCACGTTTCGGCAGATGGAAGCGACCGAGGCGGTGCGTGGATATGCAACCGACAAGATCGGGAAGCTGCAAAAATTCCTGCGCCAGCCGATGAAGGGGCACGTCATTCTTAGCTGCGAGAAGCGGGACCACAGCGCCGAGGTGAACATTCATGCCGGGAGCGAGCACTTTCACGCTCACGAAACGAGCGAGGACATGTACGCCACCATCGACAAGGTGATCGACAAGGTGGAGCGACAGATCCGGGAAACGAAAGAGGTCGCGAAGAAGAAAGGCGCCGAGCGCGCATCCGATCATCTTGTCTCCGACGACGCCGGCGAGGAGTAGGGCGCGGGCGGCAGGCCAAGGGATGACGGCCTGAGGGGAAAGCGACGGAAGAGCCTAGGAGCGAATGTGCTCTTCCTCGCGGGCATGGAGGTCTTCGGCCTCGACGCCCATCAGGATCACGAGAATGCGGCAATTCGGCGAGAGATCGCCGACGTAGCCTGGTAGGCTTCCCCACCGGGCTTTCCCAATGCGACTCACCGACCTTCTCACTCCCGACCGCGTGGCGATCGCGCGGTCCGACACGTCGACGCTGCCGAGCGGCCTGGACAAAGACCGGGCTCTGGCAGAGCTCGCCGCCATGCTCGCGACCGGTGCCCAGGTCGCGCGAAGCGAGGTGCTGCGCGTGCTGGCCGAGCGCGAGGCCCTTCAATCGACCGGCATCGGCGAAGGCGTGGCGATCCCGCACGGCGCGCTGGCGCAGCTCGAGAACCAGTGCGCGGCGCTGCTCATCGTTCCCGACGGCGTGGACTTCAACGCCATCGACGACACCAAGGTCAACATCCTGTTCGCGGTGATTGGCCCAAAGCGGGCGACCGGCGAGCACTTGAAGACGCTTGCGCGCGTGTCGCGATTGCTCCGAAACCGGGGCTTTCGCAACCAGCTGATCTCCTCAGCGAGCGCGAGCGCAGCCTTCGATCTCATCGCCGCGGAGGAGATCGAAAACAAATGAGCGAGGCTCCGCTCCCCTCCAATCCGCCGACCGTTCCGCCTCCGAGCCAGGAGTGCACCGTGCTCGACATGGTCAACGATCCGCGGTTGACCGTGAAGCTGCGGCCCATCGCCGGGGATGCCGGGCTCGGCCGTCCCATCCGCCACCCGCGCGTGCAGAAATGCGGGCTGGCGCTGGCCGGGCACTTTTATGGCGTGGTGCCGTCGCGCGTGCAGGTCCTCGGCGAGACCGAGATGTCCTTTCTCGACGGAATGGGCGGCGAAGCGCGCAGCAACGCGGCGCGCGGTTTTTTTTCGCTCGGGCTGTCCTGCGTCGTCATCACCCGCGAGCAAGAGCCGTCGCGGCCCATCGTGGCTGCGGCGGAGGCGACGTCGACGCCGCTCTACGTGTCGGAGAGCCGCACCAGCCGCACCATCAACGCCATCCACGCCGTTCTCGACGACAAGCTGGCACCGCAAGCGTCGCTGCATGGCGTGCTGGTCGATGTGTTCGGCGTGGGCATGCTCCTCATGGGCAAGAGCGGGATCGGCAAGAGCGAGTGCGCGCTGGAGCTCGTGCTTCGCGGGCATCGCTTGGTCGCCGACGACGTCGTGAAATGCGATTGGCGTCCCCCGGGGATGGTCTTCGGCGCGGCGGCGGAGCTCCTGCGGCACCACATCGAGGTGCGCGGCCTGGGCGTGCTCAACATCAAGGACCTCTTCGGGGTCACCAGCATCCGCGAGCGAAAGCGGATCGACGTGGTGGTGCGCCTGGAAGATTGGGACGACACGCAGGAATACGATCGTCTCGGTCTCGAGGAGAAGTGGCACACCATTCTCGGTACGCCGATCCGGCTCTTGACCGTTCCGGTACGTCCGGGACGTGACATGGGATCGATCCTGGAAATTGCCGCTCGAAACGAGCTCCTACGGCGCGCGGGAAAAGACTCTGCACGCGAATTTTTGGGGCGTCTCGAAGGTCAGCTCGTCACCGGCGTCGCCATGGAGGATCAGCCCGAATCGTTGGCCATGCTCCCCGTGGCACCGCACGTTCCGGCTGGGACGCGGGACGCGGCCAAAGTCTCCGGCAAGCCGGGTCGGCCTTCGTGGACGTCGCTCGGCGACCCCGCAGGCTCCAACGAGAGCTCGGCGTGGATCCCCGCCGTCCGGCCGACGAAGGAGGACGAATGACGAGCGGCGCCCAGAGCGACCCGCCGATGTCGACGCGTCGCCCCATGGTGGTGATCGTCACCGGGCTGTCCGGCGCCGGAAAGTCCACCGCGCTCCGCACGCTGGAGGACCTCGGCTTCTTCTGTACCGACAATCTTCCGACGGTCCTGGCGCCGCAGGCGGTAGCGCTTTGCGAGCACGGTGGGATGTCGCGGGTCGCGCTCGGAATCGACGTGCGCGTCCGCGCCTTCCTGGGCGAGATCGGCAACGTGCTGGCCATGCTGGAGAACGGCGGACAGCGCGACGTGCATGTCATCTACATCGATGCCTCCGACACGACGCTCCTGCACCGCTTCAGCGAGACGCGCCGCCGTCACCCGCTCGACACGAGCGGACAGGACGGCGCCGGCGCCGTGGTCGAAGGGATCCGGCTCGAACGGGAGCGCCTGTCGCCGCTTCGCGCGCGCGCCACGCGGGTCTTCGACACCACACTCATGTCGGCGCACGAGCTGCGTCGCGCCGTCATCAGCCATTTCGGTCCGGCGTCGGGGGGCGCGGAACGCATGACGACTCGCATTGTCTCGTTTGGGTTCAAATACGGTGCGCCGGTCGACGCCGATCTGGTGTTGGACGTGCGCTTCCTGGAAAACCCCTATTTCGTGCCGCATTTGAAGGCACTTCCCGGCACCGATCCCCAGGTGGCGGCGTTCGTCATGGGGTTGCCCGAGACGCACGAGTTCTTGAAACGAACGCTCGATCTCCTGAGCTTCGTCATGCCCAAGTACGAGCGTGAGGGAAAGAGCTACCTCACCATCGGAATTGGCTGCACCGGTGGTCGGCACCGATCGGTCGTCATCAGCGAGCAGCTGGCCGAGCAGCTCTCCGCGCAGATCAAGTCACCGGTCGCGCTCCTGCACCGCGATGTCTCGCGAAAGAGCGCGTCGGGCGAAGGGATGCGGGCGGTGCACTCCACCGAGGCCCCGCGGGAGCGCCCCTCGCAAAGCGAGCTCAAGGCGCAGCTGAGCCCGCTGCCCCAGGCGGCGCACCAGACCGGTAGCGGCGAACGGGGGCCGCGATGAGCGATCGCGCGGTCGGAAAATTTCTGATCGTCAACACGCTGGGACTCCACGCGCGCGCGGCAACCAAGCTTGTCCAGCTGGCGTCGAAGTTTCCGTGCGACGTCGAGGTGGTCAACGAAGATCAGGCCGCAAACGGCAAAAGCGTCATGGGCGTGCTCCTCCTGTGCGGCTCGCGAGGGACGCAGATCGAAGTCCGCGCAAACGGCCCCAAGGCACAGGACTGCGTCGATGCCATCGGCGAGCTCATCGCCGGTCGATTTGGCGAGCCAAACTGATGAGCGCGAGCAAACCCCCGGGTTCGCGATCGTCAGCCCCGCCGGTGCGGCGAACGAGTCAGCCACGGCTCACTTCGCCCGGAAGCGACAAGCAAATTCCTTCCGCGCCGCCGTCGATGCCACCGAGCTCTGCGGCCGAGCTGGAGGACCACGACCCGATCCTGCTGAAGGGAATTGCCGGATCGCCCGGGGTCGCCGTGGGCCCAGCGCTCGTCCTGGGCGATATCCGCTCGGCGTACGTTCGACGCCACATCCACACCGCGCAGATCGAACAGGAGATCACGCGCGTCCACGTTGCCGTGGAGCAGGCCAAGGCCAGCCTCAAAGAGGTCAGCGCTCGGATCACCGGCCCTGCCCGCGACACGGCGCCGATCCTCGACGCCTATCTCCTGATGATGAGCGATCCCATGCTCCACGAGCGCGTGGAGAAGAAGATCCGGCGCGAGAAAATTTGCGCGGAGTGGGCCGTCGCCGCGTCGAGCGAGGAGATCTCCAAGCTCTTTGCGCCCGACGATCCTACGGCCAACAACAAGGACGCCTACATCGTGGAGCGCCGCCACGACGTGGAATTCGTGTGCGATCGGCTGCTGCGTGCGCTGGTGGGCGAGGCGCAGACCGCCGTCCCGCGCCTCGACGAGCCGATGGTGATCATCGCGCGCGATCTCTCGCCGGCGGACACCGCGGGCATGGTCCGCGAGCCGGCCATCGCGTTCGTGACCGAGGTAGGCACGCGGACCAGCCACACCGCGATCATGGCGCGCGCGCTGGAGATTCCGGCCGTGGTCGGCGCGGTGGACGCCCTCATCAGCATACGCACCGGGGACATCGTGATCGTCGACGGGCTCCGCGGCGAGGTCCACGTCCACCCCGATCAAACCGCCATCGACGACGCGCGGGCGCGGTCGGCGCGTCATCTTGCGTTCGCGCGCGGGCTCTTGTCGGGCAAAGACCGCCCCTGCGTGACCGCATGCGGTGAGCCCGTGACGCTCAAGGCGAACGTGGAGCTTCCCGCGGAGGCGATCCTCGCGCTCGACCACGGCGCCGAGGGCATCGGCCTTTACCGCACCGAGTTTCTCTACATCGACCGCACCACCCAGCCCGACGAGCAGGAACAATACGAGCTCTACCGTGCGGTGGTCGAGGCCGTGGCGCCGAAACCGGTGACATTGCGCACCTTCGACATCGGCGGTGACAAGTTCGCCAGCACCTTCCAGCTCCCGGCCGAGATGAACCCCGCGCTCGGTCTGCGCGCGGTGCGCCTGGCGCTGCGGCTGCCGGAGGTCTTCTTGACGCAGCTCCGGGCCATGGTCCGCGCCAGCGCCCACGGCGATCTGCGGATCATGGTGCCCATGGTCGCGAGCGTGCACGAGATGCGCGAGGTCCGAAAGCTCTTGGCCCAGGCCACGCGGGAAGTGGAAGCGCGCGGGCAAGCGCACGCCAAGGAGATCCCGCTGGGGATGATGGTGGAGGTGCCGGCGGCAGCCGTGATGGCCGACGTCTTCGCGCGCGAGGCCGAATTCTTCAGCCTGGGGACCAACGATCTGGTGCAGTACGCACTCGCGATCGACCGCGCCAGCCGCACCTTGGCCGCACTGGCGTCTCCCTTCGATCCGTCGATCTTGCGTCTGATTCACGCGGTCGCGCGGGCGGCGATGGACCACAACATTCCGGTCTCGATCTGCGGCGCCATGGCCTCCGACCCTCTGGCGGCGTGCCTTCTGCTCGGCCTGGGGCTACGCGATCTCTCGATGGAGGCTGCGGCCATCCCGGAGATCAAAGAGGTCATGCGCCGCATCACCGTCGCCGAGTGCGAGAGCGCGGCCGAGGCAGCGCTGGCGTGCGACAGCGCGGAGGCGGTGGAGGAGCTGGTAGCGCGCGAGTTCGCTCCACGCCTGTTCGACCTGCTGACCGGGAGCGCCGAGGAGCCACTCACCCTCACCCGCTCCTCGAATCCGCCGCGGCTTTCCTCCTGACGTTTCGGCCTTTTCAGCCTTCGGATGGCCGCGGGATGACCCCTGGATGACAGACGAGTTTTCGCGCCCGGACGCGGCTCAAGTGGTGTACGTTCGCGCCGTCAGGGAGGATGAATTTCCGGATGTTCAGGCTCGAGGGCTCTCTTTTTCGCGGCGTAGCGGCCACACGAGGGACAGCCGCACGCTTGTTGATGGCCACGTGCGTTCTGGGACTCTCTGCGGCGAGCGCCCCCGGGTGCGGCAGCAGCGAACCCAAGATCGCCAGCGTGTGCGCCAACGCGGGCCCCTGCCAGACGCGCCTCACCATCCTTCACACTTCCGACATCCATTCCCGCCTGATCCCGTACGACCAGATCATCACGCAGGTCGACGCCGACCTGGGCCTCGGCGTGACCGGCGACATCAAGAATGTCGGGGGCGTGGCGCGCATGGGCTACATCCTTGGCCGCGAGCGGTCCCGCGCCGATCGCGCGCTGCACCTCGACTCCGGGGACTGTTTTCAGGGCGCGCCCATCTTCAACTTCTACCAAGGCGAGCCCGAGGTGCGATCGCAGAGCGCGCTCGGCACCGACGCCATGGTGCTCGGAAATCACGAGTTTGACAGCGGCGCCATCAACGTCGCGCGGCAGATGCAGCGGTGGTCGAACTTTCCGCTCCTGGGCGCCAACTACCTGTTCAACGACGCCAAGAATGCGAATACCACCCTCATCGGCAGCGTGGTGCGCCCGTTCGAGGTCTTCAACCGCGAGGGGCTGAAGGTCGCCGTCATCGGCATGGCCAACATCTCCACGCTCGGCTCGATCTTCGATCAGCCCAACAAGCTCGGGATCCAGCCGCTGAACACGGCGGAAGTGGCTCAATTTTACATCGATCTGTTGCGCCCCCAGGTCGACCTCATCGTCATGCTGACCCACCTGGGGCTGCAGCCCGATCAGGACATGGTCAAGCGCACCACCGGCATCGACATCGTGCTCGGCGGGCACAATCACATCGTGATCAACCCTCCGCAGGAAATCAAAGACTGCTCGGCGGACGAGCAGAATCCGGGCTTCGTGTGGGCGGTGGACCCCTACGCCACGGTCGATCCGGAAAAGCCGCCGCCGAACGACGCGCAGCACCCCGACCCCCAATTTCACCCCTACCAGTTCAAGCGCGCGTGCCACCCGCGCAACGTGATCATCGCGCACTCGGGATCGTTCGCGAAATACGTGGGCCGGCTCGACGTGATGCTCACCAACGATCCCTCGCTGGTCACCCCCACTGGAAATCCCGCCGATTACGACACGGTCAACGGCTACGAGGTCGTCTCCAGCAAGTACCAGGCGTTCCCGATCGACGACACCGTCCCCGAAGATCCGGTCATCGTCGACATGCTGCAGCCGTACCGCCGCACGCTCGACAAGGTCGCCGATCTCGACATCCTGGTCGGATTCTCGCCGGGCGGCGCCAAACGCACCGCGCCGCAAGGTGGCGACTCGCCGCTCGGCAACCTGGTGGCGACCGCGATGTGGCTCCGGCTCGGCGTTCAGAGCGATTTCTCGCTCACCAACACCACCGGCATTCGCGCGGACTTGAACCCCGGGCCCATCAACATCGAGGAGATGTACAACATCTTCCCGTTCGAAAATTCGATCTCGAAAATGCAGCTCTCCGGGTTCGAGATCCGTCAGATGTTCGACTTCGTCGCGCGACGCTCGTCGGGCCGAAGCTGCGTCTCGCAGGCGCAAATTGCCGGTGCGCGCGTGCGTCTCAACTGCGCCGGTTGCAGCCGCCCCGACACCGACCATGCCTGCGTGACCGACACCGATTGCCCGGTCAGCTACTCCGGCGCCTGCGACACCGAGAAGGGCAAGTGCGTCGTCGCCCCTTGTGCCGAGCAGGTCTACGTGGGGCGTACCACCAAGAGCTGCCTCGTGGACGCCGAGTGCGCCGAGCCCAACGGTGCGACGCTGCCGGGTCAGTGCGACAAGGGCCAGCTGGGCGACACCGGCAAGTGCCTCTCGCCGATCGCCGACACCAACCTCTACGAGCTGGCGACCAGCAATTACCTGGCCGGCGGCGGCTCAGGCTACCGTGTTCTGCAGCGCAATACGACGCAGTTCGACACCAAGATCCAGCAGCGCGACGCGCTGATCGACTACCTCCGCCAGGGGCACCCCTGCGGTTACGCCAAGGGAGCCGATCGCCCCGACGGGCTCAAGGCCTGCGCGACCGACCCCGACTGCAAGAGCGAGGGAGACTTCGTGTGCGCGTGTCCGGCTCACTCGCACGAGGCGTCCACCAATCCGGTGGCCTGCACCAGCGAGGGTCAGTGCAGCCCCACCGAAGGGCGCTGCGTGCGGCGGGATTGCCGGGACAAGGTCGCCGAGTTCCACGACAAGGCGTGCGCTTCGTCGCCGTACAAGGAACGCGCGCAGTGCAAGATCGACTTGAACGCCTGCGCCCTGGCCGGCGAGGAGTGCAAGCTTCTGTCCTGCGTCGACGCGACGGTCGGCAACTTCACCGACAACCGCCTGGAGATGCTGGGCCGATGAGAACGACCCGACGACATGCCCCCGCGCTCGTCGCCACCCTGGCGATCGGCGCCGCGCTCGGCGCTTGCTCGGATTCGAGCGGGCGCCTGGGCTCGAGCGCGCGGCTCTCCGTGAAGGTCACCAACAACACCAGCGCGCGGGAGACACCGCTCGCGCTCACCTTCAACACGCCGGCCGTGTTCACGGTCGACATCGTTGCCCAGAAGGCGGACGGAACGGTCGATACCGGTTTCAACGGTTTCGTGCGCGTTTCCATCAAGCCGGGAAGCGTCGTCTCGTTGACCGGCGAGAACACCAGCGGCCGAAACGTTCGTCTCACCGGCGGCGTGGCCAACGGGCTCACGCTGGGCGCCCTGGGAGCCTTCGGCGACACCCATATCTGGGCGGAGGACATCGGGTACGTACCGGCCGATCCTGCGCGCAAGCCGCCGCCGATGTGCTCCAACGGCGTGGACGACAACGGCAACGGAGTCATCGACTTTCCGGCAGATTTCGGCTGCGCATTCGCCAACGACGACGACGAGAACGGCGGCGGCTACGCCAGCGGCGCCAGTGAATCGATCTTCTTCACCCTTCCCCGCATCGCCGATGTCCGCGGCTACTCGCTGGGCGGGACCGGCACCGCGTTTCCGCACCAGCAGATCCAGGTCGACACCGGTTGGCGTCCGAACGCCCAGACCTTCGAGTTCAACACCGTGATCACGCGCGTCGCCGCCGATGGCTTCTACGCCACCGACACCGGGGACAAGCGCGGCTTCAGCAGCATCTTCGCCTTCAACTTCAGCGCTCCGCCGCGCATGCGCGTGTGCGATCGCATGAAGGCCTACGGCGGCACCGCCAGCGACTTCTTCGGTTTCACGGAAGTGGGCTTCCCCACCTGGGAGCTCGAGGAGTGGGATCCCCGAAAGCGCGACTGCCTGGTGCCGGAGCCCTACGCCTTCAAGATTGGCGATCTGGCGAGCCCCCCTGCCATCGCGAACACGCCCGCGCTTTCGAGCAGCGTGTCCTCCCTGGTCCGCATGATCACGGAGGGAACGGTAACGATTCACGTCTCGAGCAAGTTCGGCCCCGGCTTTCCTCCGGCACCGGCCGATGTGCTCAGCGGGCTGACTCCGCCCGGTCCCATGGATCTGCGGGCGACCGAGAACAACAGCAACTGCGACATCAACAAGGACGGCAAGGTCGATTTCGCGACCGAGCCCGAGAAGACCTGCTCCGCGCTCTGTACCGCGGACCCGGAGTGCACCGAGTTCTCGAACTACGCGTCGCGCGGCGGCTTCCGGCTGGTCCTCACCGATACCAACGTCACCTCCGCCAACCCCGACGGCGAGCCCAGGGCCATTCTGGCCGACGCAAGCACGGCGGCAGGGGTCGATCCCGTCATGCTGAGAGGCAAGACCATCAAGTCGTTCTCGGGCACGCTCCGTTACTTCTCGGGCGGCTCGCAATACACCATCGAAGCCCGCTGCGACGACGACATCATCGTGGACCCCAATGGCACACCGGTAGCGGCGAACACGGCCTGCGTTCATCCGCGCAGCGACGCCGACCTCTCAGGCTCGAACTGATCTTTTCCCAGGAGCTACTTTCGATGCGTTCGCCGCTCTACCTGCTCTCCGCGTTTTCCGCCGTCACGGTGCTCCTGCTTCCTGGGCTCGCCTACGCGCAACCGCAAACCGATCCCGCGGCGCCGGCTGCCGACGCTCCGGGCGCGACTCCCGCGGCTCCTTTTCCGGCGGCGGCCCCCCCTCCCCCCGGCACGCCCACCGACCCGGCCGCGCCCGTGAGCGATGCGCCGTTCGATGCCACCGGCACCGTCGGCGCGCGCGGCATCGGGCTCGCGCCGCCCGGCACCAAGGCCGGCGACTTCATGGACACGCGCCTGTCCTGGACGTTCGGCGACGACGATTTCCTGCACCGCACCGGCGAGCTGGTTCCCTTGTCGCCCACCTTCTCCATCGGGGATCGCTCGCAGTACCGCCTCTTCTTCGACAACCTGAACTCGCGCTACTCCGGCCGCGAGAACCTCACGCACCTCGTGATGTACAAGAAGATGCCGGGCTTCCTCCCCAATCTCACCACCGAAGCCGCGCTCGTTCTGCGCTTCGACCTGGCCGCGCTCTCGTCCAGAACGGGAAGCCTGAACGACTCGCTTCAGGATGCCGGCTCGTACATTCGCATTTTCTACAACACCGGCTCCAAGCCCAACGAAGGCATCAGCGCCGTCTTCTTCCCGCTGGATACGGATCGTTTTCGCCTCGGCTACCTGTACGACATCAGCTGGGGCGGCACGGCGTCCTCCATCAACCAGTCGATCTTCCCGCGTTTGCAGGGCAGCTCGCCGGGCATGAAGGTCCAGTACGAGACCGACAAGTTCTACGCGTTCGGCGGCTTCAAGACGGCCACCATCGTTCAGCCCGAGCAGATCCTGAACCCCGGCGGCGAGAACGACGTCGAGCTCGTTCGCGTGGGCGAGACCAACTTCGGCTTCCTCGGTGGCCTCGGCGCCGACCCGCTGCCGAACCTGCATTTCGACGCGGGCGCCGGCTACTTCCAGCAAGGCAAGTTCGACCTCGACGACGTTCGCGGAAAGGCGGTCTACACCTTCGGCACCTCGGCGCGCGTCGTCGTCCACAAGGACATGCCGGTTCCGGCCTCGGTCGACTTCCGGCTCTACAAGAACGATCCGATGTCGCCGATGATCTTGTTCGCGCCGGAGTCCTACAAGGCCACCGAGCTCGCGTGGAGCCTCAGCGCCGAGGGTTCGTTTCTCGAGCAGCACCTGAAGGACTTCGACGTCGCCGGGAGCGTGAAGAATCAGTCGGCGTACGCCGCCGCGCTGCAGGGCGTCGTGAAGGCGGGGTACGCGCGGTTCAGTGTCACCGGCATTTACCGAAACCTGAACTTCAACGTGCGCAACGTCCCGGGGTTCATTCCCTTCGAGACCTTGCCCGCCAACGCCAAGACCGATCCGGAGCTCTTCGGCGCCATCGCGGCCGACTACCACATCCGGTCTCTGCGCCTCACCCCCGGGCTCTCCGGCGGGCTCAAGCTCCCCAGCACGTTCCGCAGCGAGTTCACCGATGGCGGCGTGCCCGCTTCGCGCACCATCGTCATTCGCGAGCAGGGCGACGAGTCCATTCTCCCCTACAACAAGGAGCGGACGGCGATCTTGCAGGCGCGCCTGAGCGTGCGCTGGGATATCTCCAGCATGCTCGGCGCGGTGGCGTTCATGCAGCTCGTGCGCGACAACAACGGCACGCTGGTCGTGCGCGATCCCACCGAGGGCACGGCGTCGCTGCGTGTCTTCCAGAGCCCGAACCGCGTGGGAGCGGGCGTCTCGTTGCAAGCGCGTTTCTAGCGGCCCAGCGCGTATTTCGCGGTAGTCGAGGCCTCGCGCGTTGGCTCAGGGGGGTGTGCAGACGCCCGTGCAAACATTCCCCTGGAGCACGCACTCACCTTTGGACTGCGCGGTGCAGACCTGCCCCCGCGCGCAGGTGGAGGCCGTCATGCAGCGCGCGGGTGCTGCAGGCGGAGAAGGATTGGAGTCCTCGCAGACGCCCGTGCAAACATCGCCCTGAAGCACGCAGTCGCCCTTGGACTGGGCCGTGCAGACCTGCCCGCCTGCACAGTTCGAGGCGGTCATGCAGCGGACCGCGGCGGCAGGTTGGCCCGAAGCTTCGTGTGCGCCACCGGCACTGCAGGCCGTGAGGACGAGCAGGATGGGCGCAAGAACACAGCCGAGGGCGAGAAAACGAGAAGACATGGCGTAGCTCCTTAAGGGCTCAGGTTGCCAGGTGGCCGATGCAGCGCCACGAGGCGGAGCAATGCACGTGCCAGGAGCATCGCCAGCGACGCCTCTCGATTTTCCGCACGATGCAGAGCGTCATCGACCCTCGGCCGGACAGGAGACGCGCGGCGGCGCACCCTGGCACAGACGCGGCTGGAGCGGCAGCGCGGGTCACCTACCCGGCCAACCTGTCACCAGAAGAGCGCGCGGATCAGGAGCTCGGCGAGGTCGGCGGTCATCTCGAAGTCGGCCGCGTTGCGGTTGGCGTGACCGTTTCCTCGATTGGTCGTCATGACCAGGGCGGCGAGGGTCTGGTTCTTCTTGTCGCGCGCGGCTTGCTCCGCGTCCTCTTTTTCGCGGCGGCGGGTGCCGTCCAGGCCGCCGCTGGCCACGAACTCCACGGCATAGGTCAGCTCGCCGGCGCCGAACCATGTTCCGTGCGCCTTGCATACATCGACGATCACCCCGGATCTTCGGCCGAAATTGGCGCGGTTCATCAGCTGGTGGCAGAGCGGGCATTTGACGTAGCGAACGGCGATGTCGATGGCGCGTGCGCGCGGAATTTCGAACGGACGTGTGGACGCGATGGGGCCCGAGGTCTCGCGGTCGAGCGTGATCTGCGCCAGCGTCGGGTGATCGACGAACAGGCCGCCGCACCGAACGCACTCGTGGATTCCGACCTGACCCCCCGGAACCGCATCCAGGGGCTGCTCGCAGCACGGGCACGGCGCGAGGGTCGGGTCCAAGAGCGGCTCCAGCTCCAGGTCCTTGCCGCAACGTGTGCAGCTGCGCACGCCGGTCATTTGAAGCGAGAAGCAGTGGGCGCAGCGGACGGCGTGGAGCTTTACCGTACAGTGGGGGCACGTCCGAGCCTCGGCGCGGATGGTCCCTCCGCAGAAGGGACAGGGGATGGAAGGGATCTCCGACGATGGCCTCGACCCGGCGGTGCGGTAGGGCGAAGAGATCCGCTCGGGAGCATGGGACGGCAGCGGCAGGCGGTTCTCGGCGCTGCAAGACGCGCAGGTCATCGTGCCGCCGGGGAAGACGTTGCTCTCATCGAGAGCCGCACCGCATGCCGCGCACTGCATCGCCGGGATCTTATCCCGACCGGAAGGTAACGAGGTACCGTCATCGGCGATGACGCGCGCGCTGCCCTGGACCTTTGCCTGCGCGGCTCTCGCGCTCATCGCCTGCGTCCCGACCGCGGGTCCCGATCCAAAGGCCGCCGGCACGAGCATTCCCGCGGCGCCCACCGCCAGCGCGCCAGCTCCGAGCGGATCGACCAGCGCTCCGGCACCTGCCGCGCGCGGCGGGACCGTCACCGTGCGCTTCCTCGATGTCGGGCAGGGAGACTCCGCGCTCGTCACCACCGACGACGGGCACGCCGTGCTCATCGACGCCGGACCTCCCGAAGCCGCGCCGCAGGTAGCACGCGCTCTGGAGACGCTCGGCAAAACGGGGCTCGACGCGGTCATCCTCTCGCATGCCCACGCCGATCACATCGGCGCCCTCGATACCCTCGTCGCGCGGTTCTCTTTGGGACAATGGCTCGACCCTGGAGTCGTTCACGGCCGGATGCGCACGTACGAGCGGGTGTGGGACACGCTCGGTGATCGTCACATCCCGTTGAAATTCGCGCGGCGCGGTGATCAGCTTGCGCTCGGCGCACACGCCGACATCCATGTGCTCTTGCCGCGTGAGCCCCTCCTCACGGGCACCCGCAGCGACCTCAACGCCAACAGTATCGTGCTGCGGCTGGATCACCACGCGCGCGGGGGCGACACGCGCTTCTTGTTCGCGGGCGACGCCGAAGCGCCGACCGAGAAGCGGCTTATGGAGGATCGCCCGAGCTTGCGCGCGGACGTGCTCAAGGTGGCGCATCATGGGTCCAAGCATGCCTCGGCGGAGCCGCTGGTCTCCGCGGTCGCCCCGCGGCTGGCGGTGATCTCGTGCGGGATGAACAACGACTACGGGCATCCCCACGCCGAGACGCTGGCGCGCCTCGACGCGCACCACGTCACGGTGGCACGTACCGACGTGCAGGGCGACGTGACCGTGACCAGCGACGATCGCGGTCTCTCCTGGATCACAGGACGCCCCGGCGACAGCGCGGCGATGCACGCGCCGGGAAAGAACGCGTTCAGTGGCGCGACAGGAGCGGATTGAACACGGACGGGGCCGGGGGCGGCGCGGTGGCCGAGGCGACCGGCGCCCTCGGTGGTGTCGGACGGACGCGCCCGGCACCCGGATTTTTCACGATCGATCCGCCGGCGTCGACGGAGGCCTCGACCACCGCGATGGCGTGGACATCGGCGGGGGACGCCATGCCCTCTTCGCTGGTTGCCACCACCGGCGCTGCGGGAGACGGCGGGGAGGGTGCGGGACCGCCCTGATCCACGTTCGCGTTCACGCTCTGTGATCCCTCCGGAATTTTCGCTGTCTTGGTTGCGGCGATCGACGACGCGACGATGACCGCGCCCGCCCCCAGCACGAGCGCCGCACGCTTGGCGTGCGTGGCAAACGAGGCGCGCACGGGTACGGCGGCGGTGCGGGCTCCCTGAACGGCGTCCTGCATGGCGCGGCAGCTCACAAAACGCTCGTTCTTGTCGAAGGCCAGGGCCTTGTCGAGCAGGCGGGACAACGCGACCGGCAAGGTGCCGAGCCGCGTCGCGGTCGGTGGAACAGGTGCGGTCATTGCGAGCAGGAGGGACTCGTTGGGGGTCCGTGCGTCGTGAACGACCTGCCCCGTGAGGAGGGTGAACAGCGTGGCACCCGTGGCCCAGATGTCGCTCCGCGACTCGACGCCATCAACCTCACCGCGCGCCTGCTCGGGAGGCATGTAGCCTATCGTGCCCATGGCCAGGCCAGACTGGGTCTGGATGCTCGTGCCGAGAGCCTCTCGTAGCCGTGCGATCCCGAAATCCAGGACCTTGATCCCGCCGCCGTCCGTTTCGAAGAGGTTGTCGGGCTTGATGTCACGGTGCACGATCCCCCGGTCGTGCGCGGAAGCCAGCACGTCGAGAACCTGCCCGGTGATCCGCAGCGCATCGTCCATTCCCAGTGGCCCGCTGTCACGCAGCCGCTGGCCGAGGGTCCGTCCGGTGAGCAGCTCCATCACCAGGAAGGGAGTCCCGTCGGGGGTCATGTCATCGTCGAGGATCGCGACCGCGCCGGGGTGGCGGACCTTGTTGGCCACGTACCCCTCGCGCAAGAATCGCTCCACGAAGGCAGGCTCCACCGCCAGCTCGGGACGCAGCACCTTGACCGCCAGATTGCGTCCGTTGCGGTGCGTGGCCGCAAAGACTTGCGCCATGCCGCCGATGCCGATCAGCCGCTCGATGCGCCATTTTTCGCAGAGGACGGTGCCTACCCTCTTCTTGGCCTGTGCGTGCGCGACCCGGCGCCCGAGCTCCATCTTGTCGGCGAGGTCCGGAGGGGGGGAAACCGACGACGCGGGATCGGCGACCGCGAAGGACACGCCGCCTCGTTCGGTCGCCATGGCCGAGTACTCGACGAGGACCCGCCGGCACGTACTGCAGCCGGAGAGGTGTTGTTCGACGCGGGCGGCCTCCTCCGGCGGCAGACGAAGCTCGAAGTATGCCGTCATCGTGTTCTCGTCGGGGCACACCACGCCTCATCCTAGCGCGTGAGGCCGGCCAAGGCCGCTCGGAGCACGTCCGTTTGCGGCCGCCGCGCGCGAGTGCGACACTTCGGCCGTGTCCCTGCTGCCGGACGACCTACTTGCCGGACAGTCCCCGGACGTCCGGCAGGCCGTGGAGGCGCGGCTCCGTTCGCGGCTGGAAGATGCGCGGGCGGCGCTGCCCGGCGTGAGCACTTCGGACCGGGATTTTGTGCGGTATCTCGCCCAGAAGGTCGCCGGCGGCACGGACGAGAGCGTCCTCGACGCGATGGATCGGATTCGGGTCACCGACATGCTGCTTGCCTGCGCGTGCGTGCAAAAGGACCCCGCGGCCTTGGCCCATTTCGAGGACAGATACCTGGTGGAGGTCGACGCCGCCTGGCGGCGATTCGATGCGCTGGGGGTCACGCTGGACGACGTACGGCAACGCATGCGCGAGAGGCTGTTCCTGGCCACGCCGCCGTCGCTGGAGGGCTATTCCGGGCGCGGCGATCTCCGAAACTGGGTGCGCGTTGCCGCGCTTCACATGCTCAGCAACATCGCGACGCGTGAATCGCGCGAACGCCCCACCGAAGAAACGTTCTTCGACGATGTGGTCGACCTCGGCGCGGACACCGAAGCGGTCTATCTCAAGCACGCCTGTGGAGACGAGTTCAAGGAAGCGTTCGCGGCGGCGCTGGAGCGACTGAGCGCACGGGAGCGACTTCTTCTCCGCTACGCATTTGCGGACCGTCGCACCGTGGACGAAATCGGGAGCGCCTTCCGTGTGCACCGTGCGACGGCGGCCCGCTGGATCGCCAAGGCACGGCAGCGGCTCGTCGACGAGACCCGGGCTGCGCTCATGACGGCGCTCCAGGTCGACGAGGGGGAGGCGGCGAGCATCGTGCGAGCGGCTTTGAGTCGCGCCGGAACGACGCTGCTGCGGGGTTTGGCGTAGAGGACGACGGCCCTAACCCATTGATTTCGCGGGGCTACTCGGGCCGCAAGAAAAATTCGTCGCGCGCCGGTGCGACGGCGCCTCCTCACCTGTGCCCTAAGGATCGAGAGCGTCGTTCCCCTTTTCTCTCGATGGAGCCATTCATGATGTTTCGCGCCTGGGTACCTTTTGTTGCTGCTTCCACGCTCGCGTGGGCGCTCGTCGGCTGCTCGGGCGCGTCCGAGGAGGCCATCGATGACCTGAACGCGGGCTACACGGCGTCGCCGTCCGGTACGAAGGACGCCGCCGAGCCACAGCTGCGCATCCATCGCTTGTTCAACGGCACGCGGCACTTTCAAACCCTCGATCAATACGAAGGCCAGGCACGAGGCTTCACGCTGGAGGCCGACGACGTTCGCGTGATGCAAGACGGCGTACGCGGCGCGAGCACGGCGCTTTATCGATGCCTGGCCGGGGGGCTCGATCACTTCTTGTCGCCCGACAGTGCCTGCGAAGGGGCTCGCGTCGAGGGCCTCCTTGGTTGGATGTTCCCCGATGCCGTGCCGGGAACGATACCTCTTTATCGTTGCTTCAACGGCCGGGTCGGCGACCATTTTTCGACCACCAGGCCCGACCTGGAGTGCACCACCGCCACGGGCTTTCACCGCGAGGGTCTTCTGGGCTATCTGCCCGGATCGGCCCCGTTCCCCTTTCTCGACGATCAGCAGCATGTCTACCGCCTCTACAATGGGGGTAGCCACCTCCTTACGCTGAGCAGCTCGGAGGGTCTGGACACCGGGTATGTCTACGAGCGAGCGGCCTTTCGTACGCTCCGGCACAAGGAGATCGGTGCCGACCGGCAGCTCTTTCGGTGCGTTCAGAGCGCCGGGTTGCCTTTCCTCTCCATCGACTCCGACTGCGAAGGGCACGGGCCTGGACGCTCGCTCGGCTGGATTTTCCCGAGCGCGCAGCCGGAGACCGCGGCCGTCACGCGCTGCGTGCATCCGGCCGGCACGGACCATCTGGCAACCACCAATGCCGCCGAGTGCGTTGCCGCGGGCTACCACCTCGAAGGCGTCCTCGGGTTCGTTCCCGTTGAGTAGCGCCGGTCCCCGGGGCGTGGGCGCGGAAGACGTGCGCGGAACCCCCCGGGTCGTGCCACTATCTTTCAGGAACGGTTCCTTCGTCAGCGACCCATGCGACGCACCCCTGTCACGGCTGTCCTTCTTTTCGCTCTCTCGGCGGCCACGGTCGCCGAGGGGGGCGAACCGCCGTGGGAGAGCCGCACTGCCGAAACTCTCTTCTTGAGCGCGCGAGAGGCCATGGAACGCGGTGACCTTGCAACGGCATGTCCACAGTTCGTGGAGAGCCAACGCCTGGATCCGGCGGTGGGGACGCTCCTGAACCTGGGCGAGTGCGAGGCGCGCTCGGGCAAGCTCGCCTCGGCCTTGAGACGATTCCAATCGGCCGGCGTTCAGCTGGAGGCGAGCGATCTCCGGATGCCTTTCGTGGAGCAACGCATCGCCGACCTCTCCCGCCGCGCACCCCGGGTCTTGGTCACGCTGGTTGGGCTCAGAGTCCCCGGCTACAGCGTGAGGTGCGACGATACCGAGCTGGCGTCGGCCGCGCTCGACACCGAGCTCCCCTTCGATCCCGGCCCGCACACCTATGTGGTGCACGCGCCGGGTCGGGTCGAGTCGCGGGTGGAGGTCACGCTGAAGGAAGGCGAGCGGCGGACCATTGCACTCCCGATGGGCGCCCCCACCGCCTCTCCGTCCCCGCAGCGCGACACGCCCTCGCGCGCGCCCCACCTCGGCAACACCCAACGCGTCGCGGGCCTGATCGCCGGAGGTGCCGGCATCGCCGCTCTCGGTGTCGGTGCCGTTCTCGGAGTGGTCGCCAAGCGAACCTACGACGATGCTCTCGCCAATTGCCCGCGAGGCCTCTCTGGCTGCACGGAGACCGGCGTCGCCGGCGTGAAGAGCGCTCACGCACAAGCCGCGGGGTCGACCGCCGCCTTCGTCGCCGCCGCGGTTCTTCTGGTTGGCGGAGGCACGATTTATTTCACCGCTCCCAAAGCGGGCCCCGTGAGCGTGACCCCCGCATTTCTGCCGGCCGGCGCGGGACTCCTGGCCAGGGCGGTCTGGTGATGCGCGGCGTAGCGATCTCCATGATGACGTTGCTGCTCGGCGCGATCGTTCTCGGCGGCGTGGCCTGCGCCGACGTGTGGCACTTCGGCGACGCAAGCCTGTTCCAGGACGACGACGCCGGCGCTTCAGACGCCGCGGCCGAAGCCTTCACCCCGGATGGCACCGCCAACGTAGACGCAAGTAGCGGCACCGATGTGAGCACCTGCACCCCGACCTGCAGCGGCAAGGTATGCGGCGCGAGCGACGGGTGCGATGGAACCTGCGCGGAAGGCAGCTGTACCCAGGGGCAGCGCTGCATGGGCGGCGCGTGCATCTGCGACGCGACGTCGTGCTCGGGGTGCTGCAAGGGCGGCGTGTGCGAGACCGACCCCCTCGTATGCGGAACCGCGTTCGTGAAGTACGGAAACAACGGCACTCTTTCCTGCGATGCCTACTGCGCGGGAGCGCTCACGGGGCCGTCGGGAACGTGCGTGGGTGCGCAAGCGGTCAACGTGCCATGCGCGCAACGCGTGGGTTTTCTCTCCAATGGCGCCGAAATCCTGTGCCTCTGTCACGACGCGTCCGCGAACAACTACGAAAAGCACGGCAACAACGGGACCGCGTCCTGCGAGACCTATTGCGCCGGCACCCAGGGCGGCCCTGCCGGAAGCTGCGGGCAGGGGGTCATCACCCACGTGCCCTGCTCCCAGCCGATCGGGCAGCTCGCCAACGGATCCGATTTGCAGTGCACCTGCCAGGGAGCGACGTCCTGCTCGGCGACGTTGTGCACGTCGCCCGCGAACGGCTTCCGGAGCTGCAAGGGCGGAGCGTGCTCTTTTGACTGCAACGACGGCTACGCCATCTGCGAAACTGGTTGCTGCAAATCGCCTCCCGCGTTTCTCAAATACGGAAATAACGGCACCCAGTCCTGCGACGGTTACTGCGCAGGAGCTCAATGGGGTCCCACCGGAACCTGCGTTGGAGGGCAAGCGCTCGACGTGCCGTGCTCGCAGGCGACCGGTTACTTCACGAACCAATCCGGGCTCATGTGCACCTGCACCAACAACGGGCAGATCTTCGACAAGTTCGGTAACGACGGCAGCGCGTCCTGCAATACCTACTGCGCCGGCGCCCAGTGGGGTCCCACCGGAACCTGCGTGCACGCCGCCGCGCTGAACGTGCCGTGCTCGCAGGCCATCACCACCGCACCGTTGACCAACACGACGGTGCTTCAGTGCACCTGCCAGTAGGCTTCGCCCAGTCGTGTTGCTACCGCTTCAAGTCGGGAAACGCGTCGGGCACGGCCGCTCCGACCGAGCCGTCCCAGGGCAGGAAGGCATTTTTCACCTTGGAGAGCTGCGCCTCCAGCTCCGGATAGTTGCGGAGCAGCAGCCCCTTGAAGGTCAGCGCGTCGATCCGCTCCAGACCCTCTTTGGTGTAGGTCTCCGCGTTGAAATTCTGCGCGTAGAACCGATCGGCGAAGAGCCGGCGCGACGCCATGATCAAGAAGACCTGAAACGTGGTCTCCCCGAAGCCGAACGACTCGGGGCGATTTTCTCCACCCTCCGCCAGGCAGCCGATCAGCAAGTCGACGCGGTTGATGGCATCGGCGTCGTCGCCGTAAACTTCCTTGAGCTGCGCGCGAACGACAGGGTCGGTCGTGATGTCGTCGATGGAGTCGAGCGCCTTCAGGTGAATGCCCGCGCGGAACTTGTTGTACCTCGGCACGCCGCGCTCGCGATCGCGTAGGATGTCGACCGCCCCCAGATCGTATTTGTCGAATCCTGGGATATCCAGATTCTGCAAAAATCGCGGAAAATTATGCAGCGTGAGCTGCCCGGGGTGCATGGCTCCGAACGAGGTAAGGAGGTCGGCCATGGAGGACTTGCCGGTGAAGGTGTGAGCCTTCTCGTTGCGGGTGTCGGCGATGGCGACCGCCTGGCCGCTCAGCTGCAGCGTCTCCGGTAGCAGCGAGTGCATGCGGTAGACGGAGGTGAACTCTTCGGTCAGCGAGTAGAGCGTGTTGTTGGGTCCCAGGTCCGGTTTGGGGGCGCCCACGATGCCATTGAGCCCGGGATCCGAGAGACCGGCGACCTTGACGAACCTGTCGAACGCGGAGTCGGCCTGGCCTTCGCCCGGATTGGGATGAATCAAGGTATCGAGGTTGGTCGCCGTGAGCGCTCCGAACCAGTTGGCCTTCATCGCGAAGTTCAACGTCGGGTTGGGAAGGATGGCCGGCGTCCATTCCACCGTGTGAATCTTCGCCATCTCCGCGGCGTTGATCATCCGCGCACGATCGTAGAGCCACTGCTCGTACTTGGCCCCCTCGGTGGGCAGCGCGGTGTAAATGGCGAGCTGCGTCTTCACGTCCGCCGCCGGGTGCGCCTTGCGGAGCATCTTGACGATGTCGTTGTGCTCGGAGGCGAACACGTGGTGGAGCATGCTCAGGCCGAGCCACCAGTTGCGGTTGAAGCCGGTGACCTCGATGCCGTCCTTGCCGAGCGGCATGTGGCCGCCGGAATCGAGCTGGATCTCTGCGGCGAGGACACCGTCGGCACCGCGCGGGCGGAGGCTATCGGCGGTCGCTACGTCGCTTCCGTAGAGCTGCGAGCCATCCCACCAGTGGGTGTTCTCGTTGAAGTAGGTCGTCTTTCCGTTGAAGACTCCGCCGAACGTCTCGGTCTTGGGAACGACCATCACTTCCATGTGCGCCGCGCGGAAGGGGTCGTCGGCCTGAAGGGGAAGCGAGAACAGGTCGCCCGTGTTCTTCACGCCGCCGTGGCCGAGCCAGTCGTGCACCATGAACTGAATCCACGACGAGGCCAGGAGGTTGAGGAACGGGACCTCTTGCACCTTGGGGGTGCCGCTGGCGTCGAGCTCACGCGTGAGCAGCTTGCGGCTGATGTCCCGCGGGTTCGGCTTCAGGAGCATGTCGGCCCCGTCGGCGAACGTCGCCTCCGGAGCGTGGTTTCGGCCAAAGCGCACCTTGGCTGCGCCCATGGCCGGTCGATCGGGATCGTTGCACGAACCGTTGATGGTGCGCACCGCCGTCTTGACCGGCTCGATGCACTTGATGTTCCCTTCCCCGCCGATCATCACCGGGACGCCGCCGGGGTTGGTGTCGAAGAGATTGTCCCTGGAGAGGAGATCTCGCATCTTGCCGAGCTTGAGGAGACCGCGGGCTTTGGCGAGCTGCTGACCCTGAACGGTGTCCCGCGTGGCCTTGGCGATGGCATCGCTGACGAAACCGACGTCGCGGCGGTACCAGTTGGTCCATTTCCCCGAGTAGAGGCTCCCCTCCGTCAGATTCTGGGGATCGTTCTCGTCGGGTTGTACCGCGGCTTGACCGCAGGCGACGATCAGGCCCGCGGCGAGGCACTTCGCCACTATGCGGGCCGTGCGTGACCGTGTCTTCGTCGCTCTGCGTGTCATGGCTTCATCCTCGGCCCACGTGATGGCTACTTGGTTGCCTTCTCGACCGCGCCACGATTCTCTGCGCTGCCGGCGTATACGGCCTTGCGCGCGCGCATGATGTTCCCGAGCGGGCGATGCTCCACCAGCGAGTGCCAGGGGGAGAAGATCTGCGCGTTGCACGCGGCCTCCTCCGGCGTCCCGTCCTCCAGCGTCATCTGCTTGACGATGACGCGGGCGACCTTCACTTCGGTGGTCTTCCACTCGACGCTGGTGTCCTCGATCGGCTGGGCGATGGGATCCTCCTGGAACTGCACGAAGAAGTCCGCGCAGATGTCGCCGATCGCGAGGTGCTTTTTCACGTCCTCGCGGAGATAGTCGATGGTCGGCTTCGAGGGTTGCTTGTCCGTGACCTGCACGCACTGCCCATTCTCGCCGCCCTCGAGCACGCCGGGGACGACGTGGAACTTCATGGCGCGGCGCGCGCGCACGTGCATCGCATCCGCCCCACCTTCCTTGGCTTCCTCGACACCGAGGGCGATTGCCCCTCCGCTCCAGAACTGATCGCCCAGCGGGCTGCCGAAGGCACGGGTGCTCGGGATGGTGTGATTGACGAGAAAGTCGAGGACGCGGACGTTCTCGTTCTTGGTGAGAAAGCCTGCCGTCTGCCCCAGGTTCTCGATCCGGCCGAGGAACGAGCTGGTCGTCTTGAGCTTCGACATCGCCACCCCGAACTCGACGAACTGCCTCGAGCTTGCCGCGGGGGTGATCGGTCCGTTGGTCATCAGGAAGTCCTGCGTTTCGCCCTCGGCACCGCCGGCCGTGTCGAGGACCTTCTTGCCGGGCACCGAGACCTTGATGGCGAGGCCGCGTACGTCAGCCTTCTTGTCCTCTTGCTTGAAGCCGACGCCGTTGGAGAAGCGCAGCAACGCGGGCAGCGGGCGGGCGGAGGCGAAGAGACCCACGCGATCTTTTTCCGCCAGGAGGCTGGGGTCGATGTTCATGGTGCCGGCGAAGCAGGTGTTCGGCTTGGCGTGGAAGCCGCGCTCGATCTTCCCGTCGTTCTCGTCCTTGAAGACCTCCTGGGTGGCCTTGATCTGTTTGACGAAGTCCTCGAACATCGCGTCCTCGTTGGGAAGGAAGTTCTCTTCCGCAAGGGCGAGGTTCTTTTGAGCCCACTCGTTGTTGGGATCAGGTTTCGAGCGATCGACCTTGTTCCTCAGGAGCGCCGCCAGGTTTTTCACCGACAGGTTGTCCTCCGAGGACTCGCCGTCGTCGACGACAGCGGACGTGCAGGCTGCAATGGCGAGGGGAGCAAGAAGAAGGGTCCAGCGGCGGGGGTGTCTCATACCTCCGGCTGGAGCACAGTGTGTGCCAAGGGGAAAAAGCGGAATCCAAGTGGTTTTTTACACCCCGGCCACAGCACAGGAGATCAGGTGGATCGCGGGAGACCGTATGTCCGCGATCCATTCTTTCCATTTCCGTTTCTTCTGCTGCGCTGCGGCATTTTCAGGCGTTCTACGTCGAGCCGCCGACAATCCCCCTCGCGACCCGGAATGTTCTGACGATCCGTGCGTGCCCGTTCGCGGCGCGAGCCCTTCGGAGAAAGATCGCTAGACTCCGCGACCACCATGCTCCGAGTCTTCCTCCTTTCCGTCGCCTGGATGCTCGTCTCCGCCACCGGCTGTGCAGACAAGCCGAGCCAACCTTCGCAGTTAGGCGCCTCGACTCCCGATGACGGAAAGCCCGGCGCCGATGCCGCCGATGCCACGACGCCGCCGCAGCCGAGCGGCGCGGATGCGGCCGTCGCCACCGACGGGAGCGCCGGGGACACGCTTCGGGACGTGTTGCTGGTTGGAAATAGCGTATCGGGAACGATCTCGTTCATCGACGGTCGCACCTTCAAGAACCTCGGGTCGGTCGACGTCATTCCCGATCTCAAGGCGCGGCTGGCAGAGATCAATGGCAGCGTGGGGACGTCCCTTGCGTATGCCGCGATCAAGAAGAGACAAGTGGTGAAGCACTTCGAGCCGGCGAATGGCGATCGGTTCGTCGACGATGTGTTCGTTTCACCCGACGGCAACACGCTCTACGTGTCACGGTCGAATCTGGGGGATGTGGCGGCGTTCGATCTCTCCAAGGCCGCGCACCCCCTGCTGTGGCGGACGCACGTGGAGGGCTACAAGGCCGACCACGCGACGCTGTCGCCCGACGGCACCCGGCTCATCGTGTCGGCCACCAGCGTCGACAAGGCAAACGTCATGGACGCCAAGACGGGGGCCATCGTCGGCTCCTTTGCGACCGGGCATTATCCCCATCAGAACGACTACTCGGCCAACGGCCTCCACATCTACAACGGCAGCATCGGCGACGTGAGCCTCCCCTTTGCGCAGGCTGCCCTCAAGGGCACGCGCCAGTTGACGGTCGTGGACGCAAAGACGTTCGCGGTGGTCAAAACCTACGCGTTTTCCGCAGGAATTCGGCCTTCGGTGATCACGCCCGACGAGAAGATCATGTACGCGCAGCTGTCCTACCTCAACGGCGTGATCAAGTATGACCTCACCACCAGCACCATCGCCAAGACGCTCGACCAGCCGCTGAGCACCTTTGCGACGACGAACTACCCGACCAAGGACGACTACCCGCACGACTCCGCGCATCACGGGCTGGCGATGTCCCTCGACGGCGCCCGGCTGTGCGACGCCGGCACCATCGACAACAGCGTGTCGATCGTGGCCACCGCCACCATGACCGTGGAGAAGACCCTCGACGTGGGGATGATCCCCTACTGGGCGACCACCAGTGTGGACGGCAGCCGCTGCTTCGTGTCGCTCAGCGGCGACAACGCGATCACGGTCATCGACTACGCCGCCGCCACCGAGGTCGTGCGCGTTCCGGTCGGAAAATTCCCGCAGCGCAGCCGGCTTGGCAGGGTGCGCGAGACGAGTCTGGCCTCGCTGGCGCCGGCAGCAGGTTGAGCGCTGTCTCAGACCCCGCCGTCGGCGCAGGCTGCGGGGGGAATTGTCCACGTGGAGCTCAGCTGCCAGGTGGGACCCTCTCCGAAGTAGCGCGGCACGATGTCTCCCAGTTTGACGAAATAGGTGCCGGCGTCGAAAATCACGCCCGATTTGCTCAGCACTGCGGCGCCGAGGGAGAAGCGTGAGGTCGCTTCGCTCTCGAAATAGAAGGCGGCGTACGCATTCGACCCGCTGAACGAGACGTTGACCGCGCGCGCGCTGGGGACGACGAATTTGAACCAACGCGGCGTGGTCCCGGTGGCGGTACCTTCGGAGAGCGTCCCCGACACGTCCATCCTGAAGCTGAAAGGGACACTCATCGCATCGTCGCGCGCGTAAAAGCCAGACGCCCCGAGGCCGGACGTCGCGACAGCGCATTGTGGGTCCTCCTGCGGCGGCATCGCGGCGTCGACCGGGTCTGGCGTCGTCGCGCCTGGGGGGGCGTCGGTCTGGGCGACGGCATCTGGCCTCACGGCGGCATCTGCCGGCGGGGCGGTGGAGCCGGCATCGTGTGCGCCTTCGCAGGGCGAGCTCGCGATCGATCCACACGGGCCAGGCTCGGGGTCCTGGTGGTTCTGGGGGCGGGTGCCGCAGGCGACAAGGCTGGCCACGATGAGGCCGTACCCCAACGCGTGCGTGTGGCGCATCGTTCGATCCGACGAGGCGCCGCTGCGGATGCTCATTTCGCTGAGGTAGACGCGACGAGATGGTGGGTCAAGCCCCCTACCGGCGGTCGAAGGTGTCCACCCGCACCCCGCCTCCGATCGGCACGTAAATGCTCATTCCCGTCGGCGTCGCGTCGTAGCCATACGAAAGCGGCGCGGCCCCCGGCATCCCGCAGGTGAGCTGGATCTGCAGGGTCGTCTTGCTCGCCATCACCGTGGCATCGAGGTTGAAGGTGGCGGTCGTGGCGCCTTGCCTCTCCTGCGTGGTCTGCCAGGACGTTCCACAGATCGCCCACGTGATGCGCTCCGGGCTCGCAAAAGGGCAGGTGCCGAAGTAGGTCGCGGAGCGGAGCACGTAGGTGCCGTCGACGATCGCTCCTCCGATGGCGGTGGGCGGCGTCGTGCTGGAGCACATGGGGCGGACCGCGCCACCCATGACGCCGGGTGCGCCGCACGTGCCCGCGTCGGACGGCAACGGCGCACAGGTTTTGCCCCCGTCGCTCGTGGGCTTGCCTGCCTCGCCGTCGGCCGCAGCGCTTCCGTCACCGGCAGCTCCTCCCTCCCCTCGAGGATCGGGGTCGCCGGCGTCCCCTTCGATGGGGTCGCCGATGTGCACGGGGCCGGACCCCGAGCACGCAGCCATGGAGGCCGTCGGAATCCCGAAGAACGCGAAGAGAATCAAGTTTCGCATGGCTACGCGGAGGCTCGAGAGTACCGCGGCAAGCGCCACGGGAAAGGGGGGAGCCCATGAGCGGGGATGCTGCGCATGAAGCCGCGGAGCTGCCTCACATGAATTGAGGCATTTTCTGCGGGACTCAGAGCCGCAGGCTGGCATCGGGGCACAAAATGCGCGAAAACCCCTGCCTCCAGGCTCAGGCGTTGGGGGATCCGCCATTGACGGGCGCCTTTTGCCGCATATACTGCGCGCGCCTCTGGCGGTGTAATCCGCACGTGGCATTTTTGGTCGGTCTTTCCCGAAACACCTGGGAAAGAGCGATTGCGGCACTCGCGGATCCGTCTGATTCGTCTGATTCGTCTGCGTTTTGCCCTTCCGGAACTCACCCATCATGCCGCTTCATACCGAGAAGAAGACCGAGCTCATCGACAAGTACAAGGTCCACCCCACGGACACCGGGTCTCCCGAGGTTCAGATCGCGCTCCTCACCGAGCGGATCGGGTATTTGACCGAGCACTTCAAGTCGCACGTGAAGGACCACCACTCGCGGCGCGGGCTTCTTCGGATGGTCTCCAAGCGGCGTCGGCTTCTCGCCTACCTCAAGAAGTCGAGCCTCGAGCGTTACCGCAAGACGGTCACCTCCCTCGGCCTCCGCAAGTAGCGTTTTTCAGGGGCGGTGAGCAATGTTGCTCTCCGCCCTTTCAGCGTCAGGGGGACAAAAGCGTCCCCCCGATACTTCCCTCATCCTGTCTCGTTTTCGCCGAACGCGTCTTTCCCGCCTTGATCTTCGATTTGTACGCATGACCGACCGACTCGGCGCTGGTGCGTAGAAACCGAGGACAAAGGCGAAAACGGGCGCTCGGCCAGGAGCGCAATCATGGCATTCGTACGTGAATCGGTGATGGTCAACGGCAAGCCGCTGACCTTCGAAACCGGCCGCCTCGCCAAGCAAGCCCACGGAGCCGTCCTCGTCACCTACGGGGAGAGCGTCGTGCTCGTCACCGCCGTGTCCGGTGAAGAGCGTCCGGGCCTCGATTTTTTCCCCCTCACCTGCGAGTACGTCGAGAAGACGTTCGCGGCCGGCAAGATCCCCGGTGGCTTCTTCAAGCGTGAAGCGCGGCAGCGTGACGAGGAAATCCTCACCTGCCGTTTGATGGATCGCCCCTGCCGGCCGATGTTTCCGGAAGGGTACAAGAACGACACGCAGGTCATCGCCACGGTCCTGTCCGCCGACAAGGTGCACCAGACCGATGTGCTCGCCCTGTGCGGCGCGAGCTGCGCGCTCCACATCTCCGACATTCCCTGGGACGGTCCGCTGGCCGGCATGCGCGTCGCGCGCGTGAACGGCGAGCTGGTGATCTTCCCGACGTTCGAGCAGCAGGCCGCGGCCGACATCGACCTCGTGGTCGCCTGTACCAAGCAGGCCATCTGCATGGTCGAGGGCGGCGCCGCCGAAGCCAGCGAGACCGACGTGATCGACGCGCTCATGTTCGCCCACGCGGCGGCGCAGCCGATCATCGAGCTCATCGAGCGCATGCGCGCTGCGGTGGGCAAGACCAAGCGCGTGTTCGAGCCGAAGAAGCTCGACGCGGCGATCGCATCGCGCGTCGCCACGCTGGTCGACAAGGGGATCATCGACTCCTCGCTCATCAAGGACAAGAAGCTCCGCTACGACGGCTACAAAGCCGCCAAGACCAAGATGACGGAGACCCTCACCGCCGAGCTCGGCGCCGAGAAGTTCGCCGCCAACGAGAAGCTCATCAAGGCCGAGTTCGACGAGCGCAAGTACGTCGTCGTCCGCGAGTACGTTCTCAAGGAGAACAAGCGCATCGACGGCCGCGACATGAAGACCGTCCGCGCCATCGCCACCGAAGTCGGCCTTTTGCCGCGTGTTCACGGCTCGGCCATGTTCCAGCGTGGCGAGACGCAGGCCATCGTCACCACCACGCTCGGCACCTCCGCCGACGAGCAGAAGATCGACGCGCTCACCGGCGAACGCTGGAAGCGCTTCCTCCTCCACTACAACTTTCCCCCCTTCTCCACCGGCGAGACCAAGCCCATGCGCGGCCCCGGCCGGCGTGAGATCGGTCACGGCGCGCTCGCCGAGCGTGCGCTCCTCCGCATGATGCCGGAGCAGGAGAAGTTCCCGTACACGATCCGCATCGTGTCCGAGACCCTGGAGTCGAACGGCTCCTCGTCGATGGCCGCGGTCTGTGGCGGCACGCTGTCGCTGCTCGATGCGGGCGTCCCCATCAAGTCGCCGGTGGCCGGCATCGCGATGGGGCTCATCTCCGACGGCACGCGCACCGCCATCCTCAGCGACATCCTCGGCGACGAGGATCACCTCGGCGACATGGACTTCAAGGTCTGCGGAACCGAGCGCGGCATCACCGCCATCCAGATGGACATCAAGATCTCCGGTCTTTCCCGGGCGATCCTCACGCAGGCGCTCGACCAGGCCCGCGAGGGACGCATCCACATCCTGGGCAAGATGGCGGAGTGCCTCACCACGCACCGCGCCGATCTCTCCAAGTACGCGCCGCGCATCACCACCCTCAAGGTGAAGCCTGATCAGATCCGCATCGTCATCGGACCCGGCGGCAAGACCATCAAGGGCATCGTCGATCAGACCGGCGTTGCCATCGACGTGGAAGACGACGGCACGGTCAACGTGGCGTCGAGCGATCCCGAGGCGGTCAAGAAGGCGATCGCCATCATCAAGGGTCTCACCGCGGAGCCCGAGGTCGGGGCGACGTACAAGGGCCCCGTCCAGCGCATCACCGACTTCGGCGCGTTCGTCGAGCTGATGCCCGGAACCGACGGCCTCCTCCACATCAGCGAGATGGCGCACACGCGCGTCGAGAAGGTGTCGGACGTGATGAAGGAGGGCGACATCATCGAGGTGAAGGTTCTCTCCGTCGATCGCGAGGGCAAGGTCCGCCTTTCCCGTCGCGAGCTCTTGCCGCTTCCCGAGGGCGAAGAGGGCGAGCGCGCCAAGGAGCGCATGCTGGCCTCACGCGAGGCCGGTCCGCCCCAGCGCAGCGGCGGTGGCGGTCGTGGTGGTGGCGATCGCGGCCCGCGCCGTGATGGACCGCCGCGCGGTCCGCGACGGAACTAGAGCGGTTATTCGCTTGAATTCGGCTCGGCTCGTGAAACACGGGCCGAGTCGTTCTCATTTTGGCCAGAGCTTGAAGATGCGCCCGACGCCGTTCGCGTTTTCCGTCCAGTAGACAGCGGTGCCGTCGATGGCATCCGGTCGCGCGGCTTTCGAGGCGGTCAGGCTGACGAACGCCTTTCCGGTGAGCGGCATCTTTCCGAGCCCGGCGCTCGTCGATGCGTAGAGGTTGCCGCTGTCGATCACGAGGTTGGTGCCGCTTGTCCCGAGGGGCGTGTACATGCCGCCCATCAGGGGGACCTTGAAGAGCCCCGACCCGCCCGACCAGTACACGTCCGTCGCGCTCACGACGACTTCGTTCACCGATGACTGCCCGAACGCGACCTTGACCGGGTTGCTCCCGTCGCGCGGCGCTCGGATGACGTTGCCCTGGTCGTCACTGAAGTAAAACGCGTCCGCATCGAGGTCGAAGCCCTCGATGGAGGCGGTCGTGATCGTGAGGGGCTCCGCGTCTCCTCCGCGAAGCTGCAATCGGTAGACGGCGGAGCCGGTGGCGAAGTAGACGCCCGTCCCGTCGACCTTGGTGCCCACCGGGCCGAGGTTGCTTCCGACCGGTGTGCTCAGCGCGCCCGGGCCGGTTCCGTCGGTCTGCGAGGAGTGGATGCGGCGGTCGCCGTCGTCGAACCAGTAGAGGCTGGCGATGTCGACGGCCAGAAGCTTCCCCTTCGCGTTTCCCTCCAGGATGGTCGCGGGCGCGCCGCCACCGACCGGCACCTTCGTCGCGCTGGTGTTTGCGGAGTTGAAGGCGTACGCGTTCGCCGAATCGACCACGACGTGACCGAGGAGCCCGGGAACGACAGCCAGGGTGGCCAGGCATCGACCCAGCGCGCACGCCACGGTGGACGGAGCACTGACGGCGCACGTCACTCCGCAGGCCCCGCAGTTGGCGAGGTCGGCCTTGGGATCGACGCAGGCCGTGCCGCAGAGAAGGCGGCCGGCCGGGCACGCGCTCGCCGCGTCGACGAAGGGGTTCCCGAAGGGGTTGGGGTGATCGGCAGGAGCGTCCTTCGCGCCGGCGTCGGAGGGTGTCGTGCTGCCGCCATCGCCGCCTCCACACGCCAGGGAGAGCATCGCAAACGGGATACCGAAGAGCAGGAAGCGAGGGATCATTTGGGCGTCACCTTCATGAGCCGGCCCGTGGTGCCCACGGTCTCCGTCCAGTAGACGCTGGTCGCGTCTACCGCGATGTCGTGGATGTTGTAGAAATTGGGCGTGTTGCGGAATGCGAGCGTCTCCGGTTTGCCGGTGGCGATCGGGATTTTCACGATGGCTCCGGCCCCCGTGAACCCGTAGAGGCTGACGCCGTCGGTGGCGATTCCGAAGAGGATCACGTCGGCGACCTTGGTCGCCGCGCCGCCGTCGATCGGTGCCGACTGGACCGTTGATCCTGTGCCCCAGTAAAGGTTGGTCGCGGTCATCGCGAGGCCGCTCTGAGGCATTCCCGTGCTGACCGTGAGCGCCGTGGCGGGCCCGCCGTCGAGAGGTGCACGGTGAATGGGCGTGCCGTACTCGGTGACGTAGAGGTAGTTGTCGTCGGCGAGGACGCGCTGGGCGCTGTTGACGAGCCCGGTCACGACGGTCTTGCCCGCGTCGGCCCCCGCGAGAGGCAGCGAAAATGCGCCGTAGCCGGTGGGGTAAAAGGCGGTCGTCGCGTTGATGGCCAGATCGGCGATGCTGGAGTTGATGACGTAGGAATTGACCTTCCCCGGGCTGCCCCCGTCGAGAAGGGCCTGCCAGATGTCGCTCCCCGCGATCCAGTACATATGCGTCGCGTCGAGGGCGATCGCTGCCGCCGGAGCTACACCATTCACCAGCGTCTCCGGAACCCCGCCTGCGGTCGGGACGCGAGCGATCGTATTGGCAACACCGCTGGTCCAGTAGACGTGCGTCGCGTTGAGGGCGAGATCCGTCACCGCGCCGGGCATGGATGTGGTCAGCGTGACGATGCATTCGCCGACCACGCACTCGGCGGTCGAAGGCGCCGTCGCCGTACATGCTGCACCGCACGCCCCGCAGCTCTGCATGCTCGTCCGCGTCTGAACGCAGTCCGTTCCGCAAAGCGTCAGCCCGGGCCCGCACGCGCGACCGCCGTCCGTGGCGGAGTCTCCGGAGGCCGCGACATCCGCCAGCTCGCCGCTGTCCGCCCCTTCGCCGTCGCCCCCCGTGGTCGCGCCGTCGAAGCTGGCGTCCAGCGCCGGAGTGTCTCCATCTGAACTACCGCAGGCCATCCCGGACGCCGCGCCCCCCGCGGCGAGCATGGCGACGGCCGCGAGATTTCTCGCTCTCATGGGGCAAGCATAGTCCAATTCGGCAAGCGCGCGTGATCGGCACCTACGCCGGATGTAGTGGAATGCAGTACCTCGAACCCACCCGTTCGATCAGGGATAGCTCTTCGCGCAGTACCCACCGGCGGCGTTTACCCAGTTCTGTTGAATCAGGAAGTCCCTGCCTCCGAGATTCATGTTCGCCTTCGCGGCGTTGGAGGTGGTGTAGGTCGCTCCAAAGGTCCATGCGCATTTGTCGGCGTTCTCGTACCCGCGCGAGTCCCACCACGCGGTGCCGAGCGGGTCGGTCACTGCCTCCTCCAGCTCGTGCGCGACGATCGATGCCATGCCGTCCGCCCCTGCGTTTCCGTTGGGCCCCGTCGTCTGCGCAGCACAGGAGCTGGGACACCGATCAGGGTTGCCGACGAACGCATACTTGATGGTGGCCCCGCCGACGGCGGTGTTCCGATGCCATCCGCAATACTGGGTGCAAAAGCCGCTCGAGGCCGTGACGTCCGCCGAGGTGAGGACGAAGTAGACGCCATTCGCATCCGAAGGCAACCTGCCGCCGGTGATCGCCGAGGACACCACGGAGGCGACCTGCGCATCCGAGAGCGAGGTTCCCTGGGAGTACGCGTCGTTTGCCGTGCCGGCGTACGCCACGGAGCTCGAGACGTGAGTGGTCCCTCCGTTGGTGTAGGTGGTGTTGATGTTGAAGTAGGGCGACCCTCCGATCGAGCTGACCAGATCGGTGAGGATCGCCGGTGCGGTGTTGCCGCTCCAGTTGCCGTACCAGATCAAATAAACATTCACGCCCCCCAGCATCACGGGCCCACCGTGGTAGCTGATGCCGTTGCCGGCGCCGCCGCCCTTGTTGGGCTTTCCCTGATCGTTGTGCACCTCCCTGAGCGCGTGCTTCCCCAGCGGTGCGAGCTCGGTGTCACGCGACTGCGGAGTGACGCTTCCGATGTCCGCGAGCTCGGGGATCGCGTTAGTGGCGTCGGCGGATGAGCACCCCGACGTGAGCCCCGCAACCACGACGCTGGAGAGAGAGACGACGAGCGTGAATCTTGATGTGAGCATGTAGGCGCACATCGCAACCCTCGTGCCATTCGCGCGGTCCGTTCGTACCCGAGCAAATGGCTCGCCGGCGGCGCGGGTGGCGGCAAATCCGAACGCCCGGGTGGATCACGCGTTCCAACGACGAAGGTTCCAGACCGCCCATGCGCGCGCCTCGACCTCACGGGTGCGGCGGAAAGGCCAAACCGTGGAAGACCGTGTTCGGTTGCGCGGTGGCGAGCGGAACAAACGTGGGGTTGGTGTCCACGCCGTCGTCGAGGAACGTGCCCAGACGGTTGGGGGTCTCTCCGGTTGTCACGTACACACGCACTCCCTGCGGCGCCGACTCCGTCACGACGTGGTACGCGCCCGCAGTCAGGCCCGAAGCGAACGTGGTGGCGAGCGTCCATGCGGTGCCGTTCGAGGTCCACTTCTGAAGGCCGCCGCCGGAGGCCGTGGCGCGATCGTCGGCAACGTAAATCGTGTCGAGTCCGGCGACGGCGGGGTCCCGGTCGAGAATGGCGAAGCCGAAGGGGCTGCCGCCCGTGTTCGCGAGCAGCGTGGTGGTCGCGCCGGCGGTGGTGGGAAGTCCGGTGCCGACGCTGAAGACCGCCTGGAAGGAGGGACTGGCGCTCGACGCATAGAGCTGCCCGTCCACGACCGTGACCACCCGTCCGCTCGGCGGTGCGCTGACGATCTGCACCGGCACGTTCGGCCCCAGGGAGGTGTGAAGAATGCCACCGCCGTTGTCGAAGCCACCTACCCAGAAGTCGGTTCCGTCGGACGAGTACGCCGCGCGGACGTTGTTCGCGCTGAAAAATGCGCCGAGGGTGGTGGATGTGTCGACCGCGCCGTGGAGTCTACGCGTGCGACCACGCGGGACACGGCCGCGGACGTGCTGGTGCTGAGCGCCGCCACCGCGCCGGGCGCGGCCGCATACCCTGCGAGCACCAGGTATTGGCCGTCGCTGGACGTGCTGAGGGCCCCTTCGGAGACCGCGGTTCCGGTCATGCTGAAGGGCTGGTTCTGGCCGCTCGCTGCCACCGGCAGCGGAATCGTGCGGAGGAGCGAGCCGTCGCTGGTCTTCAGCTCGTCGAGGAAAACGGCGGTGGACCCGACCGTGAGCGCGGCCGCTCCTGCACCCACGCGTACGACGAAAACACTGGTGGGCGGTGCGCTGGCGTCGCCGGCGTCGGTCGTCGCCGCGTCTTTTTTCCCGGCGTCGCGACCGGAGTCCTTTCGCGCATCGAGAGCGGCATCGTCGGGAGCGTCGGGTGCCTCGACGCGTGCGTCCTTTGGCGACGTACGCGCGTCGACCGCGGCGTCTCCGGGTGCGTTCTTGGCGCCGTCCACGTCGTTCTCTTCGTGGGCGCATCCGTCCGCCGCGAGCGCGATGGCGAACGGGATCCAGCACGCGGCAATGATCGGTCGAAGTTTCACGATGGCAGTCTACCCCTGAGGCATGGCGCGTTTTCAACGGGCGCGCAAATACAGGGCGTGATCGGCGGCTTTCGGTGGAGGTGTGGAGATCCACCAATTTCCGCCGGTTCGGGGTCACGGTGGCCACAAAGCCCGCAAATCGAGCGCGCGCGCTTCTGGTTCGGTTGTTGCGTTTCGCTGCAGGCAGCAAATTGCACTATCGACGATCAGCGTGGCTCGGACTCTTTGGCATCCTCGCGGCGTGCTCGCACGGCGGGGATCCGCTCACGGACGGGGATACCGATCCGGAGGAGGAAGAAGAGGACGGCGGGAGCAAGCCGAAGACGCGCCCCAGCAGCGACGGGAGCGACGCGGGAGGGCGACCTTCGAGCGCCGCCGACGACGCCGCCCTTCCCCTCCCTGCATCCGACGCTTCCTCTTCCGACGCTTCGACATGCGCGGATGGAATGGCGTGCCAGCCACCCGGCACCGAGTGCGCCGCAGCGCCGGCGGGGACAGCCTGCAGCACCGGCGCGTGCGACGGCGCGGGCGGGTGTCGCGCGTGGGGTGGCGCGTTCGAAACGAGCGATCCAGGAGCGCCCGCGTGCCACGATGCAAATCGCCTCACCACCGCCTGCTCGTGCGGTGCCGGGTATGCGCCGATCAGCCTCCGCACCCTCAACGAGAGCGGCGGGCCGCATTGGGGTGCCATCATCCACGCCTGCAGCGCGCCGGTGCCGGGTGACTACCAGGGTGTCTTCGAGAAGGACGACAACGCGCCCAACAACCAGGGCTGCCGCGCCAAGAACCCCTACACCAACGACTGCACCTGTCCCGCTGGAGCGACGACGATTCTGCTGCGCACGCTCGTGGACGTGGCAGGCGGCGGGATCATCGGTTCCCATATCGGTGTGTGCGCCAAGCCGGGCGGCACCACGTTCGGCGGAGCCTTCGAGAAGGACGACGGCGTGCCCGGTGGTATTGGCTGCCGCACGCCGAACCCCACCACGGGCGTGTGCTCGTGCCCCGCCGGAATGAGCCCCCAAATTGCGCGCGTCCAGGTCGACGCTACGGGTGGATTCATCGGGAGCACGATCACGTTCTGCGGCTTGTAGAGTCGACCTCGAACTCGAACTCGAACTCGACCTCGCGTCGAGCTACTGCGCAGGGGCTCGTTTTTTCAGGACCACGTACCCGCCGGGGCCGAGCGGGAGGAACGCGATGGGCTCGTAGCGATCGGCGATGAGATCGGACGCGACCAGGCGGGCCTCCACGGCATACGCGTAGGTGGCATCGCGCCAGGCCCCGAGATGGTCGGCGTCGGCGCCCGACTGCGTCCGAAAGAGGAGGATCTGCGGAGCACGTTCGAGCAAGAAAAGCGGACCTACGTGCTTGGAGGTGTGGCCTCCGGAGAGAGCGGCGATGGTCGGGTCCGTGAGGCCGGCCAGATCGACGATGGTGGTGTCGGTGGCGGCGGTGGGCCAACCCACATCCAGCGCCGCCACCGCGGTTACGCCCTGCAAGAGCGGGCGCGCGGACGCGACGAGTCGTGCGCGGTCGTCCATGACGTGACGACCCGCGGGCGATGCCTTCACGAGCAGGTAGACACCAAGCCCCAGCGCGCCGGCGGTGCGCGCGAGGGTTGCCGCGCGGTGTGCGTGCGGGGCAGCGAGGACGAAGGCGAGGAAGAGCGAAGGCGCAACGGGCGCGGCGAGTCGCGCGTACGGCATCCAGTCGCCGCCCACGGCCACCAGCACGGCCATGTGCAGCGCGCCGGCAAGGGCCAGGACACGCGCCGGGCCGGGCGCACGTGCAAGGGCCAAGGGGGAGAGGGCCAGGATGGGCGCCAACGTCGCCAGTGCGGCTGCGCCTGCGTAGCTGAAGCCATGGGCGAGATCGCTCGGCTTGGCCAGGAGCGCGAGCGGCGCCGGGTGACCGAAGCAAACCTGGCGCACGGCGACACAGACAAGAAATGGCAAGAGCGCGAGCGCCAGACACGCGGCCACGCGCAGCGGTGGTTCACGCTGTGCCCACGCGAAGCCTGCGGCGATGGCGAGGGCCCAGGGCGCCATCTCGGGGCGCAGCGACGCGGCCAGACCCGCCAGGATCGCGGCGCCACGCGGGCGCCCGCGGCTCACCGCCGCCAACGTCGCCAGCGCGGTGGCGAGGCCGGTCTCCATCCCGCTCACCGCGTGCGCGGCGACAGGAATGCAGAGCGCGAGCGCGAGAAGCGCGATGACCTTGACCGCCATGTGCGCGGGCGCGCGCGCGACCCCGAGGCCCCACGCAAACGCAGCGACGGCCCACCCCAGGAGCCCCATGCACTTTGCACGCATCAAGACCGAGAGCGCATCCACGCCGGAAAGCGGCGCCAGGATCAGCGGCCAGGGCAGCGGGGTGACCCCATCGGTGCTGGGCGCGCCGAGGTTGAAGCGGTAGCCGGCCCCTGCAGCGAGGTGACGCGCATACCGCACCGAGATCAACGCATCGTCGACGGTGAAACCCCACATCCAGAGCGCCGGAAGCAGCGCGGCGAGAACCGCAAAAGCGGCTATCAGCCAGACAGGGCGTTGTCCAATACACGTCATCGCTCGCCGAAAACTACGACGTTGGTGCGTTCGGTTCCTACGATTCGATCATTCGGTGCCAACTCCACCGGCATCCGGGACTCGATTCTCACCGGCGCACAGGGCGCGGACCTCTCCCCACCTTTTCCAGAAGCGACACCGCCAAACGAATGCGCAGCTTCGAGATCTTCGTCGCACCCGATCCCAACGCCCAGGCCAGCGCAGAGCAGCGCGTGCCTCGAGCCTTGAACACTCCACCGTCGTCCGGCGTCCAGACCAACGATCGCCGCCGCCGCGTGCGCGAGGTCCTGGATGTCTTCGTCGACGGTGCCAACGTGACCGCCCGCGTCGCGGAGAGCCACGCCTCGTGCGTGCTTCGCGATCTCGGCCTGGCGCTGACCGAGCTCTCGCGAGCCGCGAGGGGCAAGGCCATCGTGCGGTTTTACGATCAGGCCTGGGAGCTCTGCATCGAGCGCTTCGGCGCCATCGCGCTGCTGAGCGTGTACCGCACCGGCAGCGAGCCGAGCGTGGCGGTGTACGACCGTGCCGTGGTCTTCGACGACGTGGTGGAGAGCGCACGCGAGGCCATCGACGCCGCGCTGGTGCGGGGCCACTCCTCGCGCACGGTGGAGCTCGAGCTGCGTGAGGCGGGCAATGCGCTGCGCGATGTTTTGCCTTCGCCGCCTGCCAACGACGAGGACGTCGAGAAGGCTCCGGCGTCGATCTCCATCGAGATCGATCGCGACGCACCGATCGCATTTGCCGCTGATTTCTCGATCCGCGCGGGCAATGTCGAGCACGCGGACAGCCAGGTCGAGCGCGCCGATCTCCACGCGCTCCTCTTTCGGGGACGCATGCGGGCAGAGATCCGCGGGCGTGCCATCGATCTTGGCGAAGGGCACCCGTTTCTCTTCGCGGAGCGCCTCTTCGACCTCTCGCGCCGCACGCTCGATGCATGGGAGCGCGGGCAAGCGAGTCATGTACGCGGCGAGGCGGGCGGCATCCTCATTGGCGTGCGTCTGGCGGCCGGGGGCGATCTTTCGCTCACGCTCGGCACCGAACGCGAGCGCGGCGATCGTACGCTGGCCACGGCGACCTTCCCTGCGCTGGCCGTGGCGGACGTGGTGGAGGCGGCGCTCGCCTTCGGCCGTGCGCTGGTTCGCGCCATCTTGCGGCGGGATCGCTCGCAGTCGGCGAATTTGCGCCTCAGCGGCTTCCGCCGCCAGCTGCGGGAAACCGCGGACCTCCTGCGCGAGGCCTGCCGCGAGGACGCCAAGATCAATCCCACGCCCGAACCGTACCGCGCATTCGCGCTCCACAAGGCGGCGCGACCGGCTCGGCCGGAGTCGGCGCCGCTGGGCGCGACGCGTTTGCGGTACACCTCCAAGTGGCGCGCCATCGTTCCTGGGATCGATCTGCGATCCACCTTCTTGTGCGGCGATCGGCTGGTCGTCGGCGCGTCGCTGGAGACCTTCTGCCTGGACCGCACCAGCGGCGAAGTCCTGTGGCGCGCGCCGACCGAACGCGCGACCAGCGTGGTGACGCCGGGAGGTGTCGCGCGCTTGCAGCCTGACGGCGCGCTCTGCCTCCACGATTTCGGCACTGGTGAGGTCACGCTGCGCACCTGGATTGCGCCTCGACCGTTCGGCGCACCGGCCGGGGCCGTGGTGCACGTGCCCGGCCTGCCGCGGTTGTTGATCGTGACCGAAGGCGAACGCCATCTCGTGGCCATCGACCTTACCAGCGGCGAGCCCCGCTGGCGCTTCGCGTGGGGAACCCGTCCCAAGGGGGGCAGCACCTGGAGCGGACCGCGCGCGGGCAAGAATGGCGCGGAGCGCGAGAGCCCGCCGCGTGGCGCGCTTCGCATGAAACGCGCGGGAAAACTGCTCTATTTCACGTCCGGTGACAGCGCACTGACGGCCCTGGATGTCCTCACCGGAGCGGTCGTGTGGCGGGTTCGGGATCGTCTTCGCTTTCGCTCCTCCCCTACCCTCGATCATGATCTGCTTTTCGCCGTCGCCGGCGGCGTGAACTGCGCGACCCGCCTGCATGCGGTGGACCCCTTCTCGGGCGCCGCCCGCTGGACGGAGAACGTCTCCGACGGCTGGGCCCCGGCGTGCACCGTGGAGGGCTCGCCGCTCGCATCGGGAACGGTCGTTGCCGTGGCCGTAAGGGATCGCGAGGGACTTCGGCTTTCCGCCTTTGACCGCGAGACCGGGAGGGCGCGCTGGAGCTCACGCGGAACGGTCGCGCCGATCGGCACTTCGTGGCTGGTGGTCGACGGTCTGCTCATCGGCAACACGCCCACCGGCGAGCTTCTGGCCATCGACGCCGATACCGGGGAAATCCGCTACCGCCACGTGCTCGGACGCGTTCTGGAGGCCGACACTCCCCGGCGCCTGGAGCCGGTTCTTCGCTCCGGTGCGCTGTTCGTGCCCCACACCGACGTCCACGTCTTCCGCCCCAGCGACGGAACCCTCCTAGGCAGCGTGGCTCCTCTGGACGCCATCCCCGATCTCCTGCGTGTCGACGAACGCTGTGATGTTTACGTGGCCGAGGAGAGCGGACACCTGGTCTGCTTCGGCGCGGGACCGCGTTTGTCCCTCGTTCGTTGAGTTTGCGAGGCCGGCGTAAGCGTGCGATTCTTAGGCCCGCATGCGAGAGCGCCAGACCTGTGTCGATTGCGGGAAACTCTCCCCGGAGACGGAGACGAACTACACGCTGATCAGCTCGCAGTTCGGCTGGCGTCTGTCGCGCTCCAAGAAAGACGACGGCACCTTCGACGTCGAATGGCGATGCCCCGACTGCTGGCGCGAGCACAAGCGCGCCAAGGGGGAGACGGAGGAGACCCCGCCGCCTCGCGTTCTACCCACCCGTCCCGCCGCCAGGCCGCCCGGGCGCGCCCCGATGCCCACCGCTCCCCTCCCGAGCTTTGCCTCCTCCCGGCCGCCGCCGGCCCCGTCGCGGCTCGTCATCCAGTCGCCCCCCTCGGCTCCCCGTGTGCCCTCGGTCCCGCGCCTGAGGGGCTCAGACCCGCCGCCCCCCCCCGCCGGCACCCGCAAGCCGACCCCGCGGTAATCCGCTCAGTGCACCTTATGCATCAACTTACGTAAGGGCGAGACGAGCACGACAAGGACGCCGACGCCCACCAGGGATGTCCAGACGAACACCGTGAAGTAGCTGGTCGGTGTGATCTTCCCCCACGACTCCCCGATGGCGCCGCCGACGTACTGCGCGACCGAGCTGGCCAGGAGCCAGACGCCCATGAAGAGCGACGCGTAGCGGGTGGGGGCGAGCTTGGTGACCATGGAGAGACCGACCGGCGAGAGACAGAGCTCGCCGATCGTGGCCAGCAGGTAGCTCAAAATGAGCCAGATGGCGCCAACGCGCGCCGCAAGGCTCAGCCTCTCGAGCCCCTTGAGCGCTGTGCGCCATTCGCGCGGAGCGCCCGCGCCGATGAGCGCGTTCTTGGTCGGAGCGTCGAGCGGAGCGGTGAACACGAGCGTATCGCTGCCCTGGCGCCGCACGTTGTGCTCCTTGCTCTCATCGGCATTCGCAAAAGGCCACTCGAACGCCGCGCCGTCGACGGTCTGGGTCACAGGACTCTTCTCGGAGGCCTTGTCGGTCGCCTTCTCCCAGCCATCCACGGTGGCCACCCATGCGGGGGACACCGTGCGTTTGAGCGCGTCGCTCACGGCGAAGGGCGGCAAGACGCCGTGAACGCTGAGCTCGTGCGTCGCCGGATCGTACGCAAGGCGGCCGGCATTGAGCTCGGAGACGTTTATTTGCGCTGGCACCTCCGAGAGCGTGATCTTGCTGACGGTGCCGTTCTCGGCCGCTGCACCCCACACCATGGCCACGAAGGAGAGCGTCATGAACACCATCGCGATCAGCATCTTGGCGGGCGTCGACGGCTCTTTTCCGGTGCGCGCAAGCCAGGTCCACATCATCGCGAACAGCGGCGCCAGCGTGAAAATGAAGATCGCGTTAACGGACTGGAAGTCCTCCGTTTCCACGTGCCAGGCGAAGATCTTGCGATCGGTGTGAACGTCGGCCCAGATGTTGAGCGCGTTACCGGCTTGCTCGAAGGCCATCCAGAAAAGGACAGCGAAGGCGAAGATCACGAAGATGACGATGCTACGATCGCGCGCGGCACCCTTGATCTTGAAGAGCGTGAAGCCCATCCAGCCGGCGATGGCCGAAAACGCCACCGGCATGATCACGTCGCTCAGCGGCGCCTGCCCGCGCATGACTTTGATCGCGAAATAAATGGGGACCGCGACCATGAGACCGATCATCAGCACCGGGTAGAGCTTGGCGACGAGCCCGGCCACGCCTCCTGCCGCGGGCTCCTTCTGTTCCTCGGCGACGGTGTCTTCGGTCGCGGTCGGAACGCCTTCCTTCGTCGGGGTCTTGGTGACGGTCAGGTCGTTGCCTGCGGCGACCATGTCGGCTGTGACCCGGCGCTGACCGTAGAGGAAGGTCACGAGGCCGATGATCATTCCCACGCCCGCGCCGGCGAAACCGACGCCGAAGCCGTAGCGCACCCTCAGCCTGGAGAGGATGAGCGGCGCCAGAAATGCGCCGAGATTGATGCCCATGTAGAAAATCGTGAAGGCGCCATCTCGCCGCGCGTCGCCTTGCCGGTACAGCTTGCCGACCATCGTGGAGATGTTCGGCTTGAAAAAGCCGTTGCCCGCGATGATGAACCCCAACGCCGGGATGAAGAGCGATTGAACGCTGAGCATGAAATACCCGACCGCCATGAGCGCGCCGCCCGCGACGATCGATTTACGCAGCCCGAAGAAGCGGTCGGCGAGAAACCCGCCCAGCAGCGGCGTCAGGTAGACGAGGCTCGTGTACCACTTGTAGACGTTCGACGATTCCCCCGGCTGCCACTGGAGGTAATTGATCATGTAGAGGACGAGCAGCGCGCGCATCCCGTAGTAGCCAAAGCGCTCCCACATCTCCGTGAAGAAGAGGAAGTAGAGGCCTCGGGGGTGCCCCTTCTCCGTGGGCGGCGTCTCGCGCGTCACGGACTTCAGGGTCTTCATCGGCGCGTTGGATTCGGTGGCTTCGGAGGCAGCGGTCATTTTCCTGAAGGGGTCCACGCCGAGGCGCAGGTGAGAGGGGAGCGGCGGCGGCACAGGATAGCGTCACAGCAGGGTTGTCAAGCGTGCACGTTACGTGGCACCCATGCGCTCGCTCATGGGGAAGCCCGACGAAGAGGCGGACGCGCACGCGCTTTCGCGGCTCGGATACGCCCAGGAGCTCCTGCGGGCGATGGGCGGATTTTCGACGTTTGCCCTTAGTTTCTCGATCATCAGCGTCCTCACGGGGGTCATGACGACCTACGGCGTGGCCCTCGCCGGGGGGGGACCGGCGGCACTGGGGGTCGGCTGGCCGCTGGTCAGCGTGGGAACGATTTTGGTCGCGCTGGCAATGGGAGAGCTTGCGAGCGCCTTTCCGACGGCGGGCGCGCTCTACCACTGGTCGGCGATGCTGGGGGGCGTGGGGTGGGGCTGGTTCACGGCAATGATGAACCTGGTCGGACAGTGCGCGATCGTGGCGGCCATCGACCTGGGGTGCGCGCACACGCTGGTGGTGACGTTGCGCGTGCCGCCCGTCTGGGAGCTCCCGATCCTGGGGGCGATCCTGGCCAGCCACGGTGCGATCAACGTGTTCTCGGTGCGCCTCGTGGCCTGGGCCAACGATTTTTCGGCGACCGTGCACATCCTTGGCGTAGCTGTTCTGGTGGGGCTCCTTTTTGCCATTGGACGCGCGCACCCCGCGGGCTACCTGGTGCAAACTGGCTTCACGATGCGTGAGGACGGAAGCTACGGCCTGGGCTTCGCCAACGCGCTGCTCCTGGGGATGTGGACCTTCACCGGCTTCGACGCCTCCGCGCACGTCAGCGAAGAGACGCACGATCCGGCGCGGAGAGCGCCGTGGGCAATCTTCTTCGCGGTCCTGGTGAGCGCCGTCGCCGGCTACGCGCTGGTGTGCGCGCTGACGCTGGCGATTCCGTCGCTGGCAGAGACCGCAAGGGACGACGCGCCGCCGCTCTTCATCCTTCGCCACGCGCTCGGCGAGCGGTGGGGCAATGCCACCATGGGTCTGGCCATCGCGGCGATGTGGTTCTGCGGACTGTCGTCGGTGACCAGCGCGTCGCGCACGCTCTTCGCCTTTTCGCGCGACGGCGGGCTTCCGTGGTCGCGTGCGTTTCGGCGTGTGAGCACCCGGCTCAAGACACCGCACGTCGCCATTCTTACCGCGGTGGCCATGCCGATGGCGCTGGTCCTGGCCACGTCGCGGCTCAGCGAATCGGTGTTCCTGGCCATCGCCTCGCTGGCCACCACCGGGCTCTACGTTTCGTACCTGACCCCCATCGCGCTCGGCGCCGTCGCACGGCACACGAAAAAATGGCACCGCTTGGGCCCCTGGCACCTGGGGCGGTTCGGACTCTTGGTGGCGTGGAGCGCGGTGGCGTGGGGCGTCGTCGTTCTCGTCGTGTGTGCGTTGCCCCCCAACCACGCGGCAGGGTTTCTTCTGGTGGGTGTCGTCGCCGTTCTCGCCGCAGTTTACATCGTCGGCGTTCGCGGCCGCTTCGCTGGCCCTCCCATCACCCTCGCCGACCTGCAGCGGCCGGAAGACAAGGCCTGAGGGTCGACCATGCCCGCACGTCTTCGGTGGCTCTTGGCCGTGATCCTCCTGGGATCGCTGGCCGTTGGCCTCCTCGCCGACAAATTCGTCCGCTCGCGCCAGTCGCCGAAGGAGCAGGCCGAGTGGCTCTTGCGCGCGGGCAAACCGGGCGACGCGGAGACGATCTATTTTCGCGAGCTCGAAAAGGGACCCATCACGGTCCCGCTCCTGATCGCCTTTCTCGATGCGCACGCGCTCGGATCCGCCCCTCCCCTTCCCAAGAAGGACAGCGAGCTCGAACCCTTCGTGCCGACGCAGGCCGAGAGCATCCGCGAGCATGCCATCGACGCCCTCCTCGCACGCGAAGACCTGCCGCCCGACGTTGCCCTCCTGGGTCGTTTCTGGCGCGACCTTCATCAAAATGGCCCCTCTTCGACCCCGCACCACGAGGTGGAGGTCGCGGCCGACGCCGAACCGCCCATGCCGTGGGCCAACCATCTGCTGGCCCGCGACGCGGCGCGCGCCGATCGCCTGGAGGACGCGGCGCTCCGTTACGAGCGCGAAGGTGTCTCCTTCGGTCGCAGCGAGGACGTGGACGCCGCGCTGGCGCTTCGCGAAGCGACCGGAGATTGGATGGCCATCGGGGAGCGCCTGAAGGATCCGCGCGTCGACCGCCTGGCCAGCCCCTGGGCGCATTTTCGCTACGCGGTCGAGGCGCGCAACTGGCCCCTCGCATTTCGATGGTCCTGGAAGGCGACCTACCACGCACGCTTCGCCTTCGGTCCGGTGATCCTGGCGCTCCTCTCCGCCCTCTGCTGGTTCACCTTCTGCGCGCGGCTGGGACGGGTAGGCGAGGCAGCGCGGATACGCGTCCCGCTCTATCTCAGTGCTTTCGCGCTCGGTCTGGTCAGCGTGTACCCAACGGACATTCTCATTGCCGTGGAGGAGTCCGTTCTGCACCTGGAGCACACCGGCGAGACGCTTCACGACATCCTCTATTTCACCTTCGGCGTCGGCTTCCGCGAGGAGCTCTCCAAGCTCCTCTTGTTCGCGCCGCTGGTGCCGGTGCTCCTGCGTGGCGTGAAGAACGAGTGGGCCAGCAAGCTCGACGTGCTCGTGTGTGGCGCGCTGGTGGGCCTGGGATTCGCGGCGGTGGAGAACCTGCTCTATCTCGAGCACGGCGATCTGGGGACCGCCATGGCGCGCTTCCTCACCGCAAATTTTCTGCACATGTCGATGACCGCCCTGGTGGCCACGGCCTTCTTCGAGGCTGTTCGCGAGCCGGAGAAGTACTCCTTCGATTTTTCGCGCACCGTCCTCACGGTCATGGTCATGCACGGGGCCTACGACTATTTCATCGTCAGCCCCGACGGGCTCTCCTACTTCGCGATGGGAGTCTTCGTCCTCCTCGCGCGGCAGTTCATGGTGGCGGTTCACGAGGTGCGCGGTCGGGTCGGGCGGGGCCTACCTCTTCTCCACGTGTTCGTCCTCGGCATGGCTCTGGTGGTCGGCTCGAGCTTCGTCTACGCCGCGTCGCGTGTCGGGCCGGGCGCGGCCGCCGCCGTCTTGATGGAGGGCATGCTGGGCCTCTTCATCGTCCTGTACTTTTTCGTGCAGGAGCTCCGGAGGGTGTAGGGGGGCGGCCGACTGCGCGGGCGTAGCGCGATTCTGACGCGGGCCACCCTTGCTGGGAGGCGATCGCCGTGGTGCGGGTGGGGTCGCTGGACTCTGCGAAATTCGATGCTACCCCACACCCGCCCAACCATGCCGCACGCACGTCTTGCCACGGACGCAACGTCGCTTGCCGTGGGAGCAGGGACCCCGGGATCTGCCGTCGCGGAAGCCCCACCCTCGAAGCGCGCGGCCGGCGCCCCCGACAGCTCGGTGGCGAAGCATTTGCTCACGCGCCGCACCGCGCTGCAACGGGTGGGGACGCTCATCCGCGAAAAGTGGACCGTGGACCGCCTCCTCGGATCGGGCGGAGTGGCCGACGTCTACGCGGTCACCCATCGCAACGGGCGCCGGGGGGCGATCAAGATCCTGCGGCCCGAGTCGGTATCTCCCGATCTGGTCGAGCGGTTCTTCCGCGAGGGGTACGTAGCCAACAAGGTGGGCCATCCCGGTGCGGTGACCATCCTCGACGACGATCGAACCGAGGACGGTGCGCCCTTCCTGGTCATGGAGCTGCTGGAAGGAGAAACGCTGGCGGCCCGATGCAACCGGCTCGACACGATCGGCGCGGCTGACGCGCTTCGGATCGCCGACCAGATCCTGGACGTTGTCGCGGCGGCGCACGCGCAGGGGATCGTGCACCGCGATCTCAAGCCGGAGAACATCTTTCTCACCCACACGGGAACCGTCAAAGTCCTCGACTTCGGAATCGCCCGGCTTCACGAGCGACACAAGCCGCGCGGCGCGACCCTGCCGGGCACCACCATGGGCACGCCTGCATTCATGCCGCCCGAGCAAGCGCGGGGAACGTGGGAGCAGGTCGACGGGCGCACAGATCTGTGGGCGCTGGGCGCGACGATGTTCACGGTGATCACGGGCGAGCCGCTTCGTTCGGCGGATACCGGGAACGAGGAGTTGCTCCTGGCGATGACCGAGCCGGTGAGGAAGCTCCGCACGGTCAAGCCTGAGGTGCCGGCTGCCATGGCACGCGTGATCGATCGTGCGCTCGAGTTCGACACCGCGGCGCGATGGCCGGACGCGAACGCCATGCAGCTCGCCGTTCGCGAGGCCCTCCAATCCACGGAGCCGAACGTAGAGACCCGCGCGGTCAACGTGATGCCGTGGACCGACACGCACCGGAGATCCTACGGCCAGTGGGCGGCCATCGTGGGAAGCGTGATCCTCGGGGTGGGAGGTGGGATCTTCTTCGCGGCGCCGAAGCGTTCCCCCCAAGCTCTCTTGCCGGTGCCGGCCGCCGACGGTACCCCGTCCGCCGCTCCCCAGCCCCTCGCACAGCCGGTTCCGAATGCATCGCTTCCCGGCGCGGGAGCAGACGCCGCACCCGCGGAGCCCATCGCCAGCGCGTCCCGGCCCGCGCCCGCGACGAAGATCCCTTCGCCGCCACGGGTTCGTGCCGCGACCGCCAAACCGTCGGACTTCCTCGACCAGCGGCACTGAAGCGCGTCCAACCACGCGGAACTCCATCGGATTCGATGGGGCAAAAATCGAGTGTAAGACGACCGCCCGCGCCTCGTTCTAGCTCCAGGAGGCTGTGGACATGGCGAACAAGCTTTGGATGGGATGCTGCCTTTTGATCGTTCTCGTCACGGGTTGCGGCGGGAGCGCGAAGGCCCCCGAGGCGCGGTCTCCCAGTGGCGGGTCGGCATTCGAGTCTGCGCCCCCGGGCTACGGGGCCAAGACGGCCAACATCCCGCCTATCCAGGCGCCATCGGCGGGGCCGTCCACAGCGCCGAGCGACAGCGCGGAGCGCAGCGCGACGGTCGAGACCCGCAGCCCCAGCGCGCCGGCGCCGGAGCCCACGTCGCGGCCGGGCCTCGGGACCGAGTGGGGCGAGGCGCGCAACTCGCGGGTGCACGACGTGTCCTTCACGCGCGCCGAAGCAGACCGCCCCTTTGCGCTGGCGTCGCTCTTCTACAACGACCGCAAGGGTGTCGAGGCGATGGCGAATTTCCATGCTAGCAACGCCCGCACCCGCGAGTTCAGCACGGCCGGCGGCGCGATCACGGTGGCCATCCACGACGGCAGCGGCGAATCCCTCGAAGCCGTGCACGTGGCCGACCGCACCTACGTCGTCGGCCGATCCGGAGAGCGTTACACGATCGTGCTCACCAACCACACCGACCACCGCTTCGAGGCCGTCGGCACGGTCGACGGTCTGGACGTCATCAACGGCAAGGCGGGCAGCATGGCCAACCGCGGGTACATCCTGATGCCGTTTGCCACCCTCGAGATTGACGGCTTTCGCCAGAGCAAGGACGCCGTCGCCGCCTTCCGCTTCGCCGCCGTGAGCGACTCGTATGCGGCCCAGATGGGCGCGGCACGCAACGTCGGCGTCATCGGCGTCGCCTTTTTCACCGAGAGCGGCGACCGGTTCGACCCCTGGACCGACGGCGAGGTTCAGCGACGCGAGACGGCGAATCCCTTCCCCGCCACCAATCGCTTCGCACGGCCGCCGCGCTGAAATCAGGTTTCCGGCACCCCGAGGCGAGCGACGAACATCGCTCGCCTCGGCGCGTTTGTGCGGCCAGAGCGGACTATCGAAAAGGGGGCGGCACCCACCTTCCAGGGAAAGAGGAGATGACCGCCCCGATCCGGGCGAGCGTGCAGAGTGCGGGCGGACTGGTACCCTTTCAGCATGCGTAGAGGACGTGCTGGCTTGCTGCTCCTGGTCGGCGCCATGGGGTGCGGTGGCGAGACCTCGCCGGCAAACGGCGAGGCCGGCAACCTCGGTGGCGCGAACGCAGGCGACTCTGGCGCGGGAGGCCCCAGCGGCATGTTCGGGGGCGGCCCTGGCAACGACGCCGCCGCCGGCACGTGCGCGGCGAACACGACAGGCATCATCCGTGATTTCAAGGCAGGCGACGTAGCGGGCGGGCATCCCGACTTCGAAACGTATGCCGGAAAACAAGAGACGAAGGGGCTTGTGGAGACGCAGCTCGGCCCCGACAAGAAACCCGTCTTCAAATCGACCACCGGCACCAGCAAGAAGGGCGCACAGCTCACCAGCAAGGAAGCCTTCGACCAGTGGTACCGCGACACACCCGACGTGAACCTTCCTTTCGAGTTCACGGTGCCGTTCGTCGCCGGCGCCGACGGGGTCTCGTCGTTCGCGAGCACATCGTTCTTTCCGATCGATGGCAGAGGTTTCGGCAACTCCGGCAAGGACACCAAGGGCGTACTGCGGAACTTCCATTTCACCTTCGAGCTCCACCTCGAGTTCCGGTATCGCGGGGGCGAGATTTTCACGTTCACGGGCGACGACGATCTGTGGACCTTCATCAATGGCAAGCTGGCGATCGACCTGGGAGGGCTTCATCCGCCGCAATCCGACAGCGTGAATCTCGACATGGCGGCGGCAGCGCTCGGCATCGAGAAGGGCAAGGTCTACGCCCTGGACGTTTTCCAGGCGGAGCGACACACCAACGGTTCGAACTTCCGGATCGACACGACCCTGGAGTTCGTCAACTGCGCGCCGATCTTCGTGCCTCGCTGAGTCACGGAGGTCCGGCGCGAAGCGCTTCGGCCAGCAGACGGTGAAAGTGGTACCCGCCCGCTTCGCGACGAACACTGAAGCGCCCGGTGCAATACGATCGGCTCGAGAGCCCGCGCTGGACGTCTTCGCAGATCCCGACGTCTTCCATCTGAATTTGATGCCCCACTGCGATGCTCTCGCGGACGTGCGAGGCCTCGGCGTTGGCGAAGTAGAAGTCGATGATGACCCGGCAGCGATCGGGACCCAGGGGAAGCACCAGGTTGGTGTCCATCATGCCGGGGTAGTGGTTGATCATGAAGTTCGGGAAAAACCAGAAATAGTTGGCGCGGTCGCCGGTGCGGACCGCGCCGGCGGAGATGTCGTGGCGCGCGGGATCGGGGGCGCGTAGCGGGCTCGACTGGAGACTGCCCTGGGCGAGGATTTCGGTCCGGTACTCCGTGTAGTCGAGGACCCCTGCCAGGCCAGGATGGATGGTCGTCACGTGGTATCCACCGTCGAGGTAGTTGTCGACGTAGACCTTCCAGTTGCAGGCGAGGTCGTATGCGCGGCGCTCCACGAACTTCAGCGCGCCGATGCCGAGATCGGCGCTCATTGCCGGCAAGGGCGCCAGGTGCTCGATCAAGGAGCCCGGCGAAGCGCCCCCGCTCACGAACACCAGCGGCCCGAACGTATCCACCGCGAGCGGAACCAGCCCGTTGTCCTCGCGGCAGAAATCGAGGACGCCCTTGAACTCGGGTGCACCGCGAAGCGCGCCCGCCAGATCGTAGGTCCATCCGTGGTAACGGCAACGAAGCTGCGTGAGCTTGCCTGCCTCGGCGTCGACGACGCGCGCCGCGCGATGCCTGCACACGTTGAAGAACGCGCGGAGCACGCCGTCCTGGTCGCGGAGCACGAGCAGAGGCTCGCCGGCGATCTCGGTGGTGACGAACGCGCCCGCCCCCACGAGCTGGTCCAGACGCGCTGCGGGCTGCCAGGAGCTGCCGAAGACGGCGCGGCGCTCGGCCGCGTACACGTCGGGATCGGAGTACCACGCGCTCGGCACCGTGCGCGCGCGCTCGAGGGGCAACTGGGGATCGAAGGCGGCGAGAATTTCTTGGAGGCGCTCGTGCATCGCGCGACCAGGTATGCCCGCCGCCAAGCCGAATGCAACTGGTTCCGCGCCAGCGAACGACGGTGCCTTGGTCGTGCAGAAAATACGACACCGGTGCGATCGCGACCTCTCGCCGTTCTTGAGTGCGAGGTGGGGGGTTCCCAGGTTGCAAGAAACGGCATGGCGGGTCCGGTTTCCCGCGTTCGTGTGGGTACGGCGCTTGCACCGTCCCCTTGCGGACAATCCGCAGAACGAGACGAGCCACCGATGCGAAGAGACCTCCTCCTGTGCGCCACGACGATCCTCGCCGCTTGCTCGGCGACCGATCCCGGGGCTTTGCCATCGATTGCGCGGGGCGCGCGGCCCGGCCCTCCAGAGAGCGCCGTTCCACCGGCAGACCCCGCGAACGCACCCGACCCCCTCTCGCCCCGCCCTCCCCCGCCGAACGATGCTGGCAGGGTGCCGGAAGCCGACGCCGCCATCGCGCCGACCGACGCCGCAACGCGCGACACCGGCGCGGCGATGGCAATGGCATTCGTCGGTGTGTCTTCCACTCCGGCCGCGATCGTGGGTGTGGTGGATGCGACCTTGCCAGCTGGTAGCGCAGGCGGGGATTTCGTGGTCGCCGTGCTCTACACCAATGTTGCGACCACCACAGTGAGCGCTCCCAGCGGTTGGATTGCGCTCGAGGATCTACCGCACACAGCGCAGAATTTCCACGGGTGGTGGTTCCAGAAGACCGTGGCCGCGGCGGAAGCAGCAACGCAGTCCTTCACGCTCAGCGCGAGCGTGCTGGCTTCGATGGCGCTCATTGCCTATCGAGGTGCGCGCGCCGCGCAGGCGATCGATGCATCGGTGTATGCGGTCTCCAATGGCAATCCGTTCGTCGCCCCCTCCGTCTCGCCGACGCGGCCCAATACCCGCCTGGTTACGCTCTTCATCAACGACTCGGGCTCGGGTGCGAGCTGGACGGCACCGAGCGGCATGACCAAACACGCCGACACGGGCCTCGTTGCCATCTTCGACGCGCTCGTGCCCGCCCCCGGCGTCACGGGAACGAGGTCGGCGACCTGCACCGTTCCGGGTGGCGGCGTCGTCGCGACGATCGCGGTGGCGCCCGCACCCTGAGGTCTCCTGCGCGCGCGCGAATGGCGAGCCGCGCACGAAGAGGGCTAGTTTCTGCCTTGGTGTGCGGCAAGATTTGGCCGCGCGGCCCAGCCGATCCGGTCCCTACGCGCGCTCGCGTCGAGGGGTTCCTCGCGTGAGCTGCGAAGGCGGCACGACATGTGCTCCATTCTGAGCGACCCCCCTTCAAAGGAGGCATCCTCATGAGCTTGAAATGGATACCGATTCTCGTCCCTGCGGTCGCCGCGGCGCTCCTTGCCATCGGGTGCAGCGCTGGTTCCGCACCCGACGTGGAGAAGACCGCCGCCCCTCCCGCCCCCACGGTCGAAACCCACGGCGCCGATCATGTCCGAACTGAGCCCAAGGCCGTGGACCGCAACCGCGCGGGCCTGATCACCAACACCACGCAAAGTGTTCGCGGCGCTCAGGCCGAGGCCGAGGACGCCGGCGCGGGCGACTGACCTTCGAAGTCCGCGTGCGCGCAGGTGCCGGTCGCGCTGTACGTGCGCCGGCGCCACAGCGTGCGCTGCCCGATCTCGCAGAGCTACCCCGAAGCGGGACCCTGCGAATCAGGTGGCGGCTCACTTCCGGGTTCCGGCGTGGGCGACGATATCGGAATGCGTGGCGTACTGAATCGCCGTCACCTCGTGCATCGTCAGAAGGCAACCTGCGGTCACCATCCCGTCGATGGCCTTCACCAGGAGCTCGACATTGGCGGGGCTCTCGATGACGGAGACCAGAATGGGATCGTCCGACCAGAGCGCGAGCGCAGAGTGCCGGTGCACGCTGCGGTGGGCGCCATACCCGCTCATCCCTCGAAAGACCGTGACCCCAGCGATGCCCAGCTCTCGCGCACGGACGAGGATCGCCTCGTGGAGCGGCACGCCCTCGAAAATGTCCGCCTCTCCGATGTAGATGTGAAGCGCAGTGGCTTTGCCGATGAGCCGCATGAAGGCCTCCTTTCGAGCCTGGTCGTGCAAATGCACGACCAGGTTCGAAAGGAGACACTTGGTCTTGTGGGGACTTCGTCCCCTCATCGCAGAGCCGATGAGCCTCCCCGGACTTCGCCTTCGGCGAAACGGTGCTTGCGCACCGGGGTTATCTGGCGAGCGTGAGGAGCGCGGATTTCAGGTGGACTTCGCCGCCTAGCGGGGGCGGGAAATCGATGGGGGCCGGGAGGTCTTTGATCTGAGCAACCTCGCGCTTTTCCAGCCGTGCAGCGTCGAAGAGAAATTTTCGAAACTTCGCGTGCGAGATTCCGCGGTGGTTGGCGCACGCCAGAAGGCGGCCGCCGGGGCGAAGGACGGCGAGCGCGGCGGCGGCCAGCTCCGGGTAATCGCTGGAGGCGACGAACCTGCGTTTCTTGGTGGACGAGTAGCTGGGGGGATCGAGGAGCACCAGATCGTGGCGATCGCCGCGTGCCTTTGCCCGCGCAAGCCACGTGAACACGTCGTCCCCGATGAAGGTGTGCTCGGCGGTCTCCAGCAGGCCCGCCTCCTCCATGTTCTCGCGCCCGCGATCGAGCGCCGCGGCCGACGCGTCCACGCTGATCGTGCGCCAGGCACCGCCTGCCGCGGCGGCCACGCTGAAGGCGCAGGTGTATGCGAAGAGGTTGACCACGCTGCTGCCGGCCGAGAGCTCGCGCACGCGACGGCGGTTCTCACGCTGGTCGAGAAAAATTCCCGTCGAGAGTCCGTCGTCCAGGCGGACCAGGTAGCCCAGGCCTTCCTCGCGAATGACCATGCTCGAAGGCGCTGCCGTACCGCGGACGGGGAGCTTGGGGGCGAGCTCTTCCCTGCGCGTGTCGACCACCGTGTTGGCCTGCTTGGGGCGGATTTTGAGGTAGATCCCGTCGGCGCCGATGGCATCGAGCCGGTCCAGGACGCGCGCGCGCCGTGCGGGATCGTCCCAGATCCCGCCTTCATCGGCATAGAGCTGCGCGACGAGGTGGTCGCCATAGACGTCGACCGCCAGGCCGGGAAGGGCGTCCCCGCCTTCGTTGATCAGCCGAAATGCCGTCGTTTCGCGCTCTCCGTGATTGGCGCGGCCCAGCCCGTAGCGCGCCTCGACCGCGCGGCGAACGGCGCGATCGAGCGTTGCCGAATCGTCGTAGATGGCCTCGCCGAGATCCCCGTTCGCGAGCCAGGCCTCGAAGTCCTCCGGGACCGGAGCCAAGAAGCGCATTTTCTTTCCGCCGGGCCCCGAGAGCGTGAGCCCGCGCGCGTGCAAGAGGAGGCGCGGAGCCGCGACCCCTCGGTACAGAGGGTCGCCCGCGATCGGTGCTCCGGCGTGCGCGAGCTGCACGCGCGCCTGATGGGTGCGACCCGTTTCCAGCACGAGCTCGAGCAAGGTGCGGTCGCCTTTTCGCTCGAGAATGCGCGCGTGCGTCACCGCCAGCTGCGCCCCTTTCTCGCGCGCACCCGCCACCCGCATTTTCCCGTCGTCGCCCTGCGCCAGCCCGTCGCGGAGCGTGATCTTGGTGCGATCGGCCGGCCATCCGGTGACGCATGCCAGGTAGGTCTTCTCCACGGTGCGCCCCTCGAACTGCGCCGCGACGGTTGCGTTCGCCTCACGCCGCGCCGTGAAGAGCAAGACGCCGCTGGTGTCGCGATCGAGCCGCTGGTGGACACCGAGGTAGTCGATCTTCAGGTGCTCGCGAAGCCGCGTCACCAGATCGTCCGGCCGCCCCGGATCCGCAGCCTGCGTCGGCACGCGGGCAGGCTTGTTCACCACGACGAAGTCATCGTCGCGATGGAGGATCCACGCGTCGTCGAACGCCGGCCAAACGCGCGCGCGATCCATAGCGCGCCGAGCCTAGCACTACCGGGCGTGACCGCGGACGCGATTACCCCGGCTCGATCCCTACGTCCTTGGCCGAGTCGTGCTCGATCCGAATGGTGTCGCCGGCGCGCTCGAGGCGGTCGAGGCCCCGCTTGTGAAGCACGACGGTGACCTCCTCCTCCTGGGTGCTGCCATTTGCAGTCACCTTGAGGCGCAAGGGGACCCGGTAGCAGCGTGGCGCGTCGGCGAACTTCACGCGTCGGGTAACCGCGTCGAGGACCGGAACCGGCTTGAGGGCATCGTCGAGGCGCGCGAAAAGCGGCGATAGATCGTACCGAAATACGTGCTTCACGCGGCGAACGCCGGCCAGGGTGAGCTGTGCTTGCGGGGAGACCGCGCCCTTCTGCGTGTACTTGATGATCGTCGCCGGTGTGGTCGCGCCGCTCTCGGGGTTCAGCGAATCGGGGCGCTGCATCGTTCGCTGGTCGATCGACTCCCGCGCGCTGACGATCACGTCACGACCCGGCAAGCGACGCGCCGGCGCGCGAAAACGGGCCACGCGCTGCGCGTAGAAGCGGTGCACGTTTCCCGAGATCCAGGTGCGCCCCATCTCCTTGATGCGGTCTTTCGCGGCATAGACCAGGCCGGCGATGACCGCCAGCACCACCACGCCCGAGCCGATCTGCGTTCCGGTGGTGGGCCGGTTGTTGATGAGGACGATCTGCCAGATGAAGGCCCAGGTCGACGCCAGCACGGCAACGAACGCGGCGACCCAGTGGTGAAGGCGATCGGCGACCTCGTAGCGCTCGGGCTCGAGGAAGAGCACCTCCTGGAAGTGCTTCTTCAGGCGGCTCGCGCGGTCGAGGTAGCGCTCGAGCGCCTCCAGCGAGTCGGGGTCCGCCCACAAATAACGATGGGCCGCGCGATGCTCGATTTCCTTTTCCAGCACGTCGGCCACGTGGGCCTCGACGCGGGCCACGACCGGGCCGAGCTTGACCTGCCCCGGCGCCCGCACGCTCTGAAATGCGCCCAGCGCACGCTCCACGCCGGCCAACATCTCCAGGAGACGGATGCTCACATACTCGTCGACCAGGCCGCGCTCGCGAACCAGCTCGGCGGCGTCGTCGGCCCCGCCCTTGGCCACCTTCTTGCGCGCCTCTTCGGCCATCTTTACCGCCGCGTCGATCCAGATGCGCAGGGCGTCTTCGAGGTCAGCAGCGGGCGCGTCGGCCAGGAGCGATGCCGCCAGACGGCAGTGCCGCGTGAAGCCGTCTCCGGCGCGCGCTAGCTTGTTGGCCAAGGCGATCGCGCCGCGACGAAGCCCGTCGATCGTCACCGGGTCGCCCGCGTTCATTGCCTCGGCGGGGCCGTCCAGGCGCGTGAACGACTGCAGCTGGTCCCACGGGGAGTGGCGCGCAAACGCGTTCGCAGGGATCTCCATCTCGAGATCGATCAAATAGGGGAGCGCCCCCTCCTTGGCAGTCGGCAGGGGAACGGACACGCTCCACTCGATACGGGACGCATCGTGAATCCCAACGCGGACGAGCGTCTCCCCCTCCGTTTGCCCCCAAGATTCTTGGGCATCTGCCGGATTTGCGTACTCTTGCGTCAGCTCCGCCACTGCCATCGGGTGCGGTAGATTCTCCCCAAAGTGATCAAGGCAACAAACCCAAGAGATGAGCGATACAGCCCCGACACGCAAGCGAAATTTCAGGCAAGGCCGTGGCTTCTCGTGCGAGAGGAGCGCGGCCGGCTTCTCGTGCGAGAGGAGCGCGGCCGCTCCCTTCGGGCTCCCCAGCCGGAGGACGGGGGGCGGGTGGCGGGGCTTTGGGGTCGTTGTTGGTGGTCTGGTGGCGTTGGTGGCTCTGGGGGAGGGGCTGGCGGGGGCGCAGGTTGCGCCTCCGCCGGTGGAGCTTGCGAGCGCCAATGGGGACTGGAAGCTGACGCTTGGCGGCTGGATTGACGCTTATGTGGGCTACAATTTCAACGATCCGGCCTCACGGACGAACAACGTTCGTGCCTTCGACACACGCCACGACAGCTTCGCGCTCCAGGTGGCGGCCTTCGACGTGGGCTTCGAGACCTCTTCCCAAAAAGGGCGAGCCTCGGGCGGGATGGTGTCACGGCTGACTCTGCAAGCGGGCGACGAGCCCGATCAGTACTACCGCGCGAGCGGGAGCGAAAAAACGGCCGACGCCACCCCCAACTATGACGCGTTCCGGCATATCCAGCAGGCGTACGCGGGCTACAAGGTCCCCGTGCCGGGCGCCGGCGAGACCGGGATGCTGGAAGTGGACGCGGGGATCATGATTTCCCACATCGGCTACGAGGGCCTAAACGCAAAGGACAACATCCACTTCTCGCGATCACTCCTTCATCAGCTGACCCCCTTTTACGCCAGCGGCGCGCGCGCCATCTACACCCTGAGCCCCAAGGTGACCGCGCAGATCAACGTGTCGAACGGCTGGAACAACGTCATCGACAACAACCGATCGAAATCGGTCGGGGCGCAGCTCGTGTGGACCCCCAATCCCCGCATCACGGCAACGCTCAACTGGTTGGGTGGCTCCGAGCAGGACGCCGCGCTCAGCATGCGCAACCTGTTCGATGCGGTGGGCGTCTTCAAGCTGACACCCGCGCTCCAGCTCGCCATCAACGGCCACGTCGGAATCGACAAGGTACGCGCGGGCACGCCGCTCAATGGTGCCATCACGATCGAGGACACGCGCGTGAGCTGGTACGGGCTCGCCCTCTATGCGCGCTACCAGCTGTCCGAGATGTGGGGCGCCGGCATTCGCGCAGAGGCATTCCGCGACGAAAACGGCGTGCCCTGGGAAACCGGTGTCGCCACGACGCTCTGGGAAGGGACGGCCACGCTCGAGGCCCGGCCCGATCCGCATCTTATTTTTCGGCTGGAGCTCCGGCACGATGAGGCGACGGCTCTTCTGTACGACCAGAATACGCCGGGTGCGACCGGACACGCGCAGACGACCCTGATGGCGGGCGTGATCGCGTTTTTTTGAGACACCATCGCCCTCGACACCTCGACAACTCGACCTCGATCCTCGACCTCGACCTCGATCCTCGACCTCGATCCTCGACCTCGACCCTCGACCGTCGACCTCGTCGGCGCTCGAAGGATGACAAACGCTCCAAGGGCACAATCTCAAACATAAACAGCACGTTGCGCCACCCTCAAAGCTCGGCGCGGACAAGGACGAACTTGTTGCAGAGTGCCGGATCGGTGAGCTCGCGGTAGCCCTTGCCGCCGACTTCGCCCTTCATGCCCGCGGTGCGTGAAGGCTCGGTCACGAAGTACATGACGCGCGTGCCCTTCTCGCGCTGGGTCTTCATCCATGACGTGAAGGCGGTGCCGGTGGAGACGAAGGCGGGGATGCGGTTCGAGGTGTAGAAGTTCTCGCCCTTCCAGTTCATCTGGTAGGCCACCAGCGGCTCCTGGGGTCCCTTGCGGTCGGCGTAGTACGCCTGGATGACTTCACGCTGCCCCCAGTGCGGCGACATCTTCACCATGTAGACATCCAGCCCCCACACCGCCCACAGACCCGCGAGCGCGAGGAACGCTGCCGCCATGTGCGTGCGAACGGCCCGTACGCTCATGGCCATCGCGATTGCGATGGACACCAGCGCGAAGGCGGCAATCGGCGCGGAGAAGTCGAGGGTCTCCGGCCAGAGGCGCCGGTAGTTGTAGGTGAAGAGCTGGAGCAAGCGAATGGCGCCCGGCTGCTCGGCGCTGCCGCCCAGGAGGTCGCGGCCCACCAGCGCGATCACCAGGGCGCCCGCCACCACCGCCGCGCCGATCATCCGACCTTCGTGGGTCGAGCGCTGCCCTTGCTTGAGGCTCTGCACCGGTGGGTCGGGCGAGCGGCGCGTGAGCAGCCCGGCTCCGCCGGCGAGGACGAGCAGCCCCAGCAGGAGCATCGCCGAGCCGCTGAAATAGCCGGGCGCGCTGTCGAGCTTGGTGCCGAAGAGCGACCCCGGCACGAACCGCGCGACGCCCGCCACCAGCAGCGCCACACCGGCCCCGAGGGCGACGACGTAGGCCGCGAGCCGCCCCTTGGCCGCGATTCCCTTGGTGCCGAGCATGTCGTCCACGACGACGCCGATGAGCATTGCCGCCGGCGGCACCGCCGGGAAAATGTAGTGGTGGAACTTCGTGCCCATGAACGAGAAGAGCGCGAACGCGAAGAGGAACCACATCCCCAGGAACACCGACGCGTCGCCTCGCCCCTGATCCGCCGCGTCGCTGCGCCGCAGCCAGTACATGAGCCCCAGCGGCGCGAAGCCCACCCAGGGGAAGAGCGCGTAGCCGAGCTGCCAGATGTAGAAACGGAAGCTGGTGTCGTCGCCCTCGTTGGTGTCATGCACATGACCGAGCGCGCGGTTGACCATGTCGTAGAAAATGAGCCGATCGGTGAAGGGCGACCCGTGCCGCACGAACATGGCGACGTACCAGGGGAGCGCGACGCACAGGATGATGAGCAGACCGCTCAGCATCTCCAGGTGCACCAGCTCGTCCCAGCGCTTCTTCGTGCACACGTAGGCGAAGGCGCAAATCATGGGGATCACGAAGCCCATGGGACCCTTCCCCATGGTGGCGATCGCCGCAAAAAACCAGGCTCCGATGTAGAAGAGCCGCTGCACGCGCCGCTCCTCGCGGTTGACGAAGAGCAGGGCACCGAGGATTCCTGACCACAGCGTCGCCTGCAAGAATGGCTCGTAGGCGCCAAAGGTGCGAAGGAGCTGCGGGCCGATCCCCACCGGGTTTGCACCCACCGAGCGCGGAATGCTCGCCGCCGCGGTCAGCGTGCAGGCCTGGTTTCCGGGGAGCCCGCAGTTTCCCGCCGAGCCGCTTCGAAATTCGTCCCAGTGCGGGCGAAATCCGAAGGGGCCGGTGCCGTGGAGAACCAGCTCCACGTTGCGCGAGAACAGGTAGAGGATCTGTGGGAGCGCGCAGATCAGGATGGCGCCGAACGCGAGATGCCATCCAGACAGGCGCAGCGTCCGCGCCGCCACGCGCACCTCGAAGAGGCGCACCCGCCTCTCTCGATCGGTGTGCAGCCCCAGGAGCAGAAGACCCATCGCCGCCGTCATCGAGGCCACGCACGGCATGTCGGCCATCGTCTGATGGGCCAGAAAAAACCAGTCGGGCATCGTGGCCAGCACCAACGCACCAATGAGCCCCGCGCGGCGTCCGAAGACCTTGGCCACTCCCTTGTAGAGGAGGTACATGGCGACGACCGTGAGGAGCACGTTGGGCGTGCGCACGACCCACTCCGGGTGCGCCATCGCGCCGTGGAAGCCCTGCAGCATCCGGTCGGCTTCGTAATGCGTGCCGAGGGTCGCCATCGCCAGCGACTGCATCCAGAAGTTCAGAATCGGCTTGGACCAGAACCAGCCCTCTTGTGCCCACCACAGCGAGATCCAGTCGTCCCGCGCGAGGATCTCGCGGGCGACATTTCCGTAATGCGTCTCCCATGGGTCCCAGAGCGAAAAGATGCCGAGCGCCGGGAAGTAGAGGAGGGCGCCGGCGGCGATGACCCAGAAGCCGTGGCGCTCGTGGAGCGGGCGCGCGAGCCCGAGCTCGTCCTCGGCCCACGGTCCCAACCTCACCCCGATGCGAAAGATCGCGGCGACGAGGAACAGGAACGACGCCGTCACCCCGAGGCCCCACATCCATTGCGGGCCCACTCCACTCTGTGCACCCCAGATCGTGCCGCAGAAGAGCGCGAGCTGCAGCGCGCCGAGAAGCAGCGGGAGCCGCAACGCCGACGAGGTCGTCGCACCGGCCACTCCAGGACCTTCGGCGTCGTCGAAGGAGCCGAACATGTCCATGATGCCGAAGGCGGCGACCGCGACGAAGACGAGGCCGAGCGGCACGCCGAACGGCAGCTGCCCGTTGTGCGCCATCAAGAGGTAGGAGAGAGAGGCGCCAATGCCGGCGGTGATTCCGCCGCGCATTCGCCTTCGAGGAAGGGTCTTGGGCTCACTCATGTCGGCAGCACCGAGAAACGCTCGACGGTGGTCTTGCCATTCCGTTTGCGCGGAGAAAAAACCTAGCTATTCGCCCTTGGCCGTCCGCACACGTTCCACCATGCGGTAGAACGTGGCCCGGGCGACACCCGCCAGCTCCGCCGCGCGCGCCACCGCACCGCCCGCTCGCCCCAGTACCTTCTCGACGTACGCTTGCTCGAAGCGGTCGATGGCGATCCGCCGCGCCTCGTGAAACTCGAGATGCGACAAATCGGCAGATTCGGCCACCGCCAACGACTCGTCGAAGAGCGTTCGCGCATCGCGGATGTTGAGGAGCGCATAGCGCTCCACGACGTTGCGCAGCTCACGCACGTTGCCGGGCCACGCGTAGGCCGTGAGCATGGCCGCCATCTCCGGAGTCAGCAAGGCGTCTTTCTTGCCGGTCACCCGCTGGAGAAACGCGTTGCCCAGATGCACCACATCGTCCGCCCGGTCTCGGAGAGGCGGTACGGTGACGCGGGCAACCGCGAGGCGGTAGTAGAGGTCGCGCCGAAACTCGTCTCGAAGTGACGCCTCCGCGAGCTTTCGATTGGTGGCGGCCAGGATGCGCACATCGATGGCGCGGGGTGCGCCGGCGCCGACCGGACGGACCTCGCGCTGCTCGAGCACACGGAGCAGCTTGGGCTGCATCTCCAAGGGCAGCTCGCCAATCTCGTCCAGGAAGAGCGTGCCGCCGTTGGCCTGAACGAACATGCCGTCACGATTCTGCGTGGCGCCGGTGAACGCGCCGCGCTGGTGCCCGAACAGCTCGCTCTCGATGAGCGCTTCCGGGATCGCGCCACAATCGACGGCCACGAACGGCCCGTCTTTCCGCGCCGAATGCTCGTGAATGGCACGCGCAAGGACCTCTTTGCCGACGCCGGTCTCCCCTTCCAGGAGCACCGTGACGTCCGAGGCTGCCGCCCGTTCGAGGAGCGCGAACAGGTGGCGCATCGCCACGGAGTGACCAAGCGCTCCGCCGAAGGTAGCGCTCGTGCTGAGGGGCAGCGCGATGGGCCCGGCGTCGAGACGAAGCAGAATGGCCGTGGAGCCCAGGGTGAGCGTGGCGTCGGACGTGAACGTGGCCCGATCGATGCGGAGGCTTCCGACCCAGGTCCCGTTCTTGCTGCCTTCGTCGCGCACGTGCATCCCGTTGGCGAGCGGCAGGAGCCGCAGGTGCTCGCGCGAGACCGCGCTATCGGTGAGCCTCAAGTCGGCGCCCGGTCCGGTGCCGATGACGAAGGAGGGCTGCGCGATGTGGGCGTGTCTGCCCACGTCCTCGCCCCGCACGACCTCCAGGGTCGCGCCACGCAGGTCGAAGGTGGCCGAGAGGCCCTCGCCCAGCGCTGCGGTCTCGCCCTCCGCCCGCGGTTCGCCGGTCATGGTTCGAAGCCCACCTGTGCGACCAGCCGCGCGCCAAAGGGCGTCGGCAAGAGAGCGACGCTCGATCGACCGGACGACCATCGCCAGATGACGACCGAGCTCGCGACTCCGATCACGGTCGCGCCCCACGCGAGGTTTGCGAGGAGACGATTTCGATAGAACCCGTCGCGCGTCGCGAGCGTCGGTGTGTGGAGATAGTCTTCGCGCGCGTTGACGGTCAGGATGCTGAAAGCACCGGCCACCACGGCGGAGGCTCCGCTGAATCCCAGCGAGACCCAGAGCGCGGCGGGCACCGTCGAGGAGCTGGCGGGCGCCGCCGCAACAGGCGTGATCGACGCAGGCGGAGCAACCACCGCGGCGACGGGAGCGGTCTCGGAGAGGTCGACGGTCTTGGCCCCACCGGCCTCCACATCGACTTCCTGCACGCGCGCTGCGCGGGTCGCCAGGTCGTCGACCGCCAGCACATGACGCCCCGGCATCAAGCGGCGCGTCATCGGAGGGTGAAAGCCCGGGCCTCCGTCGATCCGCAGGAGCAACGTACGAGGTCCCTGGATGGTGAGCGTCGCCACGCGCGACAGGAGCCCGGCCAGTCTACGCTCGGCGTCGGCGCGGTGCTCGTCGGACGCGCCGGAAATCAGAAGGACCTGATCACAGTCGTCGGCAGCCCGCGCGAAGTCTCCGGCCCGCTCCCGGGCGTCGGCCGCGTTGAGCCAGGGCGAGGCGTGGGGCTCGTAGCGAGCCGCTTCTTCGAACGCCGCCGCTGCGGCCACGAAGTCACGCCGCTCGAACGCGGCTTGCGCCTCGCGGAAGCTCTCTGCAGCGCGGCTGTGTGCGTCGCGGGTGGAAGGCCCTGACGCTCCTGCCGACGCGGCAAGCGCCACGACGGAGATCACGGAGAACAGCGCGGCAGAGAGCCTCATCGTCAATAGGGGTTGGAAAACGGAGGTCGCGGTTTCTTGTCGGGCTTGGGAGGAGCCGGTCCCCTGGACGGCACCGAGGCCCGCGCGCTGGCAGACGGACGCGGCGCTGGACCGGGCACGAACGGCGCGATGGCGGTCAACGTGGCGGGCTCGGGCGGGCTCGTCCCCGGGATCGAGGACGCGGCCGGGGACGGCGAGGGCACGGATGCCGCCGCTTCGGGAGCGCGAGACACGACCGTGGCGCTCACTGCGCCGCGGCTCGGTGTGCGTAACTGCCAGATTCCGACGGCGGCGATCGTCACCGCCGCGAGCAAGGCTCCGCTCAGGACGAGCCGCACGCGTGTCGGCCCTCGACGCGCCTGGATCTCCTCGCGCGTCTCGTCCGCGGCCAGCACGCGCGCGGGGGCTGGGGCGATCGGGGCCGACAGAGTGCCTGCGGTCGCTCCACGACGCATCGCCCGCCGGCGCTCCTCGACCAGAGGGCCCGCGAGCTGCAGGACCAGCGCCGCCACGTCCTTGCTCGAAGAAACCACCCCCGCGTCGCGCGCCGCGCCTTCCAGCGCGTCGGCCATGGCCTCCGCCGTTTGATAGCGAGCAAGAGGGTCGCGCGCGAGCGCCCTCATCGTCACGGCGGCGATCGCGGGCGGCAGGTCGGGAACCCGCACGCGCGGATCGCGAATCTCGAGCCCTCGCACCCGCTGGAGCGTCTCCTCGGCGTCGTCGCTGCGAAAAAGGCGGTCGTTGGTCAGCGCTTCCCACAGAACGATGCCGGTCGCGAACACGTCGCTGCGCCGATCGAGCTCTTTGCGGTTGGCCTGCTCGGGCGACAGATAGCTCATCTTCCCTCGGAATTGCCCGGCATCCGTCTCCTCTACCAGGCGTCCCAGCACCTTCGCGATGCCGAAGTCGGCGATCTTTGCGGTTCCGTCGAGGCCCACCAGAATATTCTGCGGCGACACGTCGCGATGAACCAGACCGACCGGCATGCCGTCATCGTCGACCATCTCGTGCGCGGCGTGCATTCCCCGGCAGGTGTCGACCAAGATCCGGATTAGGACGCCAAGGGGAAGGCGCGCTTCGGGGTCTCGCGCCTTCCAGGCCCGCGAGAGGCCGGCCAGGGAGTCCCCCTCGATGAGGGGCATGACCTGATACACGACGTCACCTTGCTCGCCGAGATCGAGGACTTCCACGACGTTCGAGTGGCGGAGACGCGCCGCGAGGCGCGCTTCGTCGAGGAACATGGATCGCACGCTGCGATTGTCCAGGAGCTCGGGCCGGATCGTCTTGACCGCGACGAACCGCCGGAAGCCGAGCGGACCCGAATGGCTCCCGATCCACACATCCGCCATGCCACCGCCCGCCAGACGAAGGAGCAGAGCGTAGCGCCCCAGGTGCATCCCGGGGTGGGGGTCGCACCTCGCGCCGCCGGTGCTCGGAGCATCATGGTTGGGCAGGCTCGCGGTCCTTGTCCCCAACGACATGCGAAAAGTCTACCACGGGCCCAAAAACACGCTCGCTGGCCTAATTTCAGCGTCCGGTCGCGCGAATGTAGTGGCGCAAGATCTCCGCGCCCGTGAGCGCGCGGTCGTAGATGGCCACCTCGTCGAGGTCACCCGCGAGGCACGGGAAGCCTTCGGTGCGCGCCGCCAGGGTGAGAGCTCCCGGGTGGGCCCCGATCGACAAGGTGCTTTGCGCCGGGCCCGACGCGACGCCGTTGGTATAGACCCACATCCCCGCTTTTTCGTCGTGCACCGCGACGATATGGACATAGCCGCCGCCGAGGGGCACGGGCATCGTGGCCACGACGCTCTCCTGGATGTCCGAGCTGAAACGCGTGAACGATGCGCGGCCCGCCATGGTCAAGGAAACCAGATAGCCATCCTCGTTGTTGGTCGCATTTCGTCCGATGCACCCCACCACGCACTGCTCGCCCATCGACGACGTTCGTACCCAGGCTTCGACGGAGAACGATGCGCGCCCCGCAAACCGGAGCGCGGGGTAACTGGCGGTGACGAGATCCTCTGGTCTCTCGAAGTGGACCGCCGTATCGCTGTCGTCCTTTACAGCCCCTCCCACGCCTTTGGTGGCGGCGCCCCCGTAGGTCCCTGGGTACGTTTCGCGTTGGTCCGCGGCAAGACCGGGCTGCCTCTCGCCGAGCCGCCAGTACGCGATCGGCTGGTCCGCCAGCACCATGGCGCGGTAGTCGGGAGACCCGTCCGCTCCCGAATCAGGGACGCCCTGATCGGCGGGCACAGCGGGCCCGTCCGTGATCCCGGCATCTGCGCGCGCCCGATCCACGAGCCCGTCGTCGATGCCGATGAAGCACGCGGCGAGGGTGGCGCCAGACGCCAGAGCGGCAACGGCGACCCCCAGACCCATCCCACGCGCGAGCACGCGCCGAGTATATCCCGCTCCTTCTCGTCGTTCTCATCGCCTGGGAATTGTCTCGCTGAGCGAGACATCGCAGCGTCGCTGGCACCGAGCAAATTCGAAATAATCATGAGTATATACGCGCCATTGGAGCCGCTCTCCGCTTCTGGCTTGCTCCCTGCTCTAGCGATCCGTGCCCCTCGGAAGGGCAGGAGGATCCGATGCCGATCAAGATGACGTGGACCCGAAATACGCTCTGCCTCGCGGTGACCGTCTTGGGGATCGGGTGCTCGGTCGACGGGGAAAGTTCTCCCAACGCGGCCGATCCCGGCACTCCGGATTCCCGGAAGGGAGAGGAGACCTCCACACCGCCGGCCCCCCCCGGGAGCGCCACGGACGCCGGCACGCCCGACGGCGGCTCCGACAGCATGTCACCCGATGGGGGCGGACCCGACGCCGAAGTCCGCGGGCCCATCGATCTGTCGGCTCTCCTCCCCAAAGATCGGTTCATCGATTGGACCACCGCCGGGGTGCCCGGTGGGATCCCCAACCGCACCGTCCTCTGCGGGACCGTGCAGGCAGACGTGACCGGAGCCAACGACGCGACCGCCATCTTTCAGGCGGCGATCGACGGCTGCCCCAAGGACCAGGTCGTCTATGTCCCCGCGGGAACCTACAGGATCGCCGGCAGACTGTTCATCGATCACTCGATGGTCCTCCGAGGCGCCGGCCCCGGCCTCACCACGCTTAAGGTGGAAGGAAACGAGGGAGCGCGCGGGCACATCGTCGTGGGTCCCCGCACCTGGCCGAGCTTTCACGAAATGAATTGGACGGCGGGTTTTGCCAAGGGAGACACCACCGTCACGCTCTCCGACACGTCCGGCCTGAAGGTCGGCCAGGAGATCTGGCTCGATCAGCTGAACGACACGAGCCTCGTCAACCCGGTCGGAAATGAAGGGCTCAACTGCTGCTCGGGGCGCACCGGCACGGACTTCGGCAACGGCGGCCACACGCGCGCGGCCATCCAGATCACGCAGATCAAGGCCATCAACGGCAACGTCGTCACCCTCGATGAGCCGCTCTACCACGGCTACGACCCCGCGCTCGTTCCCCAGGTGGTCTCCTGGGATTCCGGAAGCGTGCGCTGGGCGGGCGTCGAGGACCTTCTGGTGGATGGCGCCGGCGTCGGGGAAAATAGCTCGGATTGGGGGTTGATCCTCTTCGAGCTGGCCTCTGATTGTTGGGCCAAGAACGTCGAGGTCGCGCACATCTCCACGCGAGGCCTGAACCTGTCGATGGCCTACAAGATGGAGGTCCGCGACAGCTATCTCCGCGAGGCCGGCCGCGTGGGATCGGTCGCCTACGGACTTCCGGTCGGAAACACCTCGCACTCGCTCATCGAGAACAACATGTTCAGCGGACTGGTCGCTCCCATCATGTTCGGGTATCCGAACAGCGGGAACGTGGTCGGTTACAACTACATGACCAAAAACGCGCCCGGCGCCGGCTGGCTCTACGCCGACATCGCCATGCACGACGCGCACAACTACCAGATGCTCTACGAGGGCAACGTAGCCGGACAGGTAGGCTTCGACGTCATTCACGGGTCCGCCAGCCACGTCAGCGTGTTCCGGAATCGTTTTTCGGGGACCCAGCCGGGCAAATCGAGCAATCGGTTCGCGGTGGTCGTGGCCGCCTGGAACCGGGACATCAACCTCCTCGGAAATATCCTCGGCACGGCCGGCTACCACACGCGGTACGAAGAGACCGCCGCCAGCCACGGCTCCGACGAGGCCATCTACGACGTGGGGTACTTCCGGAATTATTACGACGGCCTCGAGGGCTACGATCAGACCACCTACGACACGCTCTTCCGGCACGGCAATTTCGAGTACGCGACCAACTCGGTGAAGTGGGATCCCAGCACTGCCAACCACACGCTGCCGCCGTCTTTCTACCGATCGTCGAAACCGGCGTGGCTCGGCGCGACGCCGTGGCCCGCCATCGGTCCCGACGTGGACGGCAAGGTGAGCAAGATCCCCGCGCAGCTCCGCTGCGAGAAGACCCCGGGGTGCGAGTGAGCTTCCTTAATTAGCTCCCGTCCGGAATAGGCATCACGTCAGACTCACTGGTAGATGAGAAGAGAAGAAGATGAACGTAAATCGGAAAAACAAGCTCACTCTCTGCTTCTCCTCTTCTTGTCTTCCTGTGACCTCCGCTTTCCGGGACGGGAATCAAGTCTGACGCGATCCGCGCGTGCGCCGCGATCGCGATGCAGCGTGGCGCCTTCACGAAACTCCCCAACGAGGAGCTGGGCGACGGCGGCCGTGTGCCTTGGAGGTGGTCAAGACGGGCCACGTCTCCGTCATCGACGGATTTCGCGAGTGCTTGATCGCATAACGGGAGGTAAGGAAACGCCATCTCATCGCTCTGTCATTGGAAACGGACGCAGTAGATCAGGCCGTCGCCGTTGGACTGCCTATAAAGCGCGATGCGCGCGCGCTCGGCCCGTCAAGGCGCCCGAGCTGGCGCGGCCGCTCTGGTGACGTGCCTCCGCGATCCGGGTACTCTTCACCCATGCAAACGCGATGGCTTCTGGTCCCCGTCGGTGCGGCTCTCGCGTTCACGGTAGGTTGCCAAAAGGTCGCCAAAGATGGCGATGCCGATTCCGCACCGCCGGCGAGCGCGTCCGCGCAGCCCAGCGTGTCGGCGCCCGCGGCATCGGCGCCCGTCACGCCGCCGGTTCACGCGCCCGGCGCTGCATCGGCGCACGCCGCAGGCCCAAGCTCCGCGCACACGACCGACCATGCAGGTGGGCCGACCGGCATCGCCGGAGACTGCAAGGCGGGCTCCACGTGTGTATGCAACAGCGGCAACCATTGCAGTCACACCTGCGCAGGCGGAGGATGCACCTTCGTGTGCGCAGGCGGCGGTGCGTGCACCTTCTCGTGCCCCGGCGGGGGCTGCGTCGTGCAGGGGATCGGTGGGGGCTCGCCGTCTCTCTCCTGTCCGGGTGGAAATTGCACGGTGAATTGTGGCCCCGCCAAGTGCAGGACGACGGATTGCGCCGGCAAGGGCTGCGTCTGCAACAAGGGCGGCGGCGGCAGGTGCGAGTAGCGGTCTGCATCTTCGGCGGTCTGCATCTTCGACGTGGGCCGTTGATGCCCGTGGCGACCACGGATCCGGTCACCAGATCCGCGTGAGTGGTACATGGAGCTCTGTGAGGACGGCGCGCACGCCCGTTGGCATTTCCTAATCTCCGGAGGAAGGCGCGTCGGCCTCGAGGCCGATCCGATCGGACTGGAGTCCGATTTTGTTTCCTAGCGGGAAACGAACTTTGCCGGAAACACGATTGCGCCAGCAAAGGTTCGCTGCCAGATCAGCGTCGCGAGCCGCTGTTCACGTTGGAACTTCGATGAAGCTCGTTTCACGTGTGGAGCAATCCTGACTTCGAATTTGGAGGCGTCTGATGCGGACTCTCAAGATGCACCTGGCTCTCATCGCAATCCTCGCCGTCGGTTGCGGCCCCGCGGAGCCGCCGTCCGCAGACGTGGACGTCTCCGAGTCGAGCCTGACCGGAGTGACGGTGCTGAGCTCGACCGACACCCCCATCGGCATCCCCGACAACAATCAGAACGGGATCGAAAGCGATATCACGGCCTCCTTGGACCCCGGTTACATCACCGGCATCCATTTCGACATCGATATCTCCCACCCCCGGACTACCGACCTGACCGTGAGCCTGTGGAGCCCGAACGTGCCGAACCCCCTGACGCTGTACCGGGACAGCAGCGGACCCATTGGCCCCTTCGACCTTCACCAATACGACGGGCGGAGGCTCCATGGAACCTGGAGGCTCCAGGTATCCGATCACAAAGGCCAAAACATTGGCACGCTGAAAAAGTGGCGCATGCGGGTAACGACATCCACGTTGCCGCCGCCTGCTCCGCAGCCCGCGCCCCCGCAGTCGAAGGAGGCTGCCTGCCGGGCGGCGGGGGGCATGCTGTGTCCCAACGGCCATTCCTGCGTCTTTGTTGGCGACAGGTGTCCTGCCAACTGAGCGCGGAGCTCGCCTGGAGATGCCTCGTGAAGGTGAAGATGTGTTGCGTATGGCTCGTCGTGGGCGTCGGATGCGCGATCGCGTGCGGACGCGCGGGCAGCTCTGACGAGCCGGTTCGCGGGCTGAAGTATCAGACGAGCCCGCTCGCATCCGCGTCCACGAGCGTCGAACGTGCGAATCCGATCCACACGTCGGCCTCCTCTCTGGTGCGGTCGGCGCAAGGAGTGCTGCACGATCTTGCGCTGGTGGCTGATCCATGAGCGTGTTGAGCAAGTAAGGGAAGCCTCTGAGCCCCTCTGAGCCCCGTCCACAAGAGGTGGACGGGGCGAGCGCTCGACTACCGCTCAATCACAGTTCTGCGGGCACTGCGAGGAGCAGCCCCCGCCGCTGCAGGGGTCGCCACCACCGCCACCGCCGCAGTTGTCGTTGCAAGAGATCCAGGCCTGATCGCAATTGTACACGCAAGCGTAATATCCCCCCCCGGGAGGGCAATTGTTGACACAGCCATTGCGCGCCGCATCGCAGGCCGGGCACGCATTGGCGGTATTCTGCACGATGGTCACGCTGGTACCATTCTCGGTCGTTGTGACCTTCGGATGAACGCTCAGCGCGACAGCGCCCAGAGAGACAAGTGCAATCCCGAATAGAATTCGCTTCATTGGAATCCTCCTTTTTTGTGTGGCCGTGCAGCGGCGTTTGACCCCACCGCCCGCGCGATCGGAGATCGCATTATCAATCGAATGCAACCATAAGCAAGCCCTCGCAACCCCTCGCCTTCATTCGCGTCGGTTGCCAAGCCTTCGAGAAAGAGTGCCACGACACCGCGAACTCGCAGCGCAATGCACAGATGAGATTTTCGTGGAGTCTTCAGCAGCTCGGCGACATCATCATCGCAGCCCCCTCGAGGGCCACAACTTCCGCAAGCGGCTTCAAGCTTTCGAAGCTCGACACCACATCGACTTCGGCCAAGGCGCTCTCGTGAATTCCGACGCGACACGAACGAGGATGTGTTCATTGCGCTCAATCCACCGTGACGATCTTCGCGATGACGCACGATGCTCACGAACGAACGCGCCTCTCCAAAGTTAGTCGATCGTTAGCGCCGGTGCCGTGGTGCTCGTCTTGCACGCGACCGTCGCCTCGAGCGACGAGGGAGGATCGTTCGCGAGCGCGGCCACGACGGTCACGCGCCCCACGGGGATGTCCGAGAGCAGGTAATGTCCTCTACTCTGCGCGCAGGCGCGCAAGCGTCCACCGAGGTCTCTCTCCACCGCTGCTTCCCGGTGGCCGCGTCAGTCGCGTTCGGTCCGGGTGCCCACCTCGCGCTCCGCGTCCTCGCAGGCCAGCCCGCGCGAGCCCACGCAGCGCAGCATCGCAGCGGTCGCGCGTTCCTCCCCCTTCCCTTCGGATTCGCCCGGGAGCGCGGCCGTCGTCGGCAACGGCTCGAGCTTCCTTCCGCGGAGCTCGCCGTCGAGCGGGCGTACGTCGCGCTTCACCACGGTCTCGAGCTCGGCTGCCACCTCCAGAAGCTCGCGACGGAGGACGTCGATCCGCTCGACCTGGTAGCGCGCGGGGCGCCCCTCCCACTGGATGAGCGCGCCATAGAGCTGGTCGAGGTGCTCGCGGATCCGTTCCTCGCCGGTGATGGCTCCGCCCTCCTTGGTCGCGACGATCTTCTTTTTCACCTCCTCGAGGTTCTTGGACACGGCGCGAAGCTTGCCCCCGAGCGCGTCGCCCTGCGGCAATCCCGTGGCGCGCGCTTCGGCGGCGCCGCGGATCACGTCGATCCGCTCGGTGAGCGTGCTCATCTCGCCGAAGAGCGCGTGCACACGCATGGCCGCGTCGAACTGCGCCTTTCGCTCGGCCATCGTGTAGGCGGCACGGCGATCGAGGCCGATGACCAGCTTGGTCTCGACCGTCTCGGCGCCCTTGGTGAGACGCAGCGCATAGGTGCCAGGGACGACCCTTGGCCCTTGCGTCGCGCTGAACGCGACCTGCGCCGCACGGGGGGCGCGCGGGGGCTTCACCTGCATCGACCACACCACGCGATTGATGCCACGGCGCTTGGTGGCCGTGATGGTGTCGATCACCTTGCCCGCCGGATCGAGCACCTCCAGCTTCAAGCGCCCGAAGAGGTGGCGCGCGCGCTGGTAGTAGGTGATGACCGCACCGGGCGTGGGGTTCTGCCCGGAGAAGGTGGCGTCGCCCTCCGGCCATCCGCCCTGGCCGACGATCCGTTGCTGCAGCGGGCGGCTCGACAAGAACGCCGCCGGTCGCGCCAGCACGTCGCTGCTAAGGGTGCGCAGCGGGGTGAGATCGTCGACCACGAAGAGCCCGCGACCGTGCGTCGCGATCACGAGATCGCCATCGCGCGGCTGCACCTGGAGATCGCGCACGGCAACGCTCGGAAAGTCGCCTCCCTTGAACTCGGCCCAGCTTCCGCCGCCGTCGACCGAGATCCAGAGACCGAGCTCGGTTCCCACGAAGAGGAGCTGCGATTTTACGGTGTCCTCCTTGATCACGTGAGCGTATCCGCGCACGTTCTTGTCGGGTCCCACGATCCGCGTCCACGACTTGCCGAAGTCCGCGGTCTTGTAGACCCACGGCGTCATGTCCCCCACCGTGTGACGATCGAACGCGACGTAGGCCGTTCCGGCGTCGAAGCGGCTGGCCTCGACCCAGCTCACCCAGGACGCTTTCGGCAGCCCTGGCACATTCGCCACCACGTTGGTCCAGGTCTTCCCGCGATCGCGTGTAAGTTGCAGGTTCCCGTCGTCGGTGCCGACCCAGATGAGCTTTGCGTCCTTGGGAGATTCGCTGATCGAGTAGATCGTGGTGTGCATCTCGGCCGATGAGTTGTCGACGGTGATGCCACCCGACTGCTCCTGCTTCTGCTTCTCCGGATCGTTGGTGGTGAGATCCGGCGATATGCGCTCCCAGGTGTCGCCGCGGTCGCGGGAGCGAAAGAGGAACTGGGCGCCGATATAGATGGTGCCCTTCTCGGTCGCGCTGGCATGGATGGGGGTGTTCCAGTTGAAGCGCAGCTTCTCCTTGTACCCGGCCTTGGGCTGGATATCGCGCGACGAGTGCGTGCGACGATCGATGCGCCCGATGTGACCGCCCTGCGATTCGGCGTACACCACCTCCGGGTCGGTGGGGTCGACCAGCGTCCAGAATCCATCGCCGCCGTAGAGGTTCTCCCAGCGCGAGTTGGTGATGCCGCCGGGGTAGGCCGAGTCGCCGACCCAGGAGCTGTTGTCCTGAAGGCCGCCGTAGACCTGGTAGGGATCTCTGGCGTCGACGCTCACGTGGTAAAATTGCGAGATGGGAAGGTTGTTCGCTTTCCACCAGCGATTTCCACCGTCGATCGAGGTCCAGAGGCCGCCGTCGTCTCCGCCGATGATGTGGTTGGTGTTGGCCGGATCGATCCAGAGATCGTGCCAGTCGCCGTGTGCGCCGCCTCCGCTCTGCGAGAAACTCTTGCCGCCGTCATCGCTGACGATGAGAGACAGTCCCGGCTTGAAGAGCCGATCGGGAACCACGGGATCGACGACGAGGCGCGCGAAATAGAACGGCCGCCAGACCATCTTCTGGCTCTTGTCGCGCTCGACCCAGGTGACGCCGCCGTCGTTCGACGCGTAGAGCGCGGAGTCCTTCGACTCGATCAGCGCGTAGACCCGTTTGGGATCGGAGGGGGCCACGGTCACTTCCACGCGGCCCCAGGGCGCTGCGGGCAGGCCGCTCTTGGCGGCGGAAGTGAGCTCCGACCAGGTCTTGCCTCCGTCGGCGGAGCGGAACATGCCGCTGCCGCTGGCCGCGTCGGGGCCTTCGCCGCCGGAGCGGTAGGTCCACCCCTGACGCCGGAAGTCCCACAACCCCACGAAGAGAATCTCTGGATTTTTCGGGTCGATGGTCAGCCCCGAGCAGCCGGTCGAGAGGTTCTTTCCCTTCAGGATCTGCGCCCAGGTCTTGCCGCCGTCGACCGTCTGATAGAGCCCGCGATCGGCGCTGTCGCTCCACAGCTTGCCGGGAACGCAGGCGTAGACGACATCGCTGTTCTTGGGGTGAACGACGATGCGCGTGATGCGCTCCGACTCCTTCAGCCCCACGTTGGTCCATGTTTCGCCGCTGTCGGTGGATTTGTAGATGCCATCGCCGACCGACACCGAGTTGCGCGTCCACGACTCGCCGGTGCCGACCCAGATCGTCTTGGCGTTGGAAGGATCGATGGTCACCGCCCCGATCGACTGCACTGGCTGCTTGTCGAAGACGGGCTTGAAGGTGGTGCCTCCGTCGAGCGACTTCCACACGCCACCCGACGCAGCGCCGACGTAGACCGTGGTCCGGCCGTTGACATTTTGCGCGGCCACCGCCGAGACGCGCCCGCTCATCGCCGCCGATCCGATGTTGCGGGCGCCGAGGCCGGAAATGACGCCGCTGTCGAACACGGGCTCCGGCCCCGCGGCGGCCTTCGGAATCGGCGAGGGTGCCGGAGCCACGGCGCCCGGCGGCGCAACGATGGTGCGGACCACCTTCGCGCCAGCCGCCGGGAAGCGAAATCCCGCGTCGTCGAGGTCGACGTTGGCCTCGGCGCGATCGAGCGTGATGCGGGACGTACGTGGAGCGCCCTTCCGGCCCGACTCGGAGGAAAAGGGGATCCATACGCCATTGACCTGCTCGTAGTCGCCCAGATCGGTCTCCGAAATTTTCTCGACGCCGCGAACTTGGCTCTCGGTGACGATGCGGATCTCGAGGAAAGCGTCGGGATCGAGGTAGCGGTACTCGACGTCACCGTCCTTGAGCGTGATCCGCAGCTTGTGCGCGCGCGTGCCGTCGATTTCCTCGGTGCCGAGGTAGTCGACGCGGTGACCCTTCTGGCGCCAATCGACGAGAGGGCCGTCGAGGTCCGCGTCGTGCGCCATTGGCTTGGCTTCGTCGGTCGACTTCCGGAACGCGTCGCGCCGTCCGTCCCAGGGCTCGGTGCTCCAGGCATCGGTGCCGTTGGTTGCGTCGACGCCGGTGAGGCCCTGGAAGGAGACCTCGGTTCGGATGCTGGCCGGGCGCTTCTGGGCCACGCCGAAGCTGGCCTCGATCGAAAAGTCCCCATCACCGAAGCGCGCCGTGCCGGTCACGCGAAGCGAGCGAAGCGCGCGAATTTTGGCGAGCCCTCCACGCGCTTCGATGGCCCGCTGAACGATCTCGTCGACCCTGGCGGAGGCCTCCGGCGAAGCGCTGGAGGGATCTTTCTGGGCGGACCCGGCAGCGCCGCGTCCGGACGGAGCCTTGGGGGCGCGCGCAGCCGGCTCAGGCGTGCAGGCACCCGCGCCAACGACGAACACGAGCACTGCGGCAGTGCCAAAAAACTTGATGCCTCGACGCGGCTTGATCACGGTTGCCTCCGGCGCGCCATGCTTCCAGAAATTGGCGCGGGTCGCGAGAGGCAATGCGTGATTCTGCGTGACCTAGCAGGCGCGGCGGATCGTCAGGGGAAAATCGAGAGACCAATGGAGAGGAGCGTAGGGTGACCGAGCCTCATGGTCAGCGCCAGGCGTTCGCTCACCGCGAAGCGCGCACCGATGAACAGCGCGAAATAGAAATCGTCCCGATTGCCGCACGCATAAAAGCGCGGATCGCAGTAGGCATCGGAGAAGAACGCGTGGCGCAAGGCGGCGCCTGGTTCTACGAAGACGCTCCACTTGTCGGTGAGCCAGAAGTTCCACTGCATGGCCACCGGCAGGAACACGGACCAGAAGCCACCCGCGTCGTAGTTGCAGAAACCGTTCTTCCCGCAGTTGCCGTAATAACGATATCCGCCGTAGTTCATCACATCGAGACCAAACGAGATGGCGATCGAGTCGTTGATGGTCTTGACGAAGCCCGGGCTCATGACCGGAATGGAAAGGCGGAGCCCCGGACCATACGCGGTGCCTCCGTACGAGTAGACGCCGTTCGGGCTCAGGTTGAACTTCGGCTCGATCTCGAGCGCGTACCTGGGCGGGTTGGGGTCGCGGATGATCGATACCGCGAGGGCCGGCGTGGCGACGGCGACCAGAGCAAGCGCGAGGGTCGTGGTGAAGACGCGCCGGCCGTTCAAAGGGGCCACACGCACGCGCGTGCGCCCTGTGCGATTCTCGCCTTGTACTGCGGCGGAAGCTGCGCCGAGGCCCAGGAGATCGCCGACCGTGCATTGCCCGATACGGCGTGTGCGGCGCCCGCGATCCGCGCGCGCATCTCGAAGCTCGCCGCGCGGGATCCCGGTGGATCGGCGACGCTGAGGGAGGTGCCTGTCAGGAAGCCCAGGAAGATCCCGGCGCCAAAGAGGCGCAGTTTGAGGTAGCGCGACTCCAGGCTGCCGGCGCCCACCGCGAGCGGTTCCAGCGCCTTCATTCTTGTTGGCTCCCCTCGGGCGCGTCAGGCTTTTGTGATCCGAAGGCGAAGCGGGCGACCGCGCTGACGTCGACGATGACGCCATGGGAGGAGATGTAGTCGGCAAAGCGGTCAGCCACGTAGCCGACCGAGTTGCCGTCGGCGGCGTCGAACGCATGCTCGTCGGACGGGTCGATCAGCTCGATCGCGCCGAGGCAGCGGTCGGCTTGCATGACGGGGGCGACGAGCACACGGTGCACGCCCCCCAGCGTCGCGAACCGCGCAACCGACGTACCCACGCTCGGCTCCACGTCGTTGACCATGGCGGCACGCCCGCGAGAGATTCCGACCTCCAGGACGGGATCGCTGGCGGGGTGACGCTCGAGGACGAGGTCGTCTCCGCAGATACCCCGCGCGGCGACGACAATGAAATCCCTGCGCGTGGCGTCGAAGAAATGGACGAGAATTGCCTTGCAGGGGATCAGATCCGCGATGACGGTAAGACAATAGCTCGCCGCTTCGAGCGCGTCGGCGACGAAGTGGAGCGCGTGCACGCGGTCGAACATTGCGGTTACCAGTTCGTCGCCAGCCAGTCGCGTGCGTGGAGTGGGTACCGGCGCAGGCACGACCGCCGACGCGCGCACGGGCTCGAGCGCGGGTACCGGCGCCGGAGCGGGCACGACCACGGGCTCGAGCGCCTCCAAGGGTCGCGGATCGCGCGGGACGATCGCGCTCACCGGCGCGCTCGTGGCTGCGCTCGGGGGCGCGCTCCGCGAAGGAGGCGCGGAGGACGCCACGTCACGCTTCGGCAGCGGGGGCGGAACCGAACGCGGGGACTCGTCCTCTTCGAGGTCGACGGACTTGAGACTGACCAAGCGCGCCCGCGGCGCGGGACGGGGAACGCTGGACGGTCGGGAGGCCACCGATGCGCGGGAGTTGCTCATGCTCCGACAGTGAGCAACGGGTGTGCCATTCGCGCCACGCGCAAGGCCCGGTCGCGCGCCGCTTCGTGCCAAACAGCCTGCGAAGAAAACTTCAGCGCGGGCGCACACGCGAATCCATGCCACGCCTTGGTCCCCCGCGAACGAGCACAGACCGCACACCCGCAGGCGTGTGCGCATATCGGACATGCGGAAAGATCATGCGCCCTCCGCCCCGCCGCGCGCTGATGGGAGTCGGCCGCAGGTTGGCGATTTTCCCAGCACCCTGCAGTTGCCAGCGCCCTGGCAACCCCGCAGACCAGCAGACCGCCCTCGACCTCGACCTCGACCTCGACCTCGTCAGCGCGAGATCACCTCCGAGCTTCGAGCTCCTCCCAACGGCGCGTGAGATCTGCCGCCTCCCGCTGCGCGGCGGCAAGCGCGCTCTGCATCCCCACCACTTCCCCGCCCCGCGATGCATAGAGCTCCGGATCCCCCAGTTTCCCTTCCAGCTCCCGTGCCCGCGCCTCCGCCTGACCGATGCGGTCCATCAACCCGTCGAGCTCGATCCTCTCCGTGTACGAAAGCGGCTTCACGCTCGCCTTGGGCGAGACCGTGCTCGCCAGCGGAGAAATGGCAGGCGCCGGCGGAGGCGGAACCGATGCGCGCGCGGCTCCCTGCTCGGGCCGCAGCGAGCGGTAGGTGTCGTAGTTTCCTGGATAGAGCACGGCCTTGTGCAATCCGGGAGCGGTGCCGTCGGGCTCGAAGGCCAGGATCGAGGTCGCGGTGCGGTTCAAGAAATACCGATCGTGCGACACGATCACGGCGCACCCGGGCCATCCCACCAGCATCTCTTCGAGCGCGGCCAGCGTGGTCACGTCCAGATCGTTGGTTGGCTCGTCGAGGAGCAGCAAATTTGCACCATTTTTGAGCGTTTTTGCCAGCGACACGCGCGCGCGCTCGCCGCCGGAGAGCGAGCCCACGGTCTGGCGTTGCTTGGAGGCGTCGAAGAGAAAGCCCTCCAGGTATTTGCGCAAGCTCACGGTCGTGTCCCCCAGGACCACCACGCCGCCGGTGCTGTCCTGGTGCGAGCCCTTTCGCTCGGCCACGTTCTCGTAGATGGTCCAGGTGTCTTCCAGCTTCGCGCGCGCCTGATCGAAGTAGGCCAGCTTCGTCTGCAAGCCGCGCACGACCTTGCCCTTGCTCGGCGCCTGGTCGCCGCAGATCAGCTTGAGCAGCGTGGTCTTGCCCACGCCGTTGGGGCCCACGATGCCCATGCGCTCGCCCTGCACCATGTGCAGCGTCAGGCCTTCGAACAGCGTCCTGTCCTCGATCTTGGCGGTGACGTCGTGCAGCTCCAGGATCGTCTTTCCCATGCGCGTGGTGGCGCTCTCGAGCTTCACGCGCGGTCCGTCGCGCGAGATCGCCGAGGCGTCGTCGGCGATCGCCGCGTGCGCGCGCTGGATGCGCGCCTTCTGCTTGGTGGATCGCGCCTTGGGTCCGCGCGAGAGCCATTCTCGCTCGCGCCGCAGGAAATTGGCGCGATTGGCCTCCACCCGCCCCTCCTGCGCGAGCATTTCCTCCTTCTGCTCCAGGTAGTCGGAGTAGTTGCCCTGAAACTCCGTGAGCGTGCCGTGATCGAGCTCGACGATCCGCGTCGCCAGGGCGTCGAGGACGTAGCGATCGTGCGTGACCATCAGCAAGGCTCCCGAAAACTCGGTGGCCAGGTAGTCCTCCAGCCACTCGATGGTGTCGGTGTCGAGGTGGTTGGTCGGCTCGTCCAGGATCGCCAGCGCGGGCGCCGCGACCAGGATCCGCGCCAGCGCCACACGCCGCCGCTCGCCGCCGCTCAGCGTCCCCACCGGCTGCGTGAGCGCGCGCACGCCGAGCTTGTCGAGCATGGTGTCGACCAGATGGCCGCGATCCCATCCGCCGAGGCGCTCCACTTCCTCCGCCAGCCGCGCTTGCTCTGTCATCGCTTGCGCGCTGTGCTCGCCGGCGTCGATGGCGTGGCTGATCTCTTCGTGCTGGCTCTTCGCCGCGTGCCACTCGATGAGCCCGCTCTCGACGACCGCCCGCGCCGAAAACGAAGGATCCATCTCCGGCTCCTGCGGCAAATAGAGGATGCGCGCGTCCCTCCGCCGGTCGATGGTGCCGGTGTCGGCGGGCTCGGTACCGGCGAGAATGCGGAGCAACGTGGACTTGCCAGTGCCGTTGACTCCAAGGAGCCCCACGCGATCTTCGGCGCTGACTGTGAGCGCCACGTTCGTGAGCAGCGTCTGCGGTCCGTAAGCTTTTGCGAGCGCACGCGCGCTGAGAATGGTCATGTTCGTGTTCGTTTCCGACGAGCGCGAAGCCTAGTCGCATATCGTCGCCGCCCGCCAAATTTCACTGGGGAGCGCGGAGGCCCCTCGACGCGCGAGAGTCGGGTCGCTGTCGAGGAGGGTCGTCTTTTCTGGCGTATTCGGGCGGGGGCTCGCTCTACATCGAGAGGCCACCGTCGACGTCGATGCAGCGACCATTGAAATAGTCGCACTCGATCACGAACTTCACGGCCAGCCAGATGTCCTCGGGGAGCCCGATCCGTCCCACCGGGATGGCGTTGATCAGCCCCTCACGCGCCTTGGCGTTCATCCCCTGCGTCATCGGCGTTTCGATCATTCCGGGCGCGATGGCGCCCACCCGGATGCCGAAGGGCGCAAACTCGCTGGCCCAGGTGCGGGTATTGGCGGCCAGCGCGGCCTTTGCGGCAGAGTAGTTGGACTGCCCGCGGTTGCCGTAGCGCGCGATGCTCGACATGTTGATCACGACGCCGGGCTTGGTGCCCGTCTCCGCCATCTTGGCGACCACATCGCGGGCCAGGAGAGTGGCTCCGGTGAGGTTGACGGCGATGACCGCGTCCCACTGCTCCTTGGTGAGAGTCTTTATCGCGCCGGTCTCGCGGTCCTTCTTGACCAGGAGCCCGTCGCGCAGAATTCCCGCGTTGTTGATGAGCGCGTTGGTTCCGCCCATGGCTCCGTGCGCCCAGGCCACGAACGCGGCCACCTCGCCCTCGTCGGCGACGTTGACCTTGCGCGCGTGGATGTTGCCGTTCTTTGCCAGCGCGGCCGTCTCTGCGAGCCCCGGCTCGTTCACGTCGCCGATCGCCACCTGCGCGCCCGCCTCGGCCAGCCGCACGGCGAAATGGCGCCCCATCCCCTGCGCGCCGCCCGAAATGATGCACTTGAGTTCGTTGAGCTTCATGGTGGCGAATCTACCCCGCCCCGCGCGGCCACTACCAGTGGATCCAGTGGAGCCTGGTGGCAACCACGAGGGCGAGAACCACCAGAGCGACCTCGGCCAGGAGGCGGGTCACACGTTTGGCCAGGCGAAACGAAAGCACGATGACCAGCGCCGCCACGAAAAGCACCGGAATACCGGTGTGCAGCGAGACCCAATGAAGCCAGTGGCGGAGATGTTCGGCGATCGCGTGCCAGCTCACCAAGGCAAGCGAAGCACGATCCAGCCGCCGAACGCGAACGTAACGTAGCGGAAACGTCGGAACCCCATCCAGGGCATTACCAGGGAAGAGGAGGAGGAGGCGGCGGCGGCAGCGGCAACGACGACGCGAAACGCGGGCGGAACGTGCAAAAAAATGCGTATGTTTCGCCGCTTCGCGGTACCGTCGCGGGTTGCAATGGCGGACGTGGTGACGGGAGACCTGGCGCACGCGGCAACTGTCCTGGTGACGAGCGTCCTCCACGTCCGTGAGGCCGATCGCTTCGTCATCATCGGAGACGGCGACTCCGTCCCGATCGTGGACGCCATCGGCGAAGCCGCCGAAGCCGCCGGCGCGGAGGTCACCGTGGCGCTGCTCGATCAGCTCCGCAGCGTGGCCACCGGCGCCAGCGGCGACAGGCCGCACAAGGTCCTCCCCGATGCTCTCCGGCGCGCGCTCCTCGGCACGCAATGCAGCGCCTTCGTGGCCAGTGCGCCTCACGCCGAGTCGTCGATGCGCGATCAGCTCCTGCACATCGTCGGCGCGTGCAGCGTCCGTCACGCGCACATGCCGCAGATCTCCCGGCGCGCCTTCACGCGCGGGCTGGTGCTCGACTACCAGAAGATCGAGACCTGGGGCCGCGCGATGGAGAGGCGCCTGGAGCTGGCCCGCACCATCGTCGCCGAGAGCGCCGCCGGCACCAACCTCACGCTGCAATTTTCAGCGGAAAATCACTGGACCGCCCACCTTGGCGTCATTGGCCCTGGCCAGTGGGCGCTGCTGCCGACAGGAGCCCTCTACGCCGCCCCAACCACCGTCGACGGGGTCTTCGTCGCCAACGCGTCGGTGGGGGAATTTTTCGGAGCGCGCGAGGGGCTCCTTCTGGAACGACCGATCCGCTTTTTCATCGAGAGCGGCCACGTCGTGAAGGTGGAGGCACCTCACGCGCCCGCCTTCGAGGCCGAGGTGAAGTCCATGCTGGCCGTGGCCCCCAACTCCGATCGCGTCGGGCTCGCCGTGATCGGTGTCAACGTGGGCGTCGATGCCCCGAGTGGCGAGGCCGTCGTCGATCAGACCATGCCGGGGTTGCACCTCATTTTTGGCGATCCCGCCGGGAAAATCCCGGTCAACGCGCACTCTGCGCGCACGACCTTCGTGGCCTGCCAGTCGGGGGGTCGCGTCGCCATCGATGGAAGCATTGCCATCGAGAACGGCAAGATCGTCAGCGTCGGGTAGACGGCACCATGAAGCGTCACCGTTCGCGTCTGGGCTTGTCGCTGATCGCGGCGTCGTCGATGGCCTGCCTGCTGCTGCTGCAGAGCTGCGGTCCGGCCGCCGCCCCCAAGCCGGCCGCGATCGTGGTGCCGCCGCCGGCGCGCGCCGAAACGCCCGCCACCCCTCGGCCGCGACAGACCGCCTCGGACGAGATCAAGAGGTACTGGGCGCTCGGCGAAGGCAGCACCTTTGCGGTCTATGCCGATCTGGAAGGCTTCTTTCGAACCCCGCTCGTTCGGAGCCTCCTCCCGGCGGTCCTCGAGCTCGGCAAAGGCACGCTCGACGACGCACAGATACAGTGCATGAGGGACCTGCTGGCGAGCGCAAAAGAGCTCGCAGCCGGCGCACATGAAAGCGGCGAGAGCGCGATCGTCGTCTTCCGGTACGACGAACAGCTGGCGAAGCCCAAGACCTGCCTCGTGGCCGCCGACGCGAAACCGATTCGCTTCGAGGGGCGTAACGCCTACGCGATGAAGAACGCCCTCCTCATTCACGAGCCCGGCTTGGTCCTCTTCGGCCGGCCTCCCGCGATCCGCGAGGCACTCCGTGCACGGCAAGGGAACGCCGTCTTTCCGGCATCGCTGTCGCTTGCCGCCGAGCAGTACGTGGCGTGGACCATCAAGGAGGATGACATCTCGGCGCAAGGCTCCCTCCTGGCGTCCGACACGCGGTTTCGCCTCGATGCCGAAGCCGACATGCCCGCGACGCTTGCCACGCGGCTGGAAGCGCAGTTCGGGATGATGGAAAATCAGGATTTTGGGGAAAAAGACGACAAAAACGCCCGCGAGATGCTGAAGAATCTCATGCGCGCCATCAAGCTCACCCGCGACGGCGGCCACATCGGCGCGCGGTACGAGCTCCTGGGCACTCCCGCCGAGCAGGCCCGCGATCTGGGCCGAACGGCGGCGCTGGCGATCTACGGCGTGCGCAAATACATCGCCGACGCGAAGGCCGCCGAGGCACGCAATTCCCTTGGCCAGATCGCGAAGGACTACGTCACCCTCTGGGAGGACGGTAAACCCCGGGCGAAACGGAAGCTCGTTTCGTTTCCGCCGGTCCCCACGGTCGTGCCGCGCGGAACCAAGTACCCGTCCACCGCCGCCGACTGGAAACCGTGGCTTCCCCTCTCCTTCTCGCTCGAAATGCCTCAGTATTTCCAGTACGAGGTGCGCGCCGCCAAAGACGGCGAATCCGCGGAAATCCTGGCCCGTGGCGATCTCGACGGAGACGGAAAAACCTCTCTCTTCCGCCTCACCCTGAAAATCGACCGCACCCACGACTCCCTCTCCATCGCCCCCCACATCGAAGAAACCGACCCCGAGGAGTGAGCTGAATTGGCCAAGAAAGGCCATTTGGCGACACGTGTCTCTCCCGGATGGGGGCGTCGGGGGAGCGTCCGTCGCTCTGCCACTCACGCCGTAGATCCCACGGCCGCGGAGCGGAGCCCCGCAGAGCTTTGGCCGAGGGGCCGAGCGACGCACAGCATCCGCCAGACACCAAAAGACCAGCGCACAGCATCCCCCAGACGCCAAAAACCAGCTAGACTCCGGCCGCCACAAAGCATGACCCCGACGTGATCGCGCCGCCTACTTCACCTGCGCCTCTTGCGCGCCAAGAATCCGCGTCACCGCCGAGCCCGGCGATGGCGCCGCTGCGTGCACGTGGCGCGAGCGCGGTCTTGCCGTGGGCCGGCCTGGCATCGCTAGCGGTCGTGGCGGCGCTCGTCTTCTGGGTCTTCGAGGCGCTCCCGTTCCAAGATTTGCCCGCCCACGCCGGGCTCATCGCGCTGCGGCACCGATTCATCGATTCGCCGTTCGAACAGCGATTTTTCGTGCTGGCCCCGCACATCGGCCCGTATTCGCTCTTCCGCTTCCTCGGCGAGGGCTTCGACCGCGTCATCGGACCGATGGCCGCCGTCCGCGCCATCGCGACGCTGCCGGTGGTGGCCACGCCGCTCGCGCTACTCTTCGCGCGGCGGCGGCTGCACGGCGATCGCACCCCGACCGCCGGGTATTTCGGGATCGCACTCTCCTTCGGGCTGATGACGCTCCTCGGCTTCGCGAGCTACCTCCTCGGCGTCGCCATCATGCTGGTGGGGCTCACGCTCTGGCTCGAGCTGATGGTGCTCGCCGACGCCGGGGATACCCGCAAAAAAGAGCTTGTGATCGCCGCGCTGGCGCCGCTCATGTTCGTGGCCCACGGGCATGCCTTCGTACTTTTCCTCATGCTTGCCGGCGTGTCGTGTCTTGCCTGCGGCAACCGTCTGCGGCGCCTCCTCCGTCTGCGCGCGCTCGTTCCCGCGGTCTCGCTGGCAGCGTGGGTGGCATGGATCGAGCGTGGGACCACCACGCCGCTTGGCTCGGTCGCCATGTCGCGCGACGGGCTGGTGCCTCATTTTCAAGGCGTCTCCGACAAGCTGAGCCTCCTTGTCACGCCGATGCTCATGACGCGCACCGGGATCGACATCGTCCTCTGCATCGCGCTGTGGACCATCCTCATCTGCGCCACCGTGTCCACCTTGCGTGCTCGCCCCACGCCTCGGGGAGGCGCGGCGGATCCGGACGGTCACCGTGCCCTCCACAGCCGCGCGCTCCACGCCGGCGCGGCCTGTCTTGCGGTGGCCTTTCTGGCGCTTCCCCACGCCATCGGATGGTTCGGGTTCGTGGACGGGCGCCTGGTACCCATCGTGCTCCTGGTGGCGGTCATGGCCGTGCGCGTGGAGGCGCTGGGGCGCTTGGCCCGCCTCGGATTCGAGCGCGCGGCCCCGTTCCTGGCGTGGGCCATGGCCATCTTGGTGATGGTCGCGTCGTACCGCTTTCAGGCCGAAGCCCGCGGATACAAGGAAACCCTCGCGGTCGTCCCCACCGAGGCGCGCCTCCTCAATCTTCCGCTCGATCCCAACAGCGACGTATTCACTGCGCACCCCTTCATCCACTACGACAAGCTCATCCTCACCGAGCGTCCCATCGTGGTGAGTGACATCTGGTTTCACCAGGGCTCGGCGCTCTACCCGACGCGCGAAAACCCGGCGTTGCGCCTGCCTTCCAGCTACAGCGAGAGCGATCTGCGATCCATCGATTGGCCGGCCTACAAGCTCGAGGACTGGGACTACGTCCTCATACGCACCCGCCCGGAAGGTACGCTGGCCAGGCCTCCCGACGCGCTCGTCCTCGCCAGCCATCGCGCCGGCTGGTGGCTCTACAAGAACGCAAAGACGGCGCTGCCCTGAGACTCGCCTTCGCGCTGGGCCTCACCGCGATTCACCTCGCCATCGGCCTCGGCGTACTCGCGTGCGGGCATCCCCACGAAGACGCATACATCCTCTTCAAGTACGCGCGCGAGCTCGCGCGGGGATCGGGGATCGTCTATTTTCCCGGCGGCCCGCACGCCGAAGGCGCCACCGATTTTCTGTGGATGGTGCTCCTGGCCGGCGCGCGCGTGCTGGGGATCGACGTGGCGGTGGCCGCCGCGCTGGTGAGCTCCGTTGCTTTTTTCCTGTGCGTGCGCCTGTTCGCCTTTGACCTGCCTTCGCCGTTTCGCGTGCGCGATCACTGGCCGCACGTCCTCTTCGTGGTGCTCTTGCTCGCGGCGCCGTGCGCGGTCGCCGGCTACGTGGGCTTCAGCGCGGTGCCGTTCTCGGTGCTTGCACTCTACATGTACAGACACCATGTGGCCGGCACCGACCGCGCCCTGCTCCCCACCCCGCCGCTGGCGCTCCTGCTCGGTCTGATCCGGCCGGACGGCGTGATCCTTGGCGCCGGTTTCGTCGTCCTCGCACTCGGCCGAATCTCGAAGGGTGCGCGCGGACGGTACCTGATGTCGTGCGTCCTGGTGGCGCTCGCCGGCGGCGCGTATTTCGCGTGGCGATGGCACTACTTTGGAAGCCTCTTGCCGTTGCCGCTCTACGTGAAATCCCACTACCACGGCGTCCCACCCGGCCTCGACGCAACGCTCGATTGGCTGCTGGCCAGCGTCGTACCGCTCGTGGTCCTGGCCCTGGCTGCGCACGTTCTCGCCGATCCAACAAGACGCCAGGAAACGCCAGGGAAGAGCAGCCTACCCCCCCCTTCTCTCCCCTGGCCTTCGTCGGCGTCCTGGCGACTCTCCCTCTCTCGCCCGCGCCTCGTGGGGCTTCTCCCCTTCGTGGTGCATGCCGCGAGCTTCGCTCTGGGGACGCCCAGCCAGAACATCGCGCATCGCTTTCAGGCGCCGGCCACCCTCGCGCTCTTGTACCTCGCGTTCCTGGTGGGCACCGAGCGCGGGCGCGAGCGCGGCGCCTTCGTGCGGCGGATCGCGTACGCCGCGGCGATCGGCGTCGTCTTTTTTCCCCACGCCACGATGGCCACCAAGGTGGTCCTCGATTCGTTCGAGCGCCACTACATGAACGTCTTTGGCGCGCACCTCGCTGCCCTCGCCGATGGCGAGACGCGGATCGCCACCACCGAGGCCGGGCGCATGGCCTACTGGACCAACGCCAAAGTCGTGGACCTGGTCGGCCTCAACACCCCCGAGACCGCGCGCGTCCCGCCGACCGCGGCGTTTCTGTCCGATTTCGACCCGGACATCGTGATGCTCCACCACGCCAGCACGATCGACGAAGCGTGCCTGTCGAGGGCGGCCGAGGCCGTCATGATGCCGATGGCGTCGCCGCTCGGCACATGTCTTCGGCCGTGGAGCCGCTTCCTCTACCGCACGGACAACCCGCCCTACGATGCGCTTCACATCGAGAACATCTTTGCCGCGCCGGTGGCCGCCGCCGCTTTCCTCGACGCGCGACCCGAGGCCTACGAGCTATGGGCGGTGCCTTTCAAGAGCCGCGACAATCGTTTTCACCTCTACGCCATCAAGCGCACCTACCCGCGCAAGGCAGCCGTTCTCGAGGCGCTCCGCGAGAGTGAGGCATCGGGGCGCGTCTCCTATCTCGCTCTCCTCGCGGGTGCCCAGCCACGGTGACCTCCGCCCCTCCTCCGGTGGAGCAACCGAGGAGCGGTGGCACAAAAAAGTCGCACGCCATCGAAATCGCTGTCAGATACCGGGCATGGTGCGACTTTTTGGCGTGGGCTGGCTCTCCCTCCCATGAAACGAATGCTCGCGATCTTTGGCGGCGTGGGGTTTTGTGTCACGCACTCCCTGGCGTGCTCCAGCGTCCACGCGCCGTCGGCGAAGGAAAATTCGTGCGAGCCCGCGGGCCCGTTCCCCACGGCGGGGTGCCTCCCTGCGATTCCGTACGATGGCGGCTTGCCGGACGGAGCGCTGGAGGGCGGCCCGACGGAGGCGGACGCGGGCGGTGGGGACACCAGCCCCCAAGCGCCCGCTCCCTATCCGACGACGCACCTCGGAGAGCGCGCGCGAAAAGGAAACACTCCGGGCGACGTGATGGCGAACATCGGCTTTCAGGGATACCCGAACGGCGATAGAGCCCAGGGCCTTCAGAAGGTGGCCCTTTCGGACTATTACGATCCGAACAGCCGCCGCGTCATTCAGCTCGTTGCGGGAACCGCGTGGGACACCTCCTCCAAGCTCGAGACGCAGTCGCTCCAGGATTACTGGGCGTCCCACGCAAGCGGCGGCGCGACCCTCATCTTCGTTCTCGTCGAGGGAGCGAGCCACCAGCCGTCGACTTCGGCAGATCTGCTCGGGTGGGCAACCAACTACGGGCTTACGTTCACGTCGGCCCTGGACCCTGGCGCCACGCGTTTGGGTCACTTTTTCGATACCGCCGCGGCTCCGTGGAATGCCTATCTCGATGCTCGCACCATGGAGATCCTTCAAGTCGGCGTAGGTCTGCCGACCTCATCAGGCGGCACCACCGACGGTAGCGATGATCTCGTGCAGTGGCTCGCATGGGTCGGGACGCACCCGCCGGCCTACTGAGCTTACCGGCACCCTGGCTCCGCAAATGACGCGTTCTGGGCGCCGAATCCCGGCTCCACCTCCCCCCAGACGCGTCCCACCCGGGATTTTCGGCAATCGGCGTGCGTCGGGCGCAAATCTTGGGTAGAGAACCGGGCATGCGTTTGGTCGCTTTCGGTGCAGGATACGTGGGTCTCGTGACGGGCACGGGCTTGAGTGAGCTTGGGCACGAGGTCCTCTGCGTGGACATGGACGCCGAGAAGATCCAGAAGCTCAACGACGGAGCGGTTCCGATTCACGAGCCCGGCCTGAGCGATCTCGTAAAGCGAAACCGCCGCAATGGTCACCTCACGTTCTCTACCTCGGTGACACCGCCCTTCGACGAGGCCGACGTGTACTTCGTCGCGGTGGGAACACCTCAGGGGCCCAACGGCGAGGCCGACGTGAGCGCGGTGTTCGCGGTCGCCGACCAGATCGCACGAGTGGCGAAAAAATCGGCCCTGGTCGCCGTCAAGAGCACCGTCCCCGTCGGCACGTGCGACGCGGTCCAAGCGCGCCTCATCAAGGCGAGCACCAAGGGGATCGCGCTGGAGGTGGTGAGTAACCCCGAGTTCTTGAAAGAGGGCGACGCGCTCAACGACTTCTTCAAGCCGGACCGCATCGTCCTCGGCGCACGCAGCGATCGCGCGCGGCAGGAGCTTCGCGAGCTGTATGCGCCCCTGCAGCTCTCGGGCGAGCGCCTGGTCATGACCGATCTGCGGTCGAGCGAGCTCATCAAGTACGCCGCCAACACCATGCTGGCCATGCGGGTGTCGTTCATGAACGAGCTATCGCGCCTGTGCCAGGCCACCGGCGCCAGCATCCACGCCGTTCGCATGGGCATCGGAGCCGACGCGCGCATCGGAAAGAAATTCTTGTATGCCGGCCCCGGCTACGGCGGCTCCTGCTTTCCCAAGGACGTTCAGGCGCTGGCAGCGCTGGGCAAGACGCACAACGTGTCGATGCGCCTGGCCGAAGCCACCCACCTCGCCAACGAGGAGCAGGCCGTATTTTTGGCCTCGCTGGTGGAAACGACGCTGGAGGGCGTCGGCGGAAAGACGATCGCGTTCTGGGGCCTGGCCTTCAAGCCCGAGACCGACGACGTCCGCGATGCACCGGCGGTGAAGCTGGCCAACGCGCTCCTGGCAAAGGGCGCCAAGATCGTGGGCCATGATCCCGAAGCGGGTCCCAATTTCAGCCGTGCCATGAACGGCCGCGTGAAGGTCGTCGAGAAGGACTACGAAGCGCTGGATGGCGCGCACGCGCTGGTCCTGTTGACGGAATGGCGCAGCTACCGGGCGCCGAATTTCGCCGAGATCAAGAGGCGCCTCCACCAGGGGTCCAGTCCGGCGCCGGTCATCGACGCACGCAACGTCTGGCGGGCCAGCGACGTCGTCAGGGCGGGGCTCCACTACCAGGGCATAGGCGTGGGCACCACCGAGCGCGCCAGCAGCCCGGCCCTGGGTTGATGCGCGAGCGAAACTGAAAGAGGGGGAAGAGAACCGTGAAACGCTGGCTGGTGACAGGGGGAGTGGGGTTCATCGGCTATCACCTGACACGCGCGCTCCTCCTGCGCGGCGACGCAGTCACGGTGGTCGACGACTTCAGCGACGCGCCCTACCCCGCCAAGATGAAGCGGCGCAACGAGGCCGATCTCCGCGCCGAATTTCCCGCGGCGAAGATCTTCCACGCTTGCATCACCGACGCCGATGCCACGCGTGCGCTCTACCAGGGCAAGGACGGCGTCATTCACCTGGCCGGTCTGGCCGGCGTACGCCCGTCGTTCACCAATCCCGCACGCTACGCCCGCGTGAACGTGGAGGGCACGGCGACAGTGATGGACCTCAGCGTCGCCGCCGGAATCCGGCAAGTCCTGTTTGCGTCGAGCTCGTCGGTGTACGGCAACTCCACGCCGCTCCCCGCGGCCGAGGATGCGCCCGCGGTCGTGCCGGAGTCGCCCTACGCGGCCACCAAGCGCGGCGCCGAGCTCTGTGTCAGCGCCATGTGCCGTCGCACGCCGGAGGTGTCGGCGCGCGCGCTGCGTTTTTTCACCGTGTACGGTCCACGCCAGCGCCCGGAGATGGCCATCACGCTGTTCATGCGGGCCGTCCTGAAAAACCAACCCATCACGATCTTCGGCGACGGCTCGATGCGCCGCGACTTCACCCACGTCGACGACATCGTCCGCGGTGTCCTCGCCGCAGCCGCGAGCGCCGATCCCGGGTTCTTGGCCTACAATCTGGGCTCGGGCGCGCCGGTGGATCTGTCCTTCCTGGTGAACGCCATCGGCAAAGTGGCAGGCGTGACACCCGTGGTGCTGAAGGCCCCGGTGCCGACCGGCGACGTGGACGCGACCTTCGCCGACATCGCGCGGGCAAAGGCGGAGCTCGGGTGGTCCCCCCGTGTGAACCTCGAAGATGGACTGCGTACGGTGCTCGGATGGGTTAGAGAGAACAACGTTTCTTGATGAAATGGCTCGTCCGCATCGATCGCGTTCTGCTCATCCTCCTGTGCATCAACACAGGCCTGGTGAAAATCTTCGGCATGAAAGTGGAGGTCGACCTGTTCCAAAAAATCGGGATCACCGGGGCCGCCTTCTTGCTCTTTGGCGCGGTTCAAGTTGCGGCCGGAGTGATGATCGCGTTCCCGCAGACCGTGAAGACCGGCTCCCTCGTCATCATCCCCACGTTCATGATTGCCACCTATGCGCTGTTTGCGAGCCAGGTTCATCCGTTCTCGTACCTGTCGCTCTTGTTCGTGGCGATGGCGGTGGTGACGTTGCGGGCCCGGCCCGAATGGAAGGCGGCGTAGGCGAATGAAGCTCTCCGCCCATCTTCTCTTTTTTGTGCTGCTCGCGCTCACCTGCACCGCCTGCAGCTCGAGCTCGGCGACCGTCCCGCAAGACGCCGGGCCCGATGCCGCGCCGGTCGAGGCTGGGGCTCGCGAAACCGGCTCTTCCATCCCCGACGCCGCTGCCCCCTTCGACGCTGGCAACGCCTGCGATCGCCTCAAGGAGACCGTCGACCAGGCCGGCGACCTCGCGCGCGCCTGCGATCCGGCCTCGAGCAGCCCTTGCGCCGCCAGCGTCGACGGTTTGTGCTGCCCCATCACGGTGGACTCCTCCAGCGGCGGCGCCGTCAACGACTTCCAGGAAGCGGTCAAGAGCTACAAGGCCAAGTGCAAACCGGATTGCACCAAGGTCCTGTGCAGTCCCAATCCGGGCGCGTCTGGCATCTGCGACCAGGCCGGCAGGACCTGCCACTAGCTCACTCCACGAAGCGCGTCCCCAGGAACGACAACAGAACGCCGGGGTTGCCGTCGAAGAAGTGGCAGAGGTCTTCGCGGCTGACCGAGAAGAGCTTTCCGGGCGAGACCACGCGGGCCGCGCTCGCCGCCGGCACTCCGCCACGAAGCGCGTCGATTTCGCCGATGAACGCGCCCGATCGGAAGGGCGGGAGCGTCTCTCCGCCCTGATCGAGGAGGACCATGGCGTCGTCCACCAGGTAGGCCCGTGCTGGCGTATCGCTGTCGCTCCAGAGCATCTCGTTTTCACGCGCTTCGTAGGGCGACAGGTACGTCTGTAGCTGTGTCTTCTGTGCGGACGACAAGCTGGAGAGAACCGAGTTTTTTCCGATGAGCTCCCAGGTCCCTTCCTGGCGAACGCGCGCCAGGTGCTGGAGCCTCCGCAGGATGTCGGTTCCCCGCAAGAGCGCCATGAAGTCATTTCGATCGAGCGCGATGAGGTCGACCGCGGTCTTGGCGATGACGTCTGCTTTCCAGCACAGTGGGATCCGAAGCTTGGAATTCACGTGACTTGAAGTCGCGG
>JADMIO010603805.1_pt1 | contig 150466 bp, 126 predicted proteins | sample 8958161 | NCBI WGS metagenome assembly JADMIO01 (sample SAMN16585339, study PRJNA669376) | soil metagenome | isolation source: Crop rotation soil | place: USA: Cullars Rotation, Alabama | collected 2011 | reverse complement strand
GCCGCGACTTCAAGTCACGTGAATTCCAAGCTTCGGATCCCACTGTGCTGGAAAGTCGCTGGCGGTGGGAATCATCCCGGAGTTGGCGAAGACTTCCTGCAATCCTTTGGCGGACTCGCGCGGCAATCCGTTCTCCGCCATGATCCGCCAGGCGGCGGTCAGGCGATCGGTGCCTCCGATTACTTTCACCTGCCAGGTGGCGACGTCCTTCTTTTCTCCGGTCTCTTTCTCGGCATGCGCGCTGATGCCATTGTCGTGCAATACCGTCACGATCTCTTGGGCGTCCTTCTCGGTAAGACCGGTGCGCAGCGCCGTTGCGCCGCAACCGACGAGAACCATCAGCAGCGGCAAGAGAACTAAATGTCGGACCATGGAATAACCCTATCAGATCTGAGTCTGCAGCAAGGTTTTGACACCGCTGGTGAACTGATCCACCACTTTGGAGAGAAGCTGGATGTTCTCTGTCATGAGGTACATCTGCATCTGGATTTGCATGTAATCCTGCGGATTTTTGGAGTTGCCGAGTTTGGACACCAATTGCGTCGAGTTGTTGTACTGCTGCTCCAGGCTGAGGAAGCGATTTCGCAGCGGATCAAGACCTTCGCCCTTCGGCAGCGCTTGTACGCGCTTCCCGAGTTGGTTCAGCTGGACCTTCGTATCCTTCATCTCCACTTTCATGATCTTGGCCGGATCGGCGCCCGGAGCCTCAAGGCGCCGGGTCAGTTGCGCCTGCATCTCCTGTTTCTGGGCTGCGGACACCTCCGTCACCTCCGGAGGCATGTCGACCTTCGCGGCTGCCGACTTTTCCATTTTGTCGGCCCGAATCTTATCGAACTTGGAGGGCTCGGTCTTCTGGACGGGACTCTGCTCGCCATCGAGTCCGGTACCGACTGTTCTGGTTATCGACTTGGTCGTGATCGGGTTCATGGTTTGACAATAGGATTATCGTACCGGGCGTTGGAAAGTTGCCCTCCCCGCTTCAACGGCCGTGCACCCGCGTCGCCCATCCGCATTCTCGCCGGCGTCGAATCCGCGGATACGGCGTTGTCCGAGGGTGGGACCCGGGGACCCGATGCGGATTGTTGCATGATTTCCCTAACCTGCTCCAGAGTCTTGGCGTGAATCCGGCAGACTCGCGACCGCGACAGGCCGAGCCCTTTACCGATCTCGTCCAGGCTCATACCGCGGTAGTAATAGTCCTCCAAAACCTGCTTTTTCTTCGCCGGTAACTGGTCCATCGCTCGCCGCAGCGCTGTCCGCCGCTCGTTTTTAAGGACCTGTTCCTCGGGGGAATCTTCGCTGGTATCCGCAATCTGTTGCGTGGTGGCGTCCAGCGACATCAGGTGACAGGTGACCAAATTGCCGGCGATGTTGCGGATCTCGGCGATGTCCTGGCCCAGGCCGCTTTGCGAAGACTCCGTGGAGACGTCAGCCAAATAGTCGTTCGCCGATGTTTCGAACAGCGACAACTTCGAACCGGCTTTACGCAGATAGTCGTAGACGGCGCCGCGAATCCGATAGTAGGAAAAAGTGGTGAATTGAACGCCACGCCCGGGGTCGAAAGCAGTAGCAGCTTCCACCAGGCCCAGATCGGCGGCGCTATCCAGCTCCGGCCGATCCTGCCAGGCGTTGAATTTTCTGGCCGCCTCCGCCGCTATGGCTCGGGCGTAGGAACGGTAGGCTTCGACAAGACTGTTCCTGTCGCGCGTATCTGGCGTCTCTGGCATACCCATTGATCCCGCGCTCACGGTTTAACCGCGCCTCCCCACAGGCTCATAGTTGCGCCTTTCTTCGTACGCGCTTCCTTCGCGCAGTGGGGATCATTGTAACATCGAATGGCTGCGCGCTCAATGCTGATGAAATTGACACGCCGACAAGTGCTCACAGGCCATCAGGCCTCCCCTTGAAGTAGTGCAGGTAATCAGTCGCGCGTTGCACCATCGCGGCCGCTCCGGATGTAAATTGCATCTCTTTGCCGGCCGGATGTCTTTTCAACACATGGGCATACAGTTCGAAACCGGCCATGGCGATTCGATCCCCCCGCGCATTCCATGCAGGGCTGTCGCGCCAGATCAGCAGGAGCCACTCAGCCAGGGAAGGATCTACTGGATCGCGCTTTCCCGCCGACCCGGTGATCGCGCGATACACCGCCAGGTGGGCCCGAACCGTGGCATACGGATACGAGGCGCTTTCCCGCGAAGGCAAGGCGGAGAACTCCGACTCCAAAGACCGAACGATCGCATCCAGAAAGTACTGTTGAAACCGCCGGAAATATAACTTTTGCGCCGGCCCGGCGACTTCATCTCCCGAGTACAACCCGAGTCGCATGGTGAGGGGAGGATGCTCCTCCTGGTACCGGACGAGCGTCTGCACCTGCCGCCGCAAAGCGTCGATCCGCCCGAGTTCGACGGCGGAAGGCGCCGTGCCGGGCGGCAATGGCCGGCAGGCCTCGGCAGCGGTGCGCGTAGCGGTAAGCAAAGTGTGGTTCTGGTACCACGAGAGGCCGAACAGTCCCATCAGAAGCAGCGAAACCACCAGCGCCGGGACGAACCGCCAACTGCTGCCCGCCGAGGCCGCCGCGAAATGCACCGGAACGGCCGTGGGGACTCCGGGCGCAGGCAGCAGTTGCCGGAATAGATCGGCGGCAAAAAACCGCACCCCGTTGGCCGCACCTTCCACCGGCGGAGCCCAGCCGGTGAAGTAAAAACCGCGCAGCACCGCTCCGGAATACGTGGGCGCCACCGGCCGGATTTTTCCCAGAAACTGGACCACCGCTCCGCGAATCCGCCGGATTTCTCGCGGAAACTCGTAAATGGCGCCCTTCCGCGCGGGCGACTGCTCGCGCTGGAGGTAGAGGATGCGCTTCTCCGCCAGCCCGGCATATAGGCCGTTGTACGCCGAGGTGATCGCAGCCGTATCCGGCACGTTGCCCTCGGGCAGCGTGCAGCCCAGGATCTGCCGGCGCTCGGGGTCCATCAGCCCGCCGAAGAACTCCGGGAAGTAGGGAATCGAATCGGATTTGGTAAAGATGACGTAGACCGGGAAGGTACCTGCCGCCGCGCCGATCTCTGTAAGGTGGCCCTGAACCTGGTTGGCGAGCGCGTTCAGACGGCCCATGTCCTGCATCCCGAGGAATGGGTCGATCGGACAGCACAGGATGACGCCTTGCAACCGGGGCGGTCTGCCGAACGCTTCCAGCATACGCCGGGATGCCAACGGATCGGCCCAGGCTGCCGCGCTGCCCTGTTCGACCAGCAGCGATTCGCCGGCGCGCCATATGTTATGCGACGGCTCCGTCTGGGCGCCGAGCGGCGTCACGTTGATCTCCGCGGAGTAGATCAGGCTGGTCTTGCCGCCGTTTTCCGGACCGCAGACGAAGTAGATGGGCAGACTACCGATCGGGACGCCACCCAGTTGCTGCGCCGATTGGGCGACCAGCTGGTCGGGAGCGGACGGATCCTGCCAGGCCGGTTCTTGCCAGGCGGCGCCCGGAATGGCTGCCGGATCCCAGGCCGGGGCTGGGACGCGCGGCTGAGCGCTACCGTAAACCACCCACGCATACAAAGCGAAGAGGGTATTGCCGGCCACGGTCAGGATAATGCAAAGAGGCAGCGAGACGGCCGGCGGCACTGCTTTCCGGACGAAGCCCCAGACGGCGGCCTGGTACATCACCAGAAGCAGGATGGCCAAAAACAGTTTTCGTCCCATTGGCTCAAGGACGAAGCAGGCCGCCGAGGACTCCGTGCCACTCCGAGTTGAGCAGCGCCTTCGCAGCGACCCAGCTTACACCGGCCACCGCGAGGCACCCGGCGGAAATGGCCAGCCAGCTCGAAGATTGCTTCGGCGCAGCCATAATCGGCGCAACCGGTGCCGCTCCCGCAGCGGTTGACGCCGGCAAATTCGCGAGCGGCGAAAGCCGGGGGTCGATCGGGCGCAGACTGTCGATCTGGCTTCGCAATTGTTCCTTATACTGTTCGATCTCGTTCCGCCAGCCGGCAAAGCGCCCTTCGTAGCCCAGCAAAAAACACAGGTAGTAGATTTCAAGAAGGTCGCGCTGATGAGCCGATGGCGGCCGGCTCTGGATTGAAAGCAGGCGCTGGAAAACGGCCTCTCCGGCGTCGGTACGCGAAAACATCGTGGAGAATAGCGGCGTCCAGGGTTGCTGGCGGGCTAAAAGTTTGCCGACAGTCTCGTCGACGAACGCCGCCGTGATGCAGTTTGCGTCCTCGATCTCTTCGGCCGTGTATCCGACGTTCATCGCCTCCTTGCTGACCTCCTGGAACAGGTTCTGCATCATCTTGCGGAACTGCGGCGGATCGTCGAGGCGCATCCTGCCGCCTTGCAAACGCACCACAGCCGTCAGCACGCCCTGGTAGAACAGAGGCAGATTTTCGAGAGTGGGTCCGGTCCGTGGCGCGGGATTCGTGGGAACCATCGCTGTATAGCGCATTGTACCCGAAACCTGCCGGATTGAAGGCTATTTCGGCTTGAGGCTCGGATCGAAGGTGACAGAGTCGAACTGGAAGAACCGCACCAGTTGCGCTCCCGGTCCTTGGATCCGGATGCTGTTGGGAAAGCGTACAGCCGCCCGGCTATCGTAGCCGGAGTACGCGACGTCGATGGCATGATCCGGCCGCCCCTGCGGCTGGTGCTGGATCCGCAGGGGCAGGTAGTCCGGCCCGACGGTGATCAGGTAGACCTCACTTTCGATCTCCGCCTGGAACACCAGATCGCGCGGATGCCGGGCCAGCAGCCGGGTTTTGTCCCGCTCAATCCGCCCGATGATGGCAAACGGCTGGAACTGGCGCAGCATTCGGGCCGCATCCTGAAGGTTGGACGCCTCGGGAATCTGTTCAAACCTGTGGCTGGTCCGCGGCGCGTTCTCGCCCACGATCTCGATAGACGCCGTGGCTTTCCCGTTTTTCAACCTTTCCATGGACACCGTGGCCGGAGGCAGCAGGTGGGCGGTCAGCGTCCAGTCGCTGCGGCGGCCGAACTGGTCCGACAGCGTGACCTTGCCCGACGCGGTGATGCGCTCCGCTTTCTGGAATGCGGCGGCGCCGCCCATGGCATCCAGCATCCTCACCATCAGGCGGGCGCCCAGCAACTCGCGCGTTCGGATCTCGGGAGTCAGCCGCGCCGACACTGTCGACGTCTTCTCCGGTTCCACCGCGGCATGCTCCTGGTGCGACAGGTAGCCGGACTTCGCGATATCAACCACGTACTTTCCCGCAGTCAAATCGGAGATCATCAGTTTGCCCGACGAGGTGCTGCCACGCGGCTTGCCGTTTATGGCAACCTCGCATTCCGCTGGATCGCATTCGACGGCGAGCGTGCCCTTCTTTGGCGGCGGTGGAGGCGGCGGCGGTGGAGGAGGAGGCGGGGGCGGCGGCTTCGGCGCGACACGCTGGATCAGGTCGAGGATTTCGGCGCTCGCTCCGGCAGTTTTCAACATGTCAAGATTGGCTGCGGTAGCCTCAAAATCCACGCCCCGATTCTCAATTGCCGCCCGCAGCCGCTGAGGAGCGACGCTGCCCGCTCCCACGGAAAGCTCCTGTAAAGTGAACGGCCGCCCTTCAAGAAAACGGTCCTGCGCATTGAGCGGTGTTGCGATGGCCATGCAGAGCAGGAAGAGCCGGCCCAGGCGGGCAGCCGGTTTCGTCCGCCCTGAGGTTTTGGAGGGTCTCCGCATTCCGCTTTATTAACAGATCCCGGGATCGATCGCCCGCGCCTTCTGCACCTTGTCCAGCAGCGCGGTGGCTTTCTGGTTGCCCGGATCTAATTCTAGTATGTGTTTGAGCCGCCGCTCAGCGCTCGCATATCGCCCCGCGGCCCAATCCGCCTCGGCGAGCGCATACTCAGGCTCAGGATCGTAAGGCCTGGGCTGGGTATCCGGCGCCGATTGCTGCTGCTGCTGCGGTTGGGTCTCGTGCTGCACCGGCTGGGCGATCAGATCGCGCAGGACCCGCACGCTCTTTCGCACTTCCTCCGCCAGGGGGGCAAAGGTGCGGTCGCCTCGCAGGTTCCGCAAGGCGGCTTCGGCGCGGTCCAGCCACTCCCCGGCGGGCTGGCCTGCTTCTCGCGCGGCCCTCGCCATTAGCAGGCACTGCTCGGCTATCCACAGGTGGGCGCGCTTGGCATCCGCCGAATCCGGAGTCTCGGTCAGCATCTGCTCCAGGGCGGACACGTACGCACGCCGGTCCGAAGCCGCCGCCGTATCCTGCGGGCGAAACGCCATCCACAACGCCGGGGTGGACCAGTTTCCTAAGTCCGATGCACGCACATATCCCGCCGGGCTGACCCGGCCGCCGGCGACCTGCTGAACCTGGAGCCACGCCGGCCGCTCCGGTCCGGGCGCCTGGACAACGTTCACGCGATCGCCCTTTTTGAGCGTCCACAAGGTTTTGCCGCCGGGGCCAGGCAGGCTGTTAACGTGGGCCTCGGCTATTAACACGTTCGCGGTGCCAACTGCACTCAGCACCTCGACCTTGCGCGGTCCGAACCCGAAGAAGATCGCAGCGCCCGCAATCAGTCCGAGGAGTATGCAGATACCCACGATCTTCCAGATGCCTCCGCGCCGCGCGGGCACGGGCATGGGCATGGGCCTGGGCGGCATCGGCGGCGGAAGCGGCATCACCCGCGGTGGCGGAAGAGGGGGCGGAGGTGGCGGCGGCCAGACGATCGGACCATTGATGCCGGTTAGAATCTGGGTGACCTCGAGGCTGGGCGCCGGCGTCGCGACGGCACCGGCGTCCATCTCCTCGGCCACATTTGGCGGTGGCGTCTCGATCGGGACCGAGTCGTCAGGCGGCTGCGCCTCAGGCGGAGCCAGCCTCACGTCGGCGAGCGCTCTCTCCAGGTCCCGGGCGAAGCTGTCGGCCGTCTGGTATCGAAACTCCGGCTGTTTTTCCAGGGCGTGCGCCAACACTCGCTCCAGCGAGTCCGGGAGCCGCGAGTTGATCTGGCGCAGCATCTCGGGCGGGGCACCCGTAATCCGGCTGGGAATGAACACACCGCGAAAGGGATGCACACCCGTAAGAAACTCGAAGAAGACAATCGCCGCCGAGAAGATGTCCGAACGCGCATCCCCCGTTTTGACCAGAAGCTGTTCGGGAGCCATGTAATTCGGCGTCCCCAACACCTTTCCCCTGGATGTCAGCACGGAGTTGGGTAGCCGGGCGATGCCGAAATCCAACACCTTCGCGTGACCGTCCCGCTGGATGAAGATATTGCTCGGCTTAATGTCGCGATGGATGACCCCGTGCCGGTGCGCATGGTCCAAAGCCGCACAGATCTCGATCATCAGCGCCAGCTTGGTTTCCACCGTAAAAGGAAGCCGCCGCTCGATCATCCGTTGCAGATCTTCGCCCTGGAGCAGTTCCATGGCGATGTACATGAGGGAGTCGGATTCGCCGAGATCGAAGACTGTAACGATATTCGGATGCTGCAGACCCGCGCAGGTCCGCGCTTCCTGATAGAATCGCTCCCGCAGTTGCGCATCGACTGCCGATTCGGTCTTGATACTCTTGAGCGCGATCTCCCGCCCGAGCACGGCATCGCGCGCGCGGTAGACGGTTCCCATGGAGCCGCTGCCGAGCGTGCCGAGTATCTCGTATCTGCCGATTACGACCGTACTCAACTCCTAATCTACGGGCGCACGGCTTCAATTGCCCGCAGCGTGGACTCCTCGTTCTGATCGAAGTGGTGGTCGATCTCCCCTGTCTTTTCCATCTGTGCGTGCGCCTGGCGAAACGTTTCCGATGGCATGAGGTCCAGTAGCGCCATGTCGGGCCCGAGGCGGAAGGTTAGCGACGGCTGCGGCGCGCTCAGCAACTCCATCGTCGTAACGTCGATCGAATTGCTATTCACTTTCAGCGCCGCCACCCGGTTGGATGACTCCAATTTCTTGTTCAGGCAACTCCGCGGGAAGAATACGCGGGCGCGTTCGTGAGCGTCCGGTAGAGCTTCGATCTGATAATCCGGCTTCTTTTCCAGGGCGCCGCCGTCGAATGCGGCCGCCGTCAGCACCACCAGGGTGGCTGCGTTCCTGGCGGCGCTCACACCCGCCAGATAGATCTCAGGAACGCCATCGCGGTTGAGATCCGCCGTAATCATGTGCGTGAGATGGCCGGAATGCCAGTATTCGCCGGTCAGTTCGCCTTTGGCCGATAACATCGCGACCTGCGTCGGGTAACCCGTGAAATGCGTGCCGGCGACGAGCACGGCGGGCAACTGGCGCGGGCCGAGAGGCGCAACCAGGAAGCTCGCGATGCGATAGGGCGGCGGAAAAGCGCGCTGCCGGGTTTTGACGGTGCGGCCGGGAACGAACCGCCAAAGTTCCTCGCCGCGATCGGACAGACACACGAGAGCGGACAAGTGCTCCGGATTCGCCGGACGGAACAGAAACAGCGTTTGGATGCGGCCATCTCCGGCGAGGTCGCCAAACCAGACGGTCGGAGCGGAGGCGGCTAGTCCATCGTCCGGATGCGGAGCAGAGTCGAACGCTTCCGCAAAAGTCCTGCGCCATAGCTCTTCGCCTTTTTCATCCAGCACGATGAGCGAGTTTGCCTGCAGACGGAAGGAATGGGGAGCACGATTGTGCGTCCGCACCACGTACACACCGGCGCCGGCCAGAGCCGCTACGGCGATCAGGATGGCGAAGGCCCGGAGCAGATGGCCTAACCACGGCGACGGCGGCCGCACCGCCACGGCTGGCGGTGGAGCAGGCGTCGGCGCCGCATATTGAGGCGGCACCGGCTGTGGGTCCGGTATGTACGGCGGCGCCGGCTGTGGCTCCGGCGCATACGGCGGCGCTGGTTGGATTGTGGCCGGCGGCGGAGTTGCGCGTCGCGCCTTAGGTTGTGGGGGCGGGGCTTGGGGCGCCGCGGCTGGTTCCGGTGGCGGTGGCAGTACCGGTAATACCGGCTGGGTGTCCTCCGTGCTCAGGTGAAGTTTCAGCAGCACCGCGGCGATTTCATCCAGACTCGACGGACGCGCCGCCTGGTCCTTCGCCGCCATCTTGTGGATCAATGTCGCCAGCGCTTTCGGACATCGTGGCACGACTTCCGTTAGCGGCTGCAGCGATTTTCGAAAGTCCCCATGCCATTCGAGCCAGAACCGGTCGTCCTCAGCGCTGTGCCCGATCTGGCGCTGCATCGCCTGCTGGCCCGCAAGCATTTCGTAGAACACGAAACCGAGGACATAGATATCACGCGAAGTGCAGGTGTGCGGCCCCGATTCGGAAGCGTCGGAGAATACTTCGGGCGCCAGGTACTTTGCCATGGAAAGCCCGAGCGTGCCGAGTGCGCGCGGCGAGTCGCAGCAATCGATTTCCACCGTCCCCGAGGCGGTGAGCCAAATGTTCTGCGGCGACAATTCCGCGTGATATCGCCCGGCCGCGTGCACCTGCCGCAGGCAGTCGACGGTTTTGAGACAGAGCGGGATCACTTCGGTGGCGTCGGCAGGCGCCGCCGTCATCTTGTCCTGAATCGGGATCCGGCCGTAGCTGGTGGGGCTGAATACACCCTGAATTCCCGTGATCGCGGCGCGCAGTTCCTCGGCCGTCTGGTACCGGCTGGCCGGCGACCTCTCCAGGCACCTGGCGATGATCGTAGGTAATTGCGGCGCCGCATCCCGAATGGGTTGCGGATAGAAGCTTTCGGCCGGCCGGCCGGAAGTCCGGTTGCCGGTGAGCAACTCGAAGAACATGATCCCGGCAGAATAGATGTCCGATGCCGGGCCAAGCGGCGTGCCTTCCTGCTGCTCGGGCGATGCGTATCCGGGAGTGCCTGTGCGGGTGCTGCGCAGTTGGTCGGTTGCCAACTCCTTCGCGATCCCGAAGTCCATCAGCTTCAGGGCGCCCGCCGTCGTAAACATGACGTTTGACGGCTTGATATCGCGATGAATTACCTTCTGCGAATGGATCCAGGCCAGCGCGGCGCAGAATCCTTCGGCGACGGTGAGAAATTCGGGCAGCGGCAGCGGTCCCCTCTGCGCCAGGCGTTTCGCCAGACTGTATCCCTCGACGAATTCCATGGAAATGTAGCACAACCCGTCCGACATGCCGATGTCGTATAGACTGACTACATTGGGGTGGGTAAGACGACGCGCCATCGCGAGTTCGCGCTGGAACCTGGCAATCAAAGCCGAGTCGTCGCCGACCGCGGCGCGCAGCACTTTGAGGGCGACGACACCATTCGCAAGCAGGTCGTGGACCTTGAACACTACGGCGGTGCTGCCGAAGCCCAGGCGCTCGAGCACCCGGTAACGTCCGGCAATGACGCCTCCGATTTCTATGTTTTCAGGATCAACTGGCTTGGCGCGCGCCAATGATTTCGTTGCCTCGCGTCTCTAGTGTACGAAAAACCAATTCAGGCCACGGATGCACACCGATGCGTCCACCTGCGGCGGACTAGAATATCTTGCTGGCCATACTGCCTCTGCCGCCGACGATGATGATCCCCTGCCGCGACAGGGCGTCGGCTGGACTCGAGAAGATATGCTCTTTCGGCGGCAGCGGTTGCGGATTGAGGCTCACCCGGTCACCGGGGTTTGGCAGTACCTGCCTCTGCAAGGCGGCAAAGTAAGACGAAAAGTTTGCGGCGGGAGCTGTCACCTTCTCCTGGAGCGTCGGGGTCTTCTCCAGCAAGGGCACATGCCCGTTCCACACGCTCGCGACGTTCGAAGTCAAACTCGATAACTTGATCATTTTTCCATCCTCACGATCTAAGTTATCGTTCCGGTAAGGGAGATGTTGCTATCGGCCCATGTTAAAGTCCACGGTCAGGGATGCCCGAATACTCACCGGCTGCCCGTTGCGCGTGCCCGGCTTGAATTCGTATTGCATGACCGCGATCACGGCATTATCGTCCAGATCCTTGGCGGCGTCCTGCATGCGCACGAAATTCTCGTCGGCGGCGGTGCTGCGCTTTGCCTTGTCCGTCTCGGCCTGCTTCTGTGCCGCCGCAATCGATGTCTGCAAATCGTTGGCCTCGTTTTCCAATTGCTGCGCGCGACGAAGCATACGCGCGCGGTCCTCCGTGTCGGTGACCTCGCCGGCGCGCTTGCGAAACAACCCCGCCTCAGTCAGGGCTTGCTCCCGCTGTGATTTCAGCTCTTTGACTTTGGCCGCGGCAACCGAGCCCGACGCGGCCGCACCCATCCGGTTCCCCAGCGCCTTTTCGCAGGGCCGGGTGACGCGGATATTTTCTGCTTTGCCGGAGGCATTCACGACCAGATCCAGTTCGACACCGCAGGTAATGCCAAGCGCTCGGGCTCGCGGCGTGTACTTCGGTTCGACTTTGCGGATCAGCACCGGTTGGACCACTCCATCCTCGACTGATGGTGGGGCGGACTTAGAGGACTTGTCGGCGGCCGGGCTCTCGGGCGATTTGACCGGCTTCTCGGACGCGGGGACATTGACGGAGGCCTCGATGCGGAGGAATTGCGTCGGAATGGCCCATCGTGCCGAGCCGGGTAATGCCACGGCGCTGTTAGCCAGAATGGCGCCGTCCACTTCAACCAGATCGTCGAGGCTAAGATTCTGCATTGACTTCACCAGCGCGCCGTCCAGCATTACCGGAGCATCCATCGGATTCTGCAGCAGCACGGAGAATCCACCCTGTCCGTCCGGACAAAGACCTACCGCGATGGTCACGTGGCCTAATCCGTCCGGCAGAAACTGGATCAGCTTGCCCGGCCACGACTTGAAGTTTCCTTCGGGCACAGCCGGAGACTTGTCGGGCGCAGTCTTTTGGCAAAGTTGGCGTGCCGCCGCGGGTCCCCGCGCGTCCTGAGCCAGGATAGTGCCCGGCCAGAGGATAGCCGATGCCAGCCAGAAGGGCCAGGCTCGCTGCGATCGCAGACTGCAGAACATACCGTTGATTGTGACGCAGGCGCGTCAGTGTTTCAAGAAATTCGCGCCTTCACAAAATTTTCACACGTCGCAATGCGTCTTTTCCGCCGGGCGACAGTTATGGTTCAGGGTTGGCCCGTATGCTCATCTACAACTCCGCCCACATCCGAATCAGGTTGTGATAGACGCCAGTCAGCAAGCCACAAGCGTACCCGTGGCAAGCCAACGGTACATCACTGGCCAGCAATTGGGTGGTGTGACTGGTACGCGTTTCGGCTTTGACATGAACACACTCCTCCTTGCAACGATGGGCCGGCGCGCGTAACATGCAGGTGCGCCAGTCCACGACTGGACGCATCAGATCCCTGCGTTCTCCTCGGCAGGTGGCCGCGGGGATCTGCATCCCATTTTCATTCGCCGCCTTCAGTCCGATGTAACGGAACGGTTAGGCAATTTAAATTAGCGTAATCTGCCGCTGTCGCCCTATCAAGCCTTTCTAGCAACTACTTGCACTTTCTTCGTCAATCAGACCAGCATTAGACATGCATTCCGGGAGTCCGGGGGCCGGCGAGCCAACGCGGTGAAGCACGTTGAACAGCGCGTGCCGCGAGCGGAACAGGGCACCAGGGTATCGCGGTATATGGATTCCGAAGTGAGGACGCCACGGGGCTGGGTAAAAAAATCTTTTTATTTGACAAGATGTTAGGCGAGCCGTTTCATCCAATTCGTGCATTTTGTCGATCCGCCGGACTCATCGGCACCTCGGCGGTTTTCTCCGCGCCATCTTCCGCCGAGACACGCTGCGCGGGGATGTGTGGGAACCGCGCCGCGCGTTAAAGCCGCCTCGGCCTGTCGCTTGAGGTGCTCGAAAGCAGTGAGGCGTTGGGCAACCTGTAGGGCGGCATCAAGCGCGGCGCCGCCTACGATGGTTTGGACGCAGTTCTTTCTCCAGTTGGACACACAACGCGCCTTTCACTGGTACGGCGGGACGCTGAACGTCAGCGCGCTCCAGATCCACGGGCGCAACTTGAGCGAGGACGTGCTCTACAGCTTGCAGACTGCGCGCGGCATTCAGTCGGATCGGGCGACTCGTCTTTGGGAGATCTGGTACGCCCAGAAGTTCGGCGAGACCAACCGGTTCGACATCAGGATCGGGCAGCAGAGCCTCGACCAGGAATTCATGGTCAGCCAGAACGCCCGGTTGTTCGTCAATACGATGTTCGGCTGGGCGATGCTGCGCTCGGCTGACATGCCCGGAGGCGGCCCCGCGTATCCGCTCTCGGCTCTGGGTGTTCGCGCTCGCGCGCGAGTGGCGAATGGGTGGACGGTGTTGGGCGGTGTGTTCAACGGCAAGCCCTGGTCTGGCGTCGGCGACGCCCAGGAGGAGAACGCATCCGGCACCGGTTTTCCCTTGAACGGCGGCAAACTCGCCATTGCCGAGTTGCAGTACTCGTACCCGTCGGTTGGGACCATGGTGCGCGGCAACCGGAAGTCACCGCTACCGCGCGTTTACCGGTTCGGCGTCTGGCACAACACCACGGATTTCGACGATAAAGCGCTTGGACAGCGCCGGGCTGTCCCTGGCCGATCCCGCCGGCACGCGTGTGCCGCGCATGCATAAGGGCGACACAGCCTTCTACGCCGTCGCGGACCAGATGATCTGGCAACATTCGGACAAACGGACCGCAACCCGATCGATTTCAGGTGAGGCCGGCGTTCAGGAACCAGAGCCGCGGCGGCCGGAGTGAGGCCTGCGCGATCGCCGCTGAGCATCGCCCGCAGCGCCGGAACCAGACGCGCCGGAGCGGTTCCCGGCTTGGTCCCATCCAGGAATCGCCGGCAGGCTTCATCGTCCTCGGCGTAAAAAGCAGCGATGGCGCGCACCAGCAGCTTCCAGGACGCCAGCGGGCTGCGGTGCGAGACCTCCGGCAGGTCAAGGATCCCATTCCCGACCCGTTCCGCAGTCACGGCGTGCAACGCGCGTTGTAGCGCGGCGGCAGCTACGCGCAGCGGATGATCCGCGGTCAACGCGCCACATTCCGCAAGTGCGCCGAGATCGAGCTCGCGGGCCACGGCAGCCTCGATGGCGGCACACGTTTCCGCATTCAGATTAGGGTCGCTCATGGGCTTCAGCAGGTTTTCGAGGCGACTGGCCTGTATCGAAACAGCGCCCTTGTTTGCGTTCAGGCGTTCCCGGGCTGACGAATAACGTTCACACACCAAATCAGTCAAGGCCTTTGCCTCGGCTGCCATGTTTTGGTCTGCGAGGGACTGGATTCGGGCAAAATACGCATCCACCAGGAGGGCTTCGGACGCGGGAGTGGGCTGGTTCTTGTACAGCTCTTTCGCGGACTCGACCGCAACACTGGATTTACCGTTGGCGATCAGTTGGCGAACGCTGGCTTCGACCGACGAAAGGCTTCCATGCGATGTAGCTGACACTCCGTCCAGCCTTTCTTCTCGGGGGAATCTCGATTATGACTGTACGCGGGCAGAGATGTCCAGCCACCGGAAACGCTGCCTACAATCTTTACACCCCTGTCCGGATTCGAACAATTTTACGTTACCCTTTTGATACTTGCCCGTCGAATGCTTTGAGAACGGATTTGCAAGGGGCAGCAGAATGAATGGGTATGGCGCTCGAAGCGGCGGGAGCGGCAGGTCCGCGGGTGGCTCCTAAGATCGACGAATCAGCCCTGATTCGCGCCGTTCAGGGCGGCGACCAGGGCGCGTTCGAACAACTCGTCCGTGCCTACGATCATAGTGTGTTGCGGCTGGCAGTGAACCTGTTGCGCTCGCAGGAAGACGCCCAGGACGTCTATCAGGAGGCCTTTCTTCGCGTCTACAAGAACATCCACAGCTTCCGCTTCGATTGTAGTTTTCATACCTGGTTGTATCGGATTGTGACGAATATCTGTCTCGACCATCTGCGCAAAAAGAAGGTTCGGAAGGAAGAAGCCACGGTGGTCGATACGGCGGAAGGACCAGTGGATCGGATGGACGCGTTCGAGGAGGGCTCGGCGCACGCCGACCCGGAGCGCAGCATGCGGAACCGGCAGTTGAGCCAGCGCATCGAATCGGCGCTGGTGGAGTTGACGCCGCGCGAGCGGATGGTTTTCGAATTGCGCCACTACCAGGGGCTGCGTCTGCGAGCCATCGGCGACATGTTGGGCACGAGCGAGGAAGCCGCCAAGAATTGTCTTTTCCGCGCCACACAGAAGATGCGCGCGGTGCTGGGAGATTTTGTATGAATTGCGATGACATGGCAAGATCCATTCCGCTTTATTTCTATGGCGAGTTGCCGCCTGAAGAAGAAGAGCGGGTGGAAGATCATCTGGATGCATGCGAGCCGTGCCGCGTCGAGTTGGAGCGCGTACGCACCCTTACGGCGGCGCTCGACCGGCGCGAGATGGCGGTGCCCTCCGGGATGCTCGACGCTTGCCGCGACAATCTCATGGACGCTATCCATGCCGGCGCGGTGCAGACCGCAACCGCGGCCCCGCCGCTGCGAGGTCCGTCGTTCGGCGATCGTGTCTCGGCCTTGATGTCGGCATTCTGGGGGCTTCGGCAGCCGATTGGGGCGGTAGCCTTGCTTGCAGTCGGATATTTTTCAGCCCTCTTGTTCTCCTCCTCTCCCAAACAAAATCCTGCTGCCGCCGATCCCGCCGAGCCGATGGTGGCGCGCGTACGCTCGGTACAGCCGGACGCTTCGGGCCGCGTCCAGATCGCGCTCGAGGAAGTCCGCAATCGAGTCGTATCCGGGCGTATGGACGACGACAATATCCAGCGCCTGCTGATGGCGGCGGCGCGCGAGGAAACCGACCCCGGCGTGCGCGTTGAATCCGTGGACATTCTCAAGGATCATGCGGCCTCCGCCGACGTGCGGGCGGCGCTGCTCAATTCCGCCGCGCACGACGCCAATCCAGGAGTACGGATGAAGGCGCTTGAAGGACTCAAAAGTTTCGCCGGCGACAGCGAAGTGCGCAAGATTCTCGCACAGATCCTGCAGATGGACGACAATCCGGGCGTGCGCATCCAGGCTATCGATATGCTTACTTCTCATCGCGATGCCTCGATGGTTGGGGTGCTGCAGAACATGGTCGGCCGCGAAGACAACAGTTACGTGCGCTGGCGCTGCGAAAAGGCACTGAAGGAAATGAACGCTTCGGTAGGGACTTTTTAAGATGATCGGGACCTGTAACACCGGCCGTGCCTTGCTGCTCGGAGCCTGGCTGCTGCCGGCACTGGGAGCGCAGGAATCGGCCGTTACCCGCGAGGGCGGATATTGGGTTCAAAGCATCGCCGGCGCCGGCACGGTCGCTCAGTCGCGCATGCAGGTTAAGACCAACGGCGATGTGGCGGTGAGCGGAGGCTCCAAAAGCGGCTACTCTTATGTGCTGAAGTTGCGCGTCAAAGCCTCGAGCGAGCGGCAGGCGCGTGCGCGGTTAGCGGCGATGCGGATTTCCACGTCTACGCGTGGCGATGTCTTCGTCCTCAACGCACCTGTCAGCGATTCGTCCTCCGAAATGCGGTTGGAGATTCCGCGCAGCGTCAAGGAGGTGACAGTCGCTACCTCCGGCGGCGGCGTGGATCTTTCCGATTTGAACGGCACCCTGCGGGCGGAAACGGGCGGGGGCGGTGTGCGCTGCGATCGAATCGGCGGTAACCTTGCGGTGGCCACCGCGGGCGGCGGGATTTCGCTCGGCACGATCGAAGGACTGGTGCAATGCGCGACCGCCGGCGGCGGTATCAGCGCCAACATCATTCGCGGCGAGGCGGCGTTCGAGACGGGCGGCGGCGATATTGTGGTACAGGAGGTGACGGGTCTGGTGCGCGCCTCGACCGGCGGCGGCGGAATCAAGATCGTGCGCGCGGGCTCGGCCGTGCTAGCGATGACCGCAGGCGGTCCGATTCAGGTGGAGCGTGCGGCCGGCAAGGTGACGGTGAAGAGTTCGGCCGGACCCATTCAGGTGAACTCCGCTAATAACGTGCAATGCGAGAGCGCGGGCGGCGGCATTTCGCTGCGCAATATATCCGGCAGCTTGCATGCGTCCACGCTGATGGGTAACATCAGCGCCGCACTGCTGGCCAATCACACGTTCGCGGATTCGTCGTTAACAACCGGTTCAGGTGACATTACGGTATTTATACCGTCTAATCTTGGGGTGACGATTCGTGCGGAAAACGAATCGGCGAATAGCGTCCGCCGCATCGTTTCCGATTTTCCGGGACTGCCCGTACGCCTGCTTGGGACGGCCGTGATAGCGGAAGGTCCGATTAACGGCGGCGGTGCGTTGCTGCGCATCAAGGGAACGGGCGGCACCATTTACATCAAAAAGCAATGACACCGCTGCTGCGGCTTGGACTGAATATGAGACACATTAAGACATTTGCCATTTCGTTGATTGCGACCGGAATCGTTCTGATTCCTCCGAGCTTCGGCCAGCGCAGCCGCGCCTCCCGCGCCGTGGTGGTCACGCGCTCGGGGAGCTATCTCGGCATCGGCGGCATCGATATCGACGAAGAGCGCGCCAAGGCGCTCAACCTCAAGGAAATGCGTGGCGTCGAAATCAAGAGCGTGGACGCCAACAGCCCGGCATCCAAGGCCGGCCTCAAGGACGGCGACGTCGTCCTGGAATACAACGGACAGGCGGTAGCCGGTATCGAGCAGTTCGCGCGCCTGGTGCGTGAGACTCCCGCCGGACGCGAGGTGCGCCTGCAGATCTGGCGCGGCGGCGCGCCCCAGACAGTCACCGCCACTATCGCCACACGGCCGGGGGCCACGGTCCACAGCGATGGCGACGGCTTCTCCGTGACCGTCCCGCCGATTCCGCCCATCCCGCCTATCGACGTGCCGATGGCGCACATGATGTACCGCAGTTCCATGCTGGGTGTCGAGACCGAATCTCTGTCGACGCAGCTCGCCGAGTTTTTCGGCGTCAAGGAGGGTGCGCTGGTGCGGTCGGTCATTAAGAACTCGGCGGCGGAGAAGGCGGGCATCAAAGCCGGCGACGTCCTCATCAAGGTGGACGACAAGAAGGTGACGAACTCCCGTGAGATCACCTCGACACTGCGTTCGCTCGGAACCAAACGTACCTTCCCGGTGGTGGTGGTGCGCAACCACCAGGAGATGACGATCTCGGTGACGCTGGAAGAACGTCGCGGCGGCCGTCAAGCGCATCCGCTGAGCCGTCACGCGGTTTACTGCTAGACACGCAGGCGCTTTCGCCCGCCTGATTTGTTCGCGGCACGCCTCCCACTACGCTAAACTAAATCTAATCCAACGACTACGTCCCTGGGATTGCAAAAGGATAACGTGCCGGGCTCAAACTGGGAACGCGTACAGGAGGTCTTTCTCGCCGCCGCGGACATGCCGGAGGCGGAACAAAAGGCATGGCTGGAAACTGCCTGTGCAGGGGACGCGGCGCTGCGCGAAGAAGTGGAGTCGCTGCTCCGCGCCGATCGCGAAGGCGAAGGCGTCCTGGCTACTGCCATCGAGACCGCGGCCGAGTCCATTCTGGAAGAACCCAACATCGTGGGCATGCGCCTGGGGGCCTACCGCGTCACCAGCGAGATCGGGCGCGGCGGAATCGGCGCGGTTTATCTCGCCGAACGCGACGACGATCAGTATCACAAAAAAGTCGCCATCAAAATCGTAAAGCACGGCATGGATACGGCCGAGATCCTCGGTCGATTTCGACACGAGCGGCAGATTCTTGCCAACCTCGACCATCCTTACATCGCACGCCTGGTGGATGGCGGGACTACGCCGGACGGCCGGCCCTTCTTCGTGCTCGAATTCGTCGAAGGCCAGTCCATCGATACCTACTGCGACGAGCGCGAGTTGAGCGTTGAAGGTCGGATCGAGCTGTTTCTCCGGGTCTGCGAAGCGGTCGCCTACGCGCATCGCAGCCTGGTGATCCATCGCGACCTCAAGCCGGGCAACATTCTCGTCACACCGGAAGGCATGCCGAAGCTGCTGGATTTCGGCATGGCCAAACTGCTCAACCCCGAGATGGATTCGCTGACCGACACCATCAATCTCGACCCAGCGGCCAGCCTGGAGAGCAGTTCGAAGCTGCAGCGGTTCTCCACGATGGCCTTCATCGACACCATGCAGAGCGGCGTTCGCATTCTGACTCCCGCTTACGCCAGCCCCGAGCAGGTGCGCGGCGATCCGGTCACGGTGGCATCGGATATCTACTCGCTGGCGGCATCGCTCTACGAACTGCTGACCGGGCAGCGCGCCAATCGCATCGAGAAGAGCACGCCGCAGGCGATCGAGGATGCGATCTGCAACGTGGAGGTGGTCCGCCCCAGCCTCGCCGTCGAGAACAAGACACTGTCGCGCCGTCTAGCCGGCGATATCGATACTATCCTGCTGCGGGCCCTGGATAAAGATCCGCAGCGGCGCTACGCCTCGGTGGATCATTTCGCGGAAGACCTCCGCCGCCACCTGACCAATCAACCCGTAGCGGCGCGGCCGGACACGCCTTTATACCGGCTTCGAAAGTTCGTAAGACGCCGGCGCGGAACGGTTGCGGCGGCGGCGGCGGTTATCGCCACGCTGGCCGCCGGAATCGTGGTGTCATGGCGAGAGGCCAGCATCGCGCGTGAAAATCTGGCGCAGGTTCGCCGCCTCGCCAATGCATTCGTCTTCAACGTGCACGACGCGGTTCGCGATCTGCCGGGCTCCACCCGCGCCCGGCAGTTGATCATCGCCACGGGCCTGGAGTACCTGGATGCGCTGGCCAAGAATTCGCGCCACGATTGGGACCTGCGCAGCGAATTGGCGGCCGCCTACCAGCGCATCGGCGATGTGCAGGGCGACGTGACGCAAGCCAATCTCGGCAAGACGGCCGACGCGCTGGCCAGCTATCGCAAAGCGATGGCGCTGCTCGACTCGATCGTCGCGAACGACCCGCACAACCGCAAGGCGCGGCTTAACCGCGTACTGATCTACGAACGTATCGGCGGGGTTCACGGTTATACCGGCAACAACGCACAGGCGCTTGCGAACTATACCGAGGCGGAGAAACAAGCCCAGGCGCTGCTCAGTGCCAATCCGAACGACGACGAGGTGCGCCGGGAAATGGCGGACATATATATGTCGCTCGGCGAGGCGCGGCGGCTGGCCGGCGAATCCGCGCGTTCGCTCACCGAGAATAATAAAGCGGTGTCGCTGCTGACGCGCCTCGCCTCGGCGCATCCGGAAGACCGCTCGCTGCAACAGATGCTGGCGAACGCATATTCGGCGTTGGGCATGAGCGAAGTCCGGCTGGGACGGTTCAAAGAGGGCCTGGCTCGCTACCGCCAGGCGCTCGCCGGCCTGGAAGGGCTGGTGCGGCAGGATCCGCAGAACACGTCGTACCAGCATGACCTGATGCTCACGTGGTCCCATATCGGCGACGTTTTGGGAAATCCGAACCTGAGCAGCATGGGGGATACGCACGGCGCGGCCGATGCCTATCAGCAGATGCTGGCAGTCGCCCGCCATCTGTACCGGTCGGATCCGGCGGATCAGCGGGCGGTCAGCGATTATGCCATCGGTCTCACTCGAGTGGCGAACGTGCTTCCGGAAAGCAGCGCGCCGGAGCGGCTGTCCATGCTGCGGGAATCGGTGAAACTTCTGCAGGAAGTGGCGCGCATCAATCCGGAAAATGCGGTCAACCAGTGGGACCTGGCGCACGGCTACCAACTATTGGGTGACTCGCTGATCAGGAGTGATCGCACCGGCGCCATTCACGCCTGGCGCGAAAGCATGCAGCTTTCCGAGGCGCTGTTGAATGGCGGCATGGCGTCGCCGATCCCCACGTTGGTGGTAGTCTGCGAGCGGCTCGGCGTCGAAGCCGCGCGCGACGGAGAGCGCGAGACCGCCCTGGCGCATGCCCGCCGCGCCTTCGAAGTCAGCGACGAGGTGGGAGCCTGGGCCAAAGGCCGGCCGGCAACAGTGCAGCGATTTCTGACCCCCCAGGGTCGCGCCGCGATGGGACTGGTTTATGCCCAATTAGCAGGCGGGCGGCACAGCAACCCGTCACAGCAACGGGAGGATGCCCGGTTCGCCACGCTGTGGCTGCAGAAGAGTCTTTCGGCGTGGCAGGATGTGCAGAACGATCCGGCCTTCGGTCCGCCGTACAAGCGGCAAATGCAGAGCGTGGAAGATGCCCTCGCCCGCCTGAGCAAACACTAAACGCGGCTCGGTTGCATTGCAAGGATCGGACCCAACCGCGAAGTGTTTCGTCTACGAAAGCACCGGCACCACCTACTATAATTAAGGTTCGCGAAAATATGCTCCGAATAGCCAAATTCTCACTCGGTGTCGGCGACCGTTTCGCCCACCAGGCCAAACCGCAGCTTCGCGCCTGCATGGAAGCGGCTGCGCGCGGCGTCGAAATCAGTCCCGTTTGGAACAAGTCCAATCGCGAACACGGCATCGTCGGTTCCGAGCCCGGCAGCGTGAAAGCCGCCGCCACGGCAGCCGTGCGTGACCTGGGATGGAATCGTCCCTGGCATGTAGATGCCGACCACATCAACCTGGATACGGTTGACCGCTTCCTCGAAGCCAGCGACTTCTACACGCTGGACGTCGCGGCGTTCATCGGCCGTCCCGCGGAGCCGGCGGCGGTCGAGGATTTCGTCGCGCGGCATCCCGAGTTGACCTCCGAGCCTTTCCCAGCCACTCGCGACAGGATTCGCGAAGTTGCCGGCAAATATCTCTTCGCGGTCCAGGAGGCCGGGCGTATCTATCGCCGCATCGAGTCGTGGAAAGGCACAGGCAACTTCATCACTGAGGTCTCGATGGACGAGACGGATAATCCACAGACTCCTCCCGAGTTGCTGATTATCCTCGCCGCCATAGCCGATGAGAAGATCCCCATCCAGACCATCGCGCCGAAGTTCACGGGACGCTTCAATAAGGGCGTGGATTACGTTGGTGATTTGCGCCAGTTCTCCACCGAATTCGCGCAGGATCTGGCGGTGGTGGCGCATGCTGTGCGCGCCTACGGACTGCCCGATAATCTGAAGCTCAGCGTCCACTCGGGCAGTGACAAATTCTCCATCTACACGCCGATTCGCCAGGCCGTCTGCGCTGCCGGCGCCGGCGTTCACGTAAAGACGGCCGGCACTACGTGGCTGGAAGAACTCATCGGACTCGCGGAAGCCGGCGGGGACGGCTTGGCGCTGGCGAAAGAAGTCTACGCCGAGGCGTACTCGCACAAGGAAGAACTGTGCCAACCCTACGCCGCGGTGATCGATATCGACTACGCGAAGCTTCCCGATCCGAAAGCCGTGGCGGCGTGGACGTCTGCGCAATATACCGGCGCGCTGCGCCACGACCAGAAGTGTCCCGAGTTCAACCCGAGCGTGCGGCAGCTTCTGCACGTCGGCTACAAGGTCGCGGCCAAAATGGGCCCGCGATATCTGACCATGCTGAAGGAATGCGAGGAGCCGATCTCCCGCAACGTGACTCAAAACCTGTTTGAGCGGCACATCCAGCCGCTGTTTTTGAACTAGACATGTCCTTTATCCACGAAGATTTTCTGCTTACAAACCAGACGGCGAAGCGGCTGTACCATACGTTCGCCGAGAACGAACCGATTCTGGACTATCATTGCCACCTGCCCCCGAAGGATGTGGCCGAGAATCGCCAATTCCGGAATCTGTTCGAGATCTGGCTTGAAGGCGATCACTACAAGTGGCGTGCCATGCGCGCCAACGGCGTGGACGAGCGTTACTGCACCGGCGATGCGCCTGCCGAGGAGAAATTCCAGGCGTGGGCGCGGACCGTTCCCAATACGCTGCGCAATCCGCTCTATCATTGGACGCATCTCGAAATGAAGCGGTACTTCGGCATTGACGAACTCCTGAGTGAATCCAACGCGGCGAGCGTCTGGGAGCGGGCCAACGCGCAACTCGCGACGGACGACCTGCGCGCGCACGGCATCCTGAAAAGGTTTCAAGTCAAGGCCCTGTGCACGACCGACGACCCCACTGACGATCTGTCCTGTCACAAGGTGATTGCGTCATCCGGAATCGGCACGAAGGTTTTTCCCGCGTATCGCCCGGACAGAGCGCTCAACGTGCATCTGCCGGATGTGTTCAACCCGTGGGTCGAAAAGCTCCAGGAGGTTTCGAATGTGGCGATCGGCAGCTTTGCCGATTTCCAGAGCGCGCTCCGCCAGCGCCACGATTATTTCCACCAGATGGGTGCGCGCCTTTCGGATCACGGCATCAACCACGCTTTCGACGACTTCTGCACGGACAAGAAGGCGTCCGCAATCTTTGACAAAGCACGCTCCGGCAAGGCCGCGACGCAGAAGGAGCAGGAGCAGTTCGCCGCGAATCTGATGGTCTTCTTCGGCCACCTGGATGCGGAAAAGGGCTGGACAAAGCAGTTGCACCTCGGCGCACTGCGCAATGCGAACACGCGCATGTTCAAGACGCTCGGACCGGACACCGGATGGGACGGCATCGGCGACTGGCCGCAGATCGGTGCGCTGGTGTCGTATCTGGATCGGCTGGAGCAGGATAAATCCCTGCCGAAGACGATCCTCTATAACCTGAACCCGGCCGACAATTACGCTTTTGCGGTGCTGATCAGCAATTTCCAGGACGGCAAGATCGCCGGGAAGATGCAGTTCGGTAGCGGTTGGTGGTTCCTCGACCAGAAGGAAGCCATGGAGTGGCAGTTGAACGCGCTTTCCAATGTCGGGCTGCTGTCGAGATTCATCGGCATGCTGACGGATTCGAGATCGTTCATGTCGTACCCGCGGCATGAGTACTTCCGCCGCGTTCTGTGCAATCTGCTTGGGCGCGACATGGAAAACGGGCTGCTGCCAGACAGCGACGAGCTGGTCGGGCCGATGATCCGCAACATCTGCTATCAAAACGCGCATCAGTACCTCGGTCTCGCGGTGTAGGCCCGCCCCGTTCCTGTGGATTAGTGAGCCGGCGGTCACCGGCTCACCTCTATCTTCGACAGCCCGTGTTTCTTGGGACGGTTCGAGTGCTTCACCAGCGCCCCGGCATGTGTCACAGCCGCCGGCCTGTCAGGCAACGCGAACCGTTGTTCCTGGGACTCCTTCGACTGAATCGGAATGCCCGCCGCCGATGCAAACTGGAACTCCTGCGTAACCGGCTCTGCCGAATCCAGCGTCGCAGTCACGGTTCCGGACGACGCTACCCCTGTGCCGTACTGGCCGAGCGTGACGAAGTAGACTCCCGGCCGCAGTTTCGCGCCCTCCAGGACCAGGTCCTGGTTGGCAGTGGCTGCGAGCGAGTAGTCCGCTACCACGCTGCCGTTGATCACTTCCGGCTGTCTGCCGCGGCGGACATACAGCACCACATTGGCGTCCGGCGCATTGTCTCGGAGGCTCAAGCGCAGGCTGCTGTGCCGCTTGTCCACGGAGATCCGGTAAGCGCTGGAGCCGGCGAACATGGTCGGCGATGCCAGCGCCGGCAGCAAATAACTCTGCGATATTCCCGATGTCATTGCCGTTCCGGTGGTGTTCGGGCGCGACAGAATGTCGTCGGGGAACGTCACCGTGATCGTCCCTGTGGACGGCGCGCCCGTCGAGATCAGGACCAGCGAGATGTAGTACTGCCCCGAACGTAGCGGTGGCGTGGACCGGTTGGTGATGGTGATCGTCTCATTGCCCGTGGCGCCATCGGAGCCGTAATCGGCGACCAGGTGGCCCTGGGCGTCCACACCGACGTCGGCCTGGTATCTCACCAGCGCGTCAACGTCCACCGATGGATTGTCGCTCACCACCTGAACCTTCATCTGCGTGGCATTCGGAGGAGCCAGGATCTTGAAGCTTCGGTCGCTATTGAACAGCGTCGGCGCACTGGAGGCCGGCAGCGAGAACCGGGCCGCCTGTCCGGCCGTCAGCGTCGTACCGCCTCCGCTCGGGGCGGGAGCCTGGCCGCTGCCGCCGGAGCCTCCGGTCACGGTTGCTGTCAGCGAGCCGAGGACGTTGGTCCCGGTCGTATACAGCGCGATCGAGATGTAATAGCGTCCAGGGCGCAGCGACGGCCTGGAGTCGGGGGTGATCACGATCCGCTCGTTGCCATCGGGATTGGTCGAACCGTAGTCCGCGATGAAGCCGGCACTGCCGACGCCGTTGTCCTTACCGTAGCTGACAAACAGGTCCATGTCGGCGCCGGCGGTGGACGACGTTAATTGAATATCGAGCTTGGTGGCGTTGGCCGGCACATCGATGGCGTAACTCTTATTGCCGTTAAAGAATGTCGGATCGGAAACCGGATTGAATAGCAGCGTCTGCCTCGTTCCGGAAGTCAGCACCGTGGGTCCGCCGGATGGAGGTGGCGTGCTGCCGCCCGACGCTATGGTAGCGGTCAATGTTCCGCTGATCCGAACGCCCGACGTAAAGGCCGCCAGCGCGATGTAATACGTGCCGGCGCGCAGCGGCGGATTCGACGAGGCATTGATCGTGATCCGTTCCTCGCCGGTTTCGCGGGTGGAACTGTAATCGGCGACGATCTCCCCGTTTCTTACCGCTAGGTCCTGGCCGTAGCGGGCGAACAGATCGACATCCGCGTTCGGCGTGGTCGTATGCAGCAGGATATCGAGGCTGGTGGCGCCTTGCGGAACCACAATTTTGTAGCCGGAATCGCCGGTGAAGATCGTGGGACCGGTCACCGGATCCAGCGCGAAGGCTTGGGCGCGGCCGGAAGTCAACACATTGCCGCCGCCGGCCGGGGGCGGCGGAGCCGATCCCGTGGACACGGTCGCGGTAATCGTGGCGTCGATCTTCACTCCCGGATTCCAGGAGGCAACTGCGATGTAATAAGTGCCGGCCTTCAGCGGGGGGTCGCTGGCGGCTGTGATGGTGATGGACTCGTTGGAATCGTCTCCCTCCGAGCCGTAGTCGGCCGAGATGCCGTCCTCATCCACCGAAGTCGGTTCGCCATAGGTGACGTATAGGTCGAGGTCCCCGCCTTTCGTGGCCGACGTAAGTTTCACATCCAGGCGCGTGGCGCCTTGTGGCACGTCGATGGTGAAGCCGGAAGTTCCAGTGAAGAGTGTCGGGCTATCCACGGCCGGAATGGAGAAGTCATAAGGCGCTCCGGAAGCCAACGGTGTCCCGCCGGCACCGGGAGGAGGCGTGCCGCTACCAGGCGGCCGGGTGCCGTCAGTGGCCACAATCGCCATCACTTTCCCGGTGATCTCTGTATTCGTGGTCACCTCTCCAAGGGCGATGTAGTAAGTGCCCGGCCGCAAGCCTGAAGTACCGCCCCTCGTGATGAACAAGAACTCAAGGCCGCCGGGCCCTTCCGAATGGAAGTCGGCGACCACGCCGGAACTGTTCAAGCTCACGTCCTGGCCGTAACGGGCGTAAAGGTCAACATTGACATTGGGAGTGATGGTTTGCATCAGGATGTCCAGGCGGGTTGCGCCTTCGGGCACGTTGATGGTGAATCCACTCTTGCCGTTCCACAGCGTAGGCTGGCTCACCGGCGCGAGAGTGAATGATACGGGTTCGCCGGACGTCAGCGCGTTGGCGCCGCCGCTGGGCGGGGGCGTAAGGGGCGCGCCTGCGCTCTGTCCGTCCAGGGCATTGCGAATCAGCGGATAATAGGCCGAAAACTTTCCGAGCGAGCCGCCGTACGGTTTAATCGCGCAGTATCCCTCCGCCGTTTCCGAGCCCAAGCCGGTGCTCAACGATCCAACCAGGATGCCAGGAGCAGAATAGAGCCCGGCGCCCGACGATCCGCCCTCCGTTACTCCCGCCGAATATTGCACCCAATAGAACTGCGGTGGCTGATCCACGTGGGGCGTGACGTTGCCAAACGAGATCCGCTTATAGTCACCGCCGGGATGATGAATTACGGTTACAGCTTTACCCAGGGGTTGTTCCGCCGGATCCCAGCCCTGGAATGTAACTCCGTTGGGAACGCTGGTGAGCTTGACGAGGGTGAAGTCTCCTTTCTCTTTGTCACCGGTGGCCACCAAGGTCGAGCCCACCGATCGCGGGAGGTTGGGGTTCGGTGGCGCGCCATTGCAACTGCTCTTCTGGTAAAACCAGGTTGCCTCCAGTGTTCGCGCCACGGCATCCGTCGAGATGCAGTGGTTTGCGGTCAGCAGATACGGCACGAACGAATTCACCCGGGTATTGAGAAGCGTTCCCGAACAGATATACGACCCGCCCGCTTTTTCGAAGCTCAGCAGGGCCGTCCCTTTGGCTGTAACAGCCCAGTCCGGGTAACAGTTGACGTCAAGCTCGCAGGACGCCGACGACTGCTCAACCGGCCTCGGCGCAGCCTGAGTGGAGAACTGGTGCGAGATCTCCTCGATGTTGAACGGCACCTCGCCGTCGAGTGTTCGGCCTTCGGCGGGCTCATACTCCACGGTTGCGGTATCGCCGAAGACCGTGGCGCTCCAGAACTCGCTATCGCCGTTGGGGCCTCTACCTACATACGGCCCGAGCACTCGATCCTCGTCGCCGCTGCCATCGTGCATCCACACCTGCCCTGAGCCTACATCGAAGCTTGTAAAGTGCAGACGCATTGCGACAGCGCCCGGGGATTGAATCGCCAGCCTCCAGACGCGGCCGTCGCGCCGCGCGTTTTGCAACGCCACCGGCCCCAGCTTGCGATGAATTCCGATTTGCCGCACGTCGGCCGCGTTCTTCCTGAGTTGTTGATTGTTTACCGTTCCCATCGCATGAGCACGCAGCGTGGGCAAAGAGTGATTTCGGCTGGGTAACGCCCGGCGCATCGCCCGCAGCAGTTTTTCCTGCTCGGGAGCGTGAAAGTCGAGCGGTAACACAGCCTGGGGAGAAGCGGAATACGCCAGCGAACACGCCAGCACTGTAAAAAGCAAGAATCGATGCATGTGCCTGAACTCCTCTTAGTTATTCCAAAAACGTCTTCTGTGGGGACTGACCGGGAAAGGAATTTTGTCACTAAGAAACGGCGCGGCAACAAAGCCCGGCGTGCAGCGGTGGAGGCGATGAACAGCGGGGCGTGCACGAAGGCGCGTTCGTGTCCGTGCACCAGGACGGCGTGTCGATCGTCTCCAGCAACTCCAGCAGCGTCATTCCTCCGTACCACGGCATCCGCTTCGAAGGTTCGACCACGTTGTCGCCATTCAACGCGCTGACCGGCAGCAGGTGGAAGCGGCTACCCGGCAGCTGGTCCGCCAGCGCATTCCATGCCGCCTGAATCCGTTCGAACACCGGCTGCTCGTAACGCACCAGGTCCATCTTGTTGACCGCCACGATCAGACGGCGGATTCTCATCTGCCATGCGATGTGCGCGTGGCGCCGCGACTGCCGAGTCAGCCCGAGTCTTGCATCCACCAGAATGATCTCCGCATCCGGCGATTCATGGGCGGGGACGCCGGTAATCAGGAGGCGCCGGCGGGCCGTTAGAAGCCGTCCTATCAGGGTCGACCTGCCATCGTCCACGCCGCCGGCGGCGGCCACCCGCAGCAGCGGCTTGTATAGAGCTATTTCACGCATACAGCCGGTACTGGCCCAAATAAAAAAACGTCACATGAGCCATTTCGATTGGCACCTGCGCGTACTGGGATATGCGAAACCGGTTGCCGGTCCTGCCTGTCATCGGATTTGCCGGCATCGCGCTCGCGATTCAGCCGGGCGAGCCGATGATGTTGGAGCCCGGCAAGACCCTCGCCGGCGAGCTCGGTGGAAAGCAGTCAGCCGAATATCAGTTCGCTCTGGACAAAGGGCAGTATGCGCAGGTAGTGGTGGAACAGCGCTCCGTGAATGTCTCGCTGGCGTGCTTCGGACCCGACGGAAAAGAAGTGATGTCGGGCGATGTCTACTGGATCGGCGAGCCGGAGATGCTGGAGTTGATCGGCTCGCTGCCCGGCGCCTACCGGGTTCGCGTCACAGCGTCGGACCCCGAGGAACCCGCGGGCCGGTACACGATCACCTTGACTTCCGTCGAACCCGCGACTGAAAAGGCCAGGCACCGGGTTGCCGGCGCCGCGGCTTACATCCGCGCAGCCAAAGCCGCCCTCGTGACACCCTACTCGCAACGCGAGGTGCTTGCCGCTTATCAGGATGCGCTCAAGCACTGGCACGCAGCCGGCGACCGGTTCGAAGAGGCGCGCTCCACTTATGGAATCGGCAACATCCTGGCGTATGCGGCCGACGGCGCCGATCGCCAGAGAGGTTACGATTACCTGATCCGGGCGTTGCCCATTGCGCGCGCAAACGGCGTGCCGAGATCCGAAGGCTGGGCACTTCATTATATTGGCGAGTACCACAATAACTACGGCGACAAGAAAAAGGCCATCGAATATCACCAACAGGCATTGCCGCTGATGCGCGCGTCCGGCGATCGCGCCGGCGAGGGCCACGTTCTGAATGCTCTTGGCACTGCTTTAGCCCGGACAGGCGAAAAACGGAAAGCGCTGGAGTGTTTCGAGCAGGCGTTTCAGGCCATGAGCGATATCCAGGACCGGCGGCGCGCAGCTTCGATCTCAGGCAACATGGGCGTCACGTACAGTGATTTGGCCGAGTATCCACGTGCTCTGGACTCACACCACCGTGCGCTGGACCTTCACCGCGCCATGAAGAACCGGGTGGGCGAGGCCATTACACTTAACAATATCGGTACGGTGCTTTGCAGCATGGCGCAATACCAGAAGGCTTTGGAGGAGCACCTTGCCGCCCTGGAGATCAACCGGTCTTTGAAAAGCCGCGGGAGCACAGCGGTCGACCTCAACAACATCGCCTACATCTATTCCACTCTCGGCGATCGCCGGCGAGCCCTCAACTATTATCAGGAATCGGTCGATATCCTGCGCACCATAAAGGAGCCGTACAATCTCGGGCACGGGCTGAACAACCTGGCCGAGGCGTATGCCGCCCTGGGCAATGACGAAAAGGCGCTCGTCCTTCACGAAGAAGGGTTGGCACTACGCCGGGTGGTAAAGGATCCTGGCGGCGAGGCTGTATCCCTGAGCAATCTCGGCAGGCTGCATGCAAAGCTCGGAAAGCGCGAGGAGGCGCTGCACGATTTCGAACGCGCAGTGGAACTCCTGCGCGAGTCCAAGGATCCTCGCCAATTGGCGGCAACGTTGAAAAATTTCGCCTCCGTGCTCCGGCAAGGTAGAGACTTCGCGCCCGCCCGCGGCCATCTGATCGAATCTCTCGCCCTGAGCCGAAGGATCCAGGACCCTCGTGGTGAGGCCAGTTCGCTCGTGGAGATGGCTAAGCTGGAGCGGGATTGTGGAAATCTGGACAACGCGCGGCAGCGTTCCGAGGAAGCTCTGGCAAGACTGGAAGGGCTCAGGCTCAGCGTGACCAGCCCTGCGTTGCGTGCGTCCTTCTTCGCTTCGGCGAAGGAGGTTCAGGAGATCGAGATCGACGCTCTGGTGCGCCGGCACGAACCGGGTCCTGCGCTTGAGGTTGTAGAGAGGGGCCGCGCACGATCCTTGCTCGAAATGCTCGGCGAATCCGGCGCGGAGATCCGACACGGAGTCGATACCGTGCTGCTGGACTGCGAGAAGGACTTGGTGCGCCTCATCAGCGCTACGGCGGACAGGCAGACGCGACTCTTGTCGGGTAAACACAGCGCCGCGGACGTGGCGACAGTTCGTAAACAACTGGATGGTCTGACGGCTGATCTCGAACAAGTCCGCAGCCGGATTCGTGCAACCAGCCCGCAATACGCGGCATTGACGCAGCCGTCACCCCTGGGGCTAAAAGAAATCCAGTCGCAAGTTCTGGACGATGACACTGTCCTCCTCGAATATTCGCTCGGAGCCGAGCGCAGTTTCGTTTGGGCGGTGGCGCATAGTTCAGCCGATGTCTTCGTCCTGCCGGCACGGGCCGAGGTGGAAGACGCCGCCAAGCGGGTCTACACGCTGTTGACGGCGCGGAATGGGCGGCCGCCGAATGAGACAGCCGAGGCGCGAGCGGCGCGCCTTCGCCGTGCGGATCAAGCCTGGCCTGCCGTAGCGGAAAAACTGAGCCGGATGCTATTGGGACCCGTGGCCTCGCGGATAGATGGCAAGCGGCTCCTGATCGTCGCAGATGGAGCGTTGCAATACCTGCCCTTCAGCGCGCTGCCCGATCCGGCAGGGGGATCGCCATTGACGGTGAAGCACGAAATCATCATGGCGCCATCGGCATCCGTAGTTGCCGTTATGCGCCGGGAAACCGATGGCCGCGCGCCTGCGGAGCGACAACTCGCGGTGGTCGCCGATCCCGTATTCAGTACCGATGACGCCAGGATTACGGAGACTACCCGAAGCGCCACCGCAACCAGCCAGGATTTCGCCAGGCTTCGATTCAGCCGGCGGGAAGCGGAGGACATTGTACGGCTGCTGCCGGCGCGCGCGACCTTCAAGGCCCTGGACTTCGACGCCAGCCGCGAGACCGTGCTGCGCCCTGATTTCGGCCGCCACCGGATCGTCCATTTCGCCACCCACAGCGTATTGAACAATGAGCGGCCGGAGTTGTCCGGGGTTGTGCTTTCCCTGGTCGATCGCAGCGGAAAGCCCCGGGACGGGTTTCTGCGCCTGTACGAGATTTACAACCTGCGACTCGCGGCGGATCTGGTGGTGCTGAGCGCATGCCAGACCGCGCTGGGCGGAGACATTACCGGCGAAGGTTTGATCGGGCTGACGCGTGGCTTCCTCTACGCCGGCGCTCGTCGGGTGGTATCGAGCTTGTGGGAAGTGGACGATCGCACCAGCGCGGAGTTGATGAAACGGTTCTACGAAGCGATGCTGGTGCGCGGCGAGCGTCCGGCTGCCGCCTTACGTGCCGCGCAGGTGGCGATGTGGTCGAAGAAAGGTTGGGATGCGCCCTATTACTGGGCGGCGTACACCATGCAGGGAGAGTGGCGATAATGGCCGCGACCGTTGAGATCCAAGCCTTCGACCGGCTCCTGGCGATGCTCGGTCCGGATCGGGACCGGGCGGGCCGGCGCTATCTGGAAATCAGGGCGAATCTGGTCCGGATGTTCGAATGGCGCGGTTGTGTGGCGCCGGACGAGTATGCGGACGAAGCCATGAATCGCTGCGCGCGAAAGATCGGCGAGGGGGCTGAGATCCAGGACCTTGCTTCCTACGCCATCGGCGTCGGTCGCATGCTTGTTATGGAGATGAATCGCGCGCGCGCCCGGGCGCCGCTGCCTATGGGGAAGGCCCCGGAGCCGTACACGCTTCCCGTCGAACCTGCCGACGATTCAGAAAGCCGCATGAATTGCCTGCGCTGCTGCCTCTCCAGACTGTCCCCGGAGAATCGTGAGCTGATTCTGCACTACTATCAGGGCGACAAAGGAGATAAGATCGAGAACCGGAAGACGCTTTCGGAGCGTTTCGGAGTGCCGCAAGGCACGCTGAGAATGAGGGCTTTGCGGCTGCGCGAATCGCTGCAGAAGTGCGCTCAGGACTGTATCGCGTGCCCGGCGGCCAGCCGGCGTGACAAATTCCCGATCTTGGACAGAAGCTTATGAGAAAGGCAGGCATCGACGAGACTGTGCTGGTCCAATATCTATTGGGAAAACTGCCGGAAGAGAAGCAGGCCCAGGTGGAGGACAGAGCCTTCGCGGACGACGATTATCGCGCCGCGCTGGAAGCGGCTGAAGCGGACTTGATCGATGAGTATGTTCAGGGTCAACTGCCCCCGGACGATCGCCGCGCATTCGAGAGCCTGTTTCTGGCGTCCCCGCAGCGCCGCGCCAAGGTGGAGTTCGCCAGGACCCTCGCCGCGACGCCGGTGAAGCCTTCGCCCGCGCCGGCCGGAAGGGGCTTTCTCGATCTGTTCCGCGGATGGAGTTTGACGATGCGTTTCGCGGCGGCGATGGCGACGTTGCTATGCGTGGCGTGCGCGTCCTGGGTCCTGCTTCACGATGCGAAACAAACGCCTGCACCGCAGGTGGCTGAGGCGCGGAAACAACCGCCGGCGCCCGCCACGGTCCCGGCCCGCCCGCCGGTGGTGGCGTCACTCGTACTATTCGCGGGCCTGTCGCGCGCCGAGGGCGCCGGTCCCCAACTGATCTTAGCCCCCGATGTTCAGGTGGTGAATATCCAGCTTCAACTGGAAGAGCGCGACGATTATCCAGAGTTCCGGGCTGAGCTAAGCACGGGCCGTGGCCGGCGAATCCTGAATAGTGGAGGCCTGACGCGCCACAAGGTCGGCTCGGGTTACGCCATATCCTTCGACGTGCCGGCAAGCGGCCTCCGCGCCGGGAAGTACGAACTGGCGCTCAAAGGCTTGTCCGGGGGCAAACCGGCGGAGGACGTCAGCTACTCGTATTTCACGGTGCAGCGCCAGTAGTACAAGCAGTAAGCTGAAAGCATGCGGGCCGCAGTTTTAGCCACGCTGCTGGCGGCCGCCATGCCTGCCCAGCCGCTGCCGAATCGCTGGTATTACCTTTCGCGGAACTTCTCATCCGACACACACCTCGACGACTTTCGCAGACTGGCCCAAATCGCCTCTGCCCACGGCTATACGGGCGTGGTCCTCGACGCCCAGTTCGATAGCATCGACCGGGCGGGTGAGTCCATCTGGGGCCGCCTGCTGGAAGCTCGCCATATCGCCGGGCGAAACGGGCTCGAGGTCATCCCTCTATTCTGTAGTCCCGGATACGCCTCGGGCCTGCTCTCTCACAACCCCAATCTGGCTGAGGGACTGCCGGTTGACGGAGCTTTGTTCGTGGCGCGCGGCGGACAGGCCGTGTTCAAGCCCGACCCCGCGGTGGCCGCGGTGAACGGAGGCTTCGAGCAGCACACGGGCAACGTGCCTTCGGGCTATCGTTTCATCGATAGTCCGGGCGACATCAGCTTCATCGATACCTCTGTCGCCCATAGCGGCCAGGCGTCGCTGCGATTCGAGAACTTCGCCAACCGTATGGCGCGCCTCTGCCAGGAGATCCCGGTGCGGCCTAACCGCTGCTACCGCGTATCGGCGTGGCTCAAGACCGAAGACCTCGATCCGCCCGGTTCCTTGCTGGTTCAGGTGCTAGGGACGGACGGTCGCACGCTCTCACCTTTCATCGCCGGCGTGCCCTCGTCGGGCGACTGGCGCAAGGCCGTCTTCGGCTTCAACAGCTTGGGCTACGATCGGCTGCGGCTGTACGTAGGCGTGTGGGGCGGTCGCGCCGGCCGGTTCTGGGTCGACGATTGGGACGTGCAGGAAGCCGGTCCGACGAATGTGCTGCGCCGCGAAGGAACGCCGGTGCGGCTGGAGAGCGAGAGCACCGGTACGGCGTACGAGGAGGGGGTAGACTTCGAGCGGATCGTCGACCCGCAACTCAACTTCACGTTTACGCACGATGATCCGATCGTGAAGTTAACCCCTTCCAGCCGGATTACGGAGGGTGAGCGCTTGCGCGGGAGCTGGTACCACGGAATGAGTATCAATGGCGGACAGGTGAGCGCGTGCATGTCGGCCCCCGAGGTGCTGCGGATCGTCGCGCGGAATGCGGCATTGATTCAGTCGCTGCTCGCTCCTTCGAAATGGATGCTCTCTATCGACGAAATTCGCGCGGGCGGCTCCTGCCAGGCATGCAAGCGGCGAGGGATCGGCATGGGCCGCATACTCGGGGAGTTCGTCACGCGGGTAAAGAACACGATCTCCGAACTGAATCCGGATGCGGCCGTCTACGCCTGGTCGGACATGCTGGATCCCAATCACAACGCTCACGGCGGCTACTATATGGTGGACGGCGATTTCACCGGGTCCTGGGAGAACGTTCCGCCGGATCTCCGCATCGTCTGCTGGCGTTACGCCACCCGGCATTCCAGTTTGGACTTCTTTTCGACCCGAGGGTTCCACACCGTAGCCGGCGCCTATTACGACGGCGACGATCTGTCGAACCCGGCGGGATGGCAGGAGGCGCTCCGCCATACCGCCGGGGCGGAAGGGATCATGTACACTACCTGGCAGAACAAGTATGATCTGCTGGCGTCCTTCGGCGACCTGGTTTCTGCAAACGGATCTTCGTTCAGGAACGCCGACAAGTCAAGTTACCTTTCCGCGAAGCAATAGAACAAGCCCGCGCCGCCACTGCCCGCGAGGTTCTGCTGGCTGCAGCCACGCGTCGGATGCGCCGAGTTCCACGAGATGCCGCCACCGTTCCGGTCATGATGGCCCACCTGTGCGGTGCCTTCCCCGCCGCTCGTCCAGTTCTTGCAGGTATGGTCCGACCCGTCCGTGTAGGCCCGACCGTCCGGCTGCGTGCCGGTCAGGATGTCATGCGTGGTCGGCTTGTCGCCTACGCCGTTCACCAACTCGCCCTTCTCGTTCAGCGCGTTGTTCTTCGTAATCAGATTTCCGGTGCGCGCCTCGTCGAGCGTATCGCCGTGCAGATGACTCAGGTCGCGGGCGATCATCGTGCCCTTCGCATTGTGCCACGGGCCTTTGCCGATGCGGTCCCGGGCATTCACCGCGGCCTTTCCATCGCTTGCGGACGTGCTCAGGTAGGCTCTCCACGTCTTGTTGCCTGCTCCTGCCGCGGTAGCAAGTTTCTGGCATACAGCGTCGGCGCCGGCCAGTCCTCCCAGGTTCGCGCCGTTGCCGCTGCCGGCGCTGGTGACGAAAAACGTCATCGGCGCCTTGTCCTCCTTTTGCGCCTGCCCGAACATAGTCATTACACTCAAGGTGAACAATACGATCTTCATAGTCTCTCCGGTTTAATTGGATTCCGCGAATACTTTCTTAAAGAACGCCACCGCGCGCGCCGCCGCCTCGTGCGATTCCGGGAGATCCCGGAAGTAGACCGGATGCCCTCCATGATCCGGTTCGTACGTCTCCACCTGCTTGCCCGCCGCGCGTAACGCTTTCACATACGCGGCGATCACCGACGGCGGCGAGTTATCGTCGTCGCGCGCGTTCTCGATCAGAATCGGACATCGCACCTGGGCGGCTTCGGTGATGCCGGAAGTATAGCCGTACCTGGCCGGATTTTTCTCGATCTCCTCCATCGGCGCGCCATACTTTTTCTCAAAATCGGCTACCAGCTTACTCAAAATGGGCACCAGTTTGACGCCGGCGGTAAGCGCCTTCTTAACTTCGATGTAGTCCATCGCAGCCGGCGCCATCAGGACCGCTCCGCTCAAGTCAACCCGCGATATGACGCGAGTGCCCGCGTTAGCGCCGTGACTCTGGCCGGCATATCCGACGCGCTTGGGATCGACGAATGGCAGCGCCCGCGCCGCTTTCACCGCGTTGACCGTGTCCTCGTAATCGATTTTGGTGAACGCGCCCCCCGGACGATAGTCGCCCGAGTACAGAACCCACCCGGGCTTCACCAACTCCGCGAACGGCAACATATTACTGCGGGGCATGTCGACAGTGGCCTTTCTGGATTCTTTTCCGCCATGCATCCACACGATCACCGGAAATGGACCCTTTCCAGCCGGTTTACGGATGTAAGCCGGAATGGCGACGCCATCGTTGCCGTGAAATTCGGTCTCGCGGCCCAGCGTGCCGTCGGGCAGTTTCTCCCATCCGTCGTCGGGCTTCTCCTGGCCGGCGGCCGCAACGGCCAGCAGCAGGAAACAAATTGCCGGGTACGTCATGATCAGATCTAATCTATCGCATCCCGGCGTGGCATTTCTTATTCTCCGTGCCGCTGTGTATCTGTGTGGCGAAACGCAAGGTCGCTAATCATCAAACAGTCACAGAAAACATATTCCGAAAACATCCGATAAGACCCCTGGAGGTACTTTCATCGGCCTAGCGATCGAACCACAACTTACACCCAAACAGAAGCTGCGGATTTTCGCCGACCGTATTGCTCAGAACGAAGGCGTGCCGCCTTTTTGCAAGCACGCAGGCGATGTTATCACGCGCGCCCTCGATCCGGATAGCACTTCGGCTGACCTGGCTCATATCGTGTTGAAAGATCTCGGGCTTGCGTCGTTGCTGCTGCGCGTCGCCAACTCCGCCCGATACAACCGATCCGGCCGGCCGGTAATGAGCGTGGCGCATGCGATCATCCTGCTGGGATGGGATACCGTGCGCAACCTCGTCGGCACTGTGCGCTACATCGAATATTTCGCCACCCGCGGTGCAGGTCTGCGCGAGATCCTGATTCTTTCTGTGCTCAGCGCCTTCCATAGCCGCGACATCGCGTCGGTGATCGGCTATCCCGAGCCGGATGAGGCTCACCTGAGCGGATTGTTTCGTAACCTCGGGGAAATCGTGCTCGGATGCCACTATCCCCAGGAGTATTCCGCGATCATTCTCAAGATGCACAAAGAGAAGATCAACGGCCGCGCAGCGTGCGTGCAGATACTCGGTTTCAGTTGGGACGAACTCGGCAGTTCGGTCGCCGAGATTTGGAATCTTCCTCCTAAATTGATCCGATGCCTGCGCGGATCCTCCCGGAACGCGGGATCGATGCGCGAGCGATCGCTCGGCTCAATTACGGACTACGCCCACGATTTGACGCACGCCCTATACCGGGAAGGCGGCGCCATCGATGCGGTGCACCTGCGCTGCCTCGACGATGTGCAGGGGAGGCGGGTGCTGGTTTCGGTGCGCGACCTCAGCCGGATCGTAGACACTGCCCGCAGCCAGACCCGGGGTATCTTCAGCTCGCTTGAAATCTCCACCGAGGGGTTGCGGCTGGACTACCAGGCGGAGCGGGCGCGTGCAATTTTGGCGGCAGCGCGCGTGTTTGATGCGGCTGGTGTAACCGCGCTGGAAGCGGCTGCCGAAGCTGCCAGTCGGGTCTTGCGGCAGGGCGATTTCGACCTCAATGCCCTCATCGGAGGCCTGCTCGAAAGCGTTCGGGCAGCCGGATTCGACCGCGCGATCTTCGGCCTGGTCAGCGAAGATCACACGTCGATCCGCGGGCGGCTGTCCACGGCGGCCGTCGGCGAGGATTTGCTGCAGAGGTTCGATTTTCGGATGGGGCAGGCCGACGGTCCGATTCAGGCCGCATTGCAACGGCGCAACGACCTGCTCGTAGATCGCGCGCGCGACGGCCGTTACGACACTTCCGACCTGGTCCGCCGCTTTGGACCGGCGGCGTTCGCCTTATTTCCGGTCGTGGTCGACCAAAAAGTCGCCGGCTGCATTTATACAGACCGTAGCGATCCCGCCCCGGGCCTCGATGTGATGCGCTATCCGCTGTCGCGCCTGCGGGATGTGATCGCCGCGGCGCTCCGCAAACGGCGTAACACATAGTCTGTTGAAAATCTCTACTGTTATTCAAATAATCATATCTGATTATCTGTTATACTGTGTTTTCACGGAAAGGGCATCACAGCTTTGTACCAAATCCTCCGGCGACAGCAGTTTGGCCCCAGCACGTTTCTATGGGAAGTGAAAGCGCCCGACGTGGCGCGCGCCGCTCGCGCTGGGCATTTCGTCATGGCTCGCATCGACGAACACGGCGAACGCATTCCCCTCACCGTTGCGGATTACAACACAGATCGCGGCACCGTCACCGTGGTCATCCAGGCGGTCGGCAAGACTACCTGGGAAATGTTCGGCCTGGCTGAGGGGGAGCCGATTCTCGACTTCATAGGTCCGCTCGGGTTGCCCTCCACCATCAAGGCTACGGACGGTACGGTCGTCCTCGTCGGCGGCGGCCTCGGCGTTGCGCCGGTTTATCCGCAGCTTCGCGACTATAAGAAACTGGGCAACCGCACCATCTCCATTCTTGGCTTCCGCAGCCGCGATCTCATTTTCTGGGAGGAGGAATTCCGCCAGTACAGCGACGAGCTTGTCGTCACTACCGATGACGGCAGTTACGGCCGCAAAGGCCTGGTGACCGCCGCCCTGCAGGATGTGCTCACCGCGAATCCCGGCGTGCAAGAGGTCGTCGCCATCGGGCCTATCCCGATGATGAAGGCCTGCAGCGAAGTCACGCGCCGGTTCGGCGTCTCCACCGTCGTCAGCCTGAACTCGATCATGGTGGATGGCACCGGAATGTGCGGATCGTGCCGCGTCACCGTCGGCGGAGCCATGAAATTCGCGTGCGTGGACGGCGCCGATTTCGACGGCCATGCTGTCAACTTCGACGAGTTGGCGCTGCGGCAGAGACGGTTCATGCGGGAGGAGAAGGAGTCGCTCGATCGCTATCGCAATGAGGCGGCGAAGCTGGCGAGCCACAACGGTATTCCGTGCGCGCCCAAGTCGGCCGTGGAACTGCCGGAGGCTCAACCTGCCCCGCCGGGCCCGCTGCTGCCGAAGAATCTCAAGACGATCCGCCCTGAACGCGTTCACATGCCCCACCAGGCTCCCGGGGAGCGCCGGCATAACTTCAAGGAGGTCGCCCTCGGCCTCGCTCTGGACGATGCCATTATCGAAGCCGACCGCTGCCTGCGGTGCAAGAAACCGCGTTGCGTGCCGGGCTGCCCGGTCGAGATCGACATCCCCGGCTTTATTTCAGCGCTGGCGCGCAAAGATATTCGCGCTGCGTACGGGATTCTGAAGCAGTCGAACGCACTCCCGGCGGTGTGCGGCCGGGTCTGCCCGCAGGAATCGCAATGCGAGGCCTCTTGCGTCGTCGGCAACAAGTATCAGCCGGTGTCGATCGGCCGCCTGGAGCGGTTCGTCGCCGATACGGCCATGGGCCGCGGCTGGGACAAAATGCCTGCGCCGGTGAACGGCAACGGCGCCCGGCGCGCGGCGATCATCGGTTCGGGCCCGGCCGGCCTGGCCTGCGCGGGCGATCTGGCGCGGCACGGGGTGAAAGTTACCATTTTCGAAGCTCTCCACGTCGCGGGCGGCGTTCTCAAATACGGCATCCCCGAGTTTCGCCTGCCGGACATGATCATCGACGTCGAAATCGAAAATCTCAAGAAGCAGGGTGTCGAGATCCGGCTCGACACCGTGATCGGCAAGTTGTTTACCATCCCGCAACTCATCGGCGAGATGGGCTACGACACCGTCTTCGTCGCCACCGGCGCCGGCTCACCCAAGTTCATGGGAATCCCCGGCGAAGCCTTCAATGGCGTATTCTCGGCGAACGAGTTTCTCACCCGCGTCAACCTTATGCGCGGCTACCAGCGGCCGATCTATGACACGCCCGTGGGTATGGGCAAGCGGGTGGCCGTGGTCGGAGCGGGTAATACCGCGATGGACGCCGCCCGCGTTTCGCTGCGCATGGGCGCGGAGCACGTCTCGATCGTCTATCGGCGGTCGCGGAAAGAATCGCCGGCACGCGCCGAGGAACTGGAGCACGCCATCGAGGAAGGCATTCAGTTCCGCTGGCTGACGAATCCGGTCGAAATCCTGGGTAACGAATCGGGCTGGGTGACCGGCCTGCGATGCCAGGAGATGGAGCTCGGCGAGCCCGACGCGTCGGGCCGGAGGCGGCCGGTGCCCAAGCCCGGCTCGGAGTTCAATCTTACCGTAGACACCGTGATCTACGCCCTGGGCACGACGGCCAATCCGATCATCGCCCAGACGACGCCGGGACTGACGACCAACAAGTGGGGATACATCCAGACCGACGAACGCACGGGAATGACGAATCTTCCCGGTGTGTTCGCCGGTGGCGACATAGTGACCGGCGCGGCCACCGTGATCCTGGCCATGGGCGCCGGACGCCGCGCCGCTCGCGGCATGCTCGAATACATGGGAGTGAAGGAACAATAAGATGCCCTCGTCCTGCCCGAAGTGTCATCAGGTCCTCGAAGAGGACGAGGTGTGTTGCGCGCAAGTGCGCTACACCTGGCGTTGCAAGAGCTGCCACAAGCTCACTACCGGATTCGCGCTCCCGTACGGCAAGTGCTTCCTCTGCGGCGGCGAACTGGAGATCGTAAAGGATCGCCACCTGGACGACCCCATGCGCCTGCAGGCGGTGCGCGAGGCCATTCAACTGGAGCTGAACGCGTTCCACTTCTACAGGCTGGCGCGGGACCGCGCAACCGACCCGAGTGTTCGGCAGGTGCTGGAACAGTTGTACGAGAACGAGCTCGACCATCTGCACGAGCTGGAGGCGAAGTATCACGCGCACCTGGACCCCTCGGTCATCGATCTTTCGAAAGACGAAGAAAAGCTGTTGGCGCAGTGGCTGTTCCGCGACATCCGGCTGGGCGACGACACGGGAATTGCCGGCATCTACCAGGCGGCCATTGCGATGGAAAAGCGCACGCGCGATCACTTCCAGAAGCTCGCCGCCGGGGCGTCGGGTGTAGAGAAGGAACTCTATCTCGAGTTCGCGGCCGAGGAAGAGGAACACATCGCGATGCTGGAGTCGGCGATCGAAGCTTAGTACTTGGCTCGATCTACCCCCACATATTCACCGCTAAACACGGCGCCCGCTCCATGACTGTCGCGGTTCAGTTGGTATCAACTCGCGCCCTTAATGGAGCCGAAATCGGTGCTACGATCTATCGAGGTCGAGCTGGCGAATGAACCGGTCTGGATTAATCGCGGTGCAAATCATCGGTGGACTCACGATTTTGCCGTATCCGGCGGTTCTGGTGGCGAACGTCATGTCGATGGCCGCGCCGGGGCAGACCAAAGCCGGGATGCTGCCGTGGATTCTCCTCTCGGCCTATCCGCTGGTGTGGATCGCGCTTTATTTCATCTCATGGCGGGCTATGGCGCGCGGCGCGGTCGGGCTGGCCTTCGGACTCTCCAGCATTCCGCTGGCGGCCGCACTGTGTGTCATAGGCGTATGGGTCTACGGCTGGATTGGATTCGCGCGAACGTATATGTCAGGGAGCGGCGTGTTCAAAAATGTCGTGACTACCAACCCGGTGCTGACGGCCGTTTACGGCACGGGCGGCGAGAAACGATTTCCTCCCGAACACCCGACCCACTCCGCAGACCAGGCGATCCGGGCGATTGAGGAGCATCCCGGGCAGGTGAATACCGCCGTCGCGCCTTACGGAACGCCGTTGAAAGTCGCGGTGGACAACCTGATGTTCGACCTGGACGGGTCGCCGATCCGCGACAGCCGCAGGCAGGAGCAGTTGGTCCGTATTGTCCGCGCGCTGGTTGCCCGGGGCGCACACTTTGCCCAGGACGAGAAGAAGGACCTCCAACGCCAGTGGCGGCTGCGCCGGGCCATGCACGATGGGCCGGTTACGACGGCGAGCGAGAATCCGCTAGTCTGGAGAATTCTCACGCGGAAACGTGACGGCGTGACGCCCTTTCAGCTTCGTCAGAACGAAATCCCGATGCTGAAGACGTCCACGCGGTTGCATGGAACACCGTTATACGCGGCCTTGCTGCAACAGGCTCCGGACGCGACGCGCGAGGTAATTGAGGCCGGCGGCCGGCTATCGCCGGAGGAGGAACGCGATCCGGCGGCTGCCGCCGCATTATCAAGTGTGTTCGAGCGCGACTCGTCGCTGCGCATGGCTTACAACCGGGCGCATTAAGGTCACAATTTCGAAATTCGGCCGGGGACAGGCAGGAGCAAATGTTAAAAAAATCCCGGTGGGCGCTCGGAGGAGCGCGCCCACCGGGCGGCCCGCAGAAGCCCTAAGGCAACGCGAACACATCCATCAGGTCTTCGGAACTCTCAATCTAATGGACGCGACAGATGGTCGTCAGGTTGCAGGCGGGGTAGTTATGGCTGGCCCGGTGCGAGCGTTAAGGTGTATTTCCCGGCAGAGGTGTTACCGCTGAATGGTTTTACTACCACGAAGTAAGTACCCGGATCGAAACTGTCGGTAACCGCGGCATTCATGCCGCCCCCCGAGTTGTCATCCTCCTCGATGACATTCCCCTTATTGTCCAGAACGAGCAGATAGGCGTCGAACTCGCCCGAGTTCAAGCGGATATCCAACGACGCGGTATCGGTCACGTTTAACTGATAGATATCGGCGAAGGTGTCGTCGGGGAACTGGCAGGAGGCGAACGAGAGCGTGCCCTGTACCGTATCTCCAATTGCCGGCAACCCGGCCGGGAAGCATCCCGCCGGCCGGCTTCCTCCGCTGTAAAGCACATCCAGGCGATAAAAACCGCTGCTGATGGCGTCCGTCGCACGCGCCTCGAGACGATATGTCTGGCCGGGCAGGAACTGGAGGATAACCGAATCAGTGCCACCGTAGCTGTTATCGTCCCAACGCAACGCAGTTCCGTCGGAAGATTGCAGCGTCAGGAAAGAATCGATCACCTGCGACTGCATCACGGCGGCGATAGTGCCGTCGGCCGGGACCGTGAACTGATAGTAGTCGGCGGGCTGTCCGTTGGCGGCATGGCAGCCAGAACCAAAAACGCCCACGAAAGCGCTGTTCAGGTCGAGCTTCTGCACTTGCGTGCATGGCGTCAGCGGGTGGGGCTTCAACTGCCAGGAGAATGCATAGCTGCCCGTTAATCCGCCGGTGGCAGCGACGACGGTGTAGGTCCCGGCCGGCAGATCGGCAGTGATATGCGAGTCGGTGAAGTTTCCGAAATTGTCATCGTTGACGATGCGGTTGTCCTTGGCATCGCGTAGCGTCAATAGCGGCACGAAATCGAACGACTGCAGGTCGATGTCGAGCGTCCCCTCCTGCGGCAAAACCAGATTGTAAACCTGGGAGACGCCTTCCACCGTGCGGCAACTCGCCGTTGACAGCGATCCTTGAGTTATACTGCCGGCGTCCGCCTGGTAGCTCAGACACACGACGTCACCGGGAAGCTGCGGCGTGAAGGTGTACTTCAGCGTGTATGCTCCGGGGTTATCCAGACTGAACGCCTGGATCGTATAATTGCCGGGGCTGAGCTGCTGGCTCAGAATCGCATTTCCCTGCCCCCCTCCGTAAGCGTCCGCCTGTACCACGGCGCCACTGGCATCCAGCAGTTGCAGGTACGTATTGAAGGCGGTCGTGGAGAGCTGGATGTCTGCCACGCCCGGCTGCGTGACCTGGAGATCGTAATAGTTGTAAAAAATGCCCGCGTCCGGATCGCCTGTATCGTAGGCGCAACTCGTGTTCGGCGAGATGGTTCCCTGGACAGAATCGGTCACCGTGAAACTCCTGAGCGGATGGCAGGACTCGCCATCGGCAGATGTAAACGCCAGGGTCAGGTTGTATGCTCCCACAGCCAGGTCGCCGGACGAAGCGATGATCGTATACGTGGAATTCGCATCCAGCGGGACGGAGAGCTTTGCCGACCCGCCGCCGAGCTGGTGGCCGTCGCTGGTGCGCACGATCAGATATGGCGCGAAGTCGCTCGAATCCAGGGTGAGGTCCAGAGTTCCGGAGCCGAACGACTGCAATGTATATCCATCGTAAGGGCTCGTATCGGGCAACTGGCAACCGGATGGCGACAGGCGTCCGGCAACGGCCTGGTTCAGTCCGATGGGTGCGAAGCCGCGGCAAATCGTGCCCGGCTGGGGAGTGAAACTGCTGGTCAGGGTGTAGGCGCCGGATTGGCCATCGCCGCCGGCATTCACCAGGACCCGATACTGTCCGCGCTCCAGCGGCCGGCGAATGGATGTCCCGGCGGCGATCTTGCGCCCATTGGCGTCGCGCAGGATCAGGGTCGCGTCGAATGCGGTCGAGGCGGCGTCAAGCGCAATCTGGCCGCGCGTCGAAAGCACCAAAAGGTACTCGGCGTAGAGCGTACTGTCCGAAAGGAGGCAATTGCCACGGTCGAGGACGCCGGTCAGCGAATCGACTGGATGAAGCGATAAGGGTGGAGCGCAAGTTTGAGACCAACCCAAGGGTAAAAAGACCAACAGGCCTGCGAGAAACCGCATTCACTTCATAATACCCTCGGGGTTCCGCAAAGTTCCGGATTGCCTATTTAGCTGCCGTTGCCGGTCTCGCCTGCAGTGGCGTGGCAGCCTGACCCACTTCGAAGACGGGCAAGTCCGGCCGCATCTCGATACCATCGCGGAGTTGCCAGACAGCCTCCAGACCCATCGCGGGATTCGACTCCAGTACCGCATGCACGTCGCCGTCGAACGTCTCCAGCCTGGCCTGCGTCTTCTTGCCGTTCACTTTCAGACCCTTGACGGTCGTGTTCGGCGGCAGCGCCGGAGCCAAATAGAACTTCAAGGGTTTGCCGATCACCGTCAGGCGGAGATGAAGGAGTCCGGTCTGACGATTCACTTCGCCCGACACCCACGATTGCCCGATGCGATACATCTCGAACTTTACCGAGGGCCAGTGCACCGGAATGTGCGGCACGAAGCTGAACGTGCCCTCGAACGCGTCGCCGCCTAGGCCGAGCAAGCCGCGGACAATGGGATGAATCACGGCGGACGAGGAGAACAGTTGGTGCGGCGCCGCCTGAGGCATCGTCTGCGCGCGTTCCCCGCTCAGGTCTTCGGGCACGAATCCCGCGCCGGCAAATCCCGTCAGGGAGGCGATGCTGAACAGATGCTCGAGTCCTGCCCGGGCGCGATGATTGCGAAATTCCGCCAGCGAAACGAAAGCCGTCGTCAGCGGCCAGACGCTGGTATCCAGCCGGGCCGCCGGGTCGCGGTCCGGAGAGTCGGGAGCGAACAGGCGCGTTCCCCACGGCGTGGTGAGTTGCGCGCCGGAAAAGGAAGCGGTGGCCCGTTCGGCCTTGCGCGCGTCGATGCCGCCGTAGACAAGGGCGAGCGCCTGCCATGACGAAAGCGCGTTGTATGTCGTGCCGCCCTGCAGCGTTGCAAACGGGAAATACCCTCGGTCCTCACGGAACCAGCCGTCCAGCGATTTTCGGGCCTGCTCCAGTCGCTTGCGCGCATCATCCACCGCTTCTTTGTGGTTGGTGAGGCCGCCGAGGATAGCATAGCCGTCCAAGGCCGCGAGCCACGCGCCTTCCAGATAAATATCCTTCGTGACCCGCCCGCCGAGCGCAGCCGGCTCCACGGCGGCCGGACCCGCTGTGCGGTTAAGCAGGAGGCCGTCCGTGTCGGCAGTCGAGATACAGAACCGATACGCCTTCTCCAGCGAGGGCCAGGAGGCCCGCAGGAAATCCATGTCGCCCGACCGCACCACGTAACGCGCCGCGGAAAAGAGGTAGAGTGGCGTCGCTTCGGCGTGCACGAAGCCGTAGGGATAAAGATTCCAATCGACCAGGCCGGCGCTCTGCGTGAGTTGATCGAGAATCTTACCGTCGGGCCGCTGGCGGTCGCGCAGAAACTCCAGCACGGCGCGCGCGCGGTCGAGATCGCCGTAGTCGACGATGCTCCAGGAGTTGAGCAGTGCGTCGGCGCCGAAATACCAGTCGCGGCCGGGCCGGTCGCCGGTGCCCGACGGTCCGTATCCGCTCACCAGGCCGCAGCCCACCTTGTCAGAGCATGTCCAGCCCTTCTCGATCGCGAATTTCGCCCATTCGAAGGCTTGGTTGAGCAGCGGCTCCGGCGTCTGGATGCGCATCGTCTTCGCTTGAAAGTCGCGATAGTAGGCATCGGATTCGCCGATCATCTCCTGGATGGAAGCGATGGTGTCTCGATACACCTTCCGCGCCGCGTCGTCTCCCGCGGAGGAGCCGGCGATCACGATCGGCACCAGGCGGCTTTGCGCCATCTCCGGTGTGACTTCCATTTCCAGCATGGCCGGTTCGACATTCGCCTTCATGAACAGCGGCGAGCCGATGAGCGCGGCGTGGCGGCGCGTGCCTTCGTTGAGCACAATAGCGTGATCGTTAGGCGACCATGCGAAGTTCAGGCCACCGAACGAGGCCGGCCACATAGGACGCAACTCGGGCACAAACGTCGCGCGCAGGCGCAGCGGCCGGGAAGTGTCCACGTCCAGCAGCACCACCAGCGACTGCCGGTCGATCGGGGCGAACCATGTTTGCCGTATCGTAAAGGTTGCGTGCGAATGCGTGATCGTGGTCCGGCCGGGAGTCGCCACGATCGATTCGGCAAGATCCGCCAGCGGGATACCTTCCAGAGCGCCATCCATGTAGACGGTCAGCCGGAAATCGCGCAGGATCTTGACCGGATTAATCCAGGCTTCGAAAGTTCCGTCCTCGCGGCCAAGCAGCGCGCCGCGGCGCCCCACGGCTTCGGCGAAACGAGTGCGCTGAACGGGCTTGCGAAGGAAAGGTTCGGCCGGCGGGAGATTGAACCGGGAAGGCAGCACCACACCGGTTCCCTGCGCTTCCAACAGAGAAGCGGCGATCGCCAGAATGAAAGTAACTCGCGTAGGCACTGAAATACTATGTTGGCACGAAGCGGACGCGAGTTGTTCCAGGATAGCACGCGCTGGCGGTCCATCCCAGTTGAAGAAAGGCTACTTTTCGCGGCCCAGTGCCATTACCATGTACCGCGCGCGGGTAGTCCCGACATTACGCCAGCCGTGATGTTCGTTGGACGCCACCCAGGCCACCGATCCCGGTCCTAACTGGCTCGTCTTGCCGGAAATCGTGACTTCCATCGTGCCTTCGCGGATCACAATCATCTCTTCGTGCGCGTGACTGTGCGGCGGATGAGGGGCTTTACCCGGTGCCAGTTCCGTCTCGTGCATCTCGACAGAGAACCCCGTGTGCGTCTCACCTTTGAACACAGCCCGCTGCCGGTTCTTCTCGGCGTTCTCCTTCACCGGCAGATCCTCATACCGCCAGGTTTGGGAGGGCATGGCGGCGCCATGTGCCGGGGTCTGTGCCGCAGCCAGCAAGCCCAGCGCTTTACTCAAATCTCGACGTGTAATATTCATGCTGAATGCACTATACTCCGACTCGATTGGACATGCCACAGAGGCCCGACAGGCATGGAGCGGACTGCCTGCGCTGAGATCACTTTGCCCGACACCGATCCCGTTTCACTACTGCCTATGTTGAGGTTGGCCGCGGCCTAGCCCATGGAAGAGAATTTTTCCGGCTCGATCTTGTACAGGACCCGCACTTCACCCGGCTGCGCGAACGGATACTTGTCCTTCCCCAAATACTTCTTCGCCATCTTATCGATGTGCTGATCGGCGCCTTGTTCGGTGATGTCCACGACGCGGCCGCGCACTTCGAGGTAGTGATATGGGTTGTCCGGGTCGATCACGGCCAGCGAAACGCGCGGGTCGCGCTTCATGTTACGGTCCTTGACACGACCCTTCGCGGTATTCACCAGCACGTGCGTGCCGTCGTAATCCACCCAAACGGGAGTCACTTGCGGACGGCCGTCCGGCATGACAGTGGCCAGGCTGGCGAATGCCTTTTTATTAAAAAGGTCGCGATGCTTCTCGGGGATAACCTCGGGCATGGCAGCTTCCTCCTACGGCAATATAGCATGCGGGGGAAGTTCGTTCGCGACCACTTCGCCTTCCCGAAGTCCGGAAAGTACCGCCGCCGACACATGGTTCGCCAGTCCCAGCTCGATTTCGCGTTTCTCCCATCCCTCGGTCTGCCGCACGTAAGCGAAGGCCTTGCCGGATTCGCGAAACACAGATTCAAGTGGTACCGTCACGGTGTTTCCCGACTCCCGCAGTACCAGGTCCACACTGACACTGAAATTGGGAATGACGCGCTTGTCCATGCGGTCGAGTTGCAGTCGAATGGGAACTTCCGTGACGAAATTCCCGCGCCAGCCCTTGCTGCGCGCAAACGCGGTTACCGCGGTCACACGCGCGGGTAACTCCAGGCCCGGGTACGCATCGAACTGCACGATAGCCTTTTGCCCGATGCGTACACGTTCCGCATCCACCTGGTTCAGGTTTGCCTCCACGCCCATGGATTTAAGGTCCACAATCTGCATGTAGGGTTGGCCGGGCGACAGTTGATCTCCCGCCTGAATTTCAGCGGTGTCCGAACCGCGGCGGACGGTCTGCATCACCACCATTCCGTCGATGGGGGCCGGCACCACCATGCGATCGATGTTGCGCTTGGCGCGATCGAACTCCACCAGGCAGCGGGCAAGACTCAATTCGGTCACCCGGATGGCAGCCTTTTCCGACGTCTCGACGTTCTGCGCCTCATCGCGGATCTGCTGGTATCGCGCCTTGGCTTCCTCCAACGTCAGCCGGTTCTTTTCCACCTTGATGGCTGAAAAAACAGCTTCGCGCCTGGTCTCCAGCTCCGCTTTGTCCATGTCGGCCTTTGCCCTGCGAATCTGCTGTTCGTAGGCCTTTCGCCGCACGTCCAGCAAGGCTTCGAGCTTGCGGATGTTCGCCCGATGCTGGTCTACCCAAGCCTTGTAGTCGTCCATGCGATTGGACATGTACATATTGTCGAATTCCGCAACAATCTCTCCCTTGCGCACCTGTGTGCCGGCAGGCACCAGCTTTTGCAGGATCTGGGTAAAGTCGTGCGAGCCGTGAACGCGCACGCCCCACATCTGAGGCGTGAGCAGAGTGGAGGACTTTTGTGCAACCGTGAGGCCGGTGAGCCGGATCGTGTCGCGAACCGTGCCGCTGCGGACGACTGAGGACCGTAGAACCGCGGGCGCGATTCTCTTCCGTTCGGCTCGCGGAAAGAATCGATACGCTAAGGCCGCCGTCACCACCAGGGCGCATCCCAGAAGCCACCATCGCGCGCGATGCCGAGGCTCGCGCGGTACGGGCTTGATTACCTCCCTCAGCGGAGGGGCCGGCTCAGGCGCCCGAACCGGCGCCGGAAAGGCCGTGGCATAGGAACGCATCAAAGTGGCGCCACCGGAACTTCAAGCAAGCACGGCAGCATCTTTCAACTTCTAAAGTACCCTACTTTCACCGATTTTGTCCAATAAGGTTCTATTATCTGAAAGGATCTTTGGCTCGTTGCGTCCTTACATGAAGAAATCCTTAAGATGGCCCAAAAAGTATTGACACTAACAATCAAAGACTGTATCGTTGAATATCGCGAGACGCTGCTTCTCCCGCACACGCTCTGAACCTCCCGTTCACTTCGGTAAATTCAGTTAGTTTGACTTTGAGTTCGGACCGGCCGATCCGGCTCCTGTACATGCGAAATGTTGCTGCTCAACGTGCCGGTTCATGATCCTGTTGGTGCTCTCGAGGATCGGCCGAAAACCGATAGCCGGCCCGTCCGGGTGAAAGCCTGCACGGGTCGGCCGTCAAATGACGTGTGCCTGACTTGCCTGTGGGAGCGGGTAGAGCCGCGCAGATCCGCTTAGTCAGCTATCGCGCGCAGCAGGTTGGACTGGAGCTCAGAATCGGGAACGGATCCTTAGGCTTGTCATCAGTGGTACCGACCGGACCGTTAGCCGCAAAGTAGTTCTGTTGCGAGAGATTCTTATACACGCCGCCCGCGACTCCCGCGGCGATCGGTCCGTTCACCGTCCGTCCTCCGGTCAGCATCACCACCACCACCAGCTTGTGCGCTCCGGTTTCGTTAAACGAACCGAACCAGCCCATGTGCGACGATACCCGATAGTCGGTGCAGGTGCCCGTCTTGCCGAGAATCGGTTCGTTGGGATCGTAGAACGCCCGCCGTCCGGTGCCGTAATCCGTAACGGCCTTCATCCCGCCTTTCAGATCGCTGATCCAGGGACCCCAATCGAACTGCCGTTTGACGCGTGGGGTCAGATGGGTAGCGTCTTCCTGCGTGCGGGGATACTGCAGGTAGTACAACGTCCCGCCGTTCGAAATTGCCGAAAGCAGGGCGGCCAGTTCCAACGGTGTGAGCGTGATACCCGTACCGAAGCTTGTCATCATCCCGACGCCCTCGGGAGGATCCGACGGCGGCAGAATACCCGGCTGCTCGTTTTCAAGATCGAGCGAAGCTTTCTCGCCCAAGCCGTATAGTTTCGCGTATTGCGACACTTTTTCGAATCCGAGCTTGCGCCCCAGATTCGCAAAATAAGGATTGTTGGAATGGGCGAGGGCCTCAGTCAAGTCCATGCTGGTGCGGCGGGTGATGGACATCCGTGTATGCGGGTCCATAACGCCTTCCGTCATCGCCGCCAGCGCCGCGACCAACTTGATCGTGGAGCAGGGAATGAATCCACCTTGCAGCGCCAGCCTCTGATTGACGATGGTCAGGATACGGCCCGTGGTAGGATCCACCACCACGACGCTGCCGTTGTAAGGTCCCAAGGCTTCCACAGCGGCTCGGCGGATTTCCAGATCTTCGCCATCCACGTTGTCGTCCAGGGTGGAATCCGCGTACGTGGGCGACCTCCAGGGACCGCCGGTGACACTCGGCCGCCGCCGGCGCGCAGTAGACGCTGACGGACTAGACCTTAGGGCGGTACGGACCACCAGACCCGAGGACTCGCCGGCAGTCGTACGGACGACCGCCGATCGGGGAGCCGCTGCCTTCGAAGTGGAGGTGGTGTGCGCTGCGGCAGTCCTCGGCGCCGCCTTCTTGGCGGCAGTCGTAACCGTGGAGGACTTGCGGGCGGTACTCTTCTTTTTCTTTTTCGTGGTGGTAGTGGGCGTCCCGAGCAGGAGCGCGCACGACAGCATCAGCGCTGTTAAAGAAAACGGAAAGCGGCGCATCATCAAGTAACGCGACGACCTGTTTTCCCGTGGCATGGGTTAAACAGGCCTAAAAACAAGATAGCCGAGCGCCTCTGATTATACCAGAGTGTCGAGAATCCAATCGGCTATTTTTCAATTTCAGCCTTTTTAATATAGTCCAGCCGTGGAAATTTGTCGTCCAAGTAACGATTTCCTTGCAATTCGATTTTCGTCGGGTCCGGACCGCTGCCTCGCGGTGGCATATCCCCATATCCGAAGTAAAGGTGGTCGACGACATCGTCCATCCCGGATATTACCTTGCCGAAAGGGGCAAACCCCTGTGAATTCAAGGCAGTATTATCTTTAAGATTGATGAATACCTGCGTGCGCCGGGTATCTTTGCCGAGAGCGGCGAAACTGACCATGCCGCGCCGGTTTTTCTGCTTCACCGGGTCGTCAGCGATCGTCAGGTTCGACCATAGTTGGGAAATAGACGGGTCGCCATTAATTCCGAATTGCACGACGAAAGAGACGACGCGGAAAAATCGGTCGTTGTCGTAAAATTTCGTCTTTACCAGGTTGTAAAACCGGTCGGCGCCTTTTGGCGCCCACGCCCGGGTCACCTCGATAACGATCGGTCCTTTGCTGGTGTCCAGATTGACCCGGTACGTCTCCGGCGCCGTCTCGTTCATAATTACGGCGGGCTTGTATTCCTCCTTCTTGACAGGAGAAGGGGCGCTGGAGCATGCGGCGAGCAGCAGGCAGGCGAAAAATGGCAGATAGCGCTGCATGTCCAAATCATACTGGTTCGTGCGCGACGGTTGTAGTATCGGTTGTATCCTGATGCGTATCGTATCACCGCCGCTGCCCGTTTCCTGATGATGTCTCTGCTGCTGTTGCCCGGCCTGGAAATTGGCAGTGGATTCTACGAAATGCGAGTCCTGGTCCCAGTACACTTATGTTCGATGGGCGGCTGATATGACCGTGGCGATGGCCGCGATAACATTCCGTTGGTTCGCCTTGGATGATTCTCATTCGCGGAGCATCAGATCGGCGACCCTGATTATGCGGTGTGAACTCTTGATCCACCGCGGCCTGCCGTCTCGAAGCTCTCAGGCCGGTTGTTCAAGGGTACGCTGCCGCAAATAAAAGTCATGACCGCAGCGACGGCAGCGGAAAGGGAACCGCCCGAACAGGAATAGAACGAGGTCTCGCGGCCCGCGGCGGCGCCGTCGTTCGATCCCGCGCCAATTGCACCGGGGGCACTGCGGCTTAATTTCCGAAATGGTCGGTTCGTCCATGACGGTGCCGCAAGGATAGCGGAGGCTTGCCTGATCAGTCAACATAATCAGTAACGCGTCATTCATAGCAATCTGGGTTCAAACGTGCCCGCACGCACGGTCGGATCGCCATACTTTTATCAATGATCGCTTAAGGCTACGCTTAGCGGGCTGGTCTTGGGGCTTAAAGTCCAGACGGGAAGTGGCGGTACGCCCCACCAATGGGACAGATTGGCCCTTTGTTATGAGCGTTCATTTCGCGGGTGTTCCCGACGGCCTAGTGTTCGCGCGGATTCCCTTGCCCGGATGAACTCCTTCCACGAGCTTTCCTCCGTCCACCACCAGCGTGCCACCGACCATCACATACGGAATCCCCTCAGATGGCAGATCCGGCTTCTCGAATGTTGCACGGTCGATAACCCGTTCCGGATCGAATACCACCACATCTGCATCCGCGCCGGTCCGAATGCGTCCCTTTCTGCGCATGGCCGGCGCCATCGCCTCCAGCCGTTGCGCCGGCATCAGCGACATTTTGCGAATCGCCGCAGCCAGCGTGAGCGTTTTGCGTTCGCGGACATAGCGGCCGAGCACCCTCGCACAGGTGCCGGCCACGCGCGGATGTCCCAAGCCGTTCTCCAGGATCCCATCGCTTGCGACCATCACCAGAGGATGCGCCAGGTTCTTTTCCACCATCTCCTCGGTGTTCGTGAACGTCGCCACCAGGCCGCCTTCTTTCCGGTGTTTCTCGAACGTCTCTGCCGTCAGGCGTTCTCCCGTCTTGACCCAGAGCATGTCCTTGTAATCCAGCTGAAGACGTTCGCGAAAGCCCGGACTGAATTGCGCCGACTCCAGCAGCGTCATGCCGGCTATGTAGGGATATGCTTCCACGCTGATGTCCAATCCTCGCTTCCTGGCCGCCTCCACCATCGATATCGCCAAGTCGAAGTTAGTGGTGGCGGATGCGCCCAAATGCACAATGTGCATGGACGCTCCGGTCACCACTGCATAGGCGATGACTTCGCTGATGGCTGCGGCAACACCAGGATCCCCGTGCGAGCCGTACCGCATGTGGACAAACGCGACCCTGCGCCATTTCGCGGCGATCTCGACCACGTGCAGGAGTTCCTCCTGCATCGCGGTGGGCGTATAGCTGAAGCCGAAGCCAACGCCGAGACCGCCGTCGAAGAGCCCTTTCTCTACCAGATCGCGGATGGCTTTCTGCTCATCCTTCGTCGCCGTCTTCGTCACCGCATTGTCCGTCGGCAGCCAGGCGCCGGTGTCGTGCATCACGATCATGCGCGCGCCCACGTGGCCGGAGCTGGCGCCGAAGTTCACCAGCGCCTTGCCTTCGCGCTCGCTATACCACCTGGCGACAGGACTCACGCCGATCTCCAATTCGAGCGCGGTGGTGCAGCCGTCGCGAGCCTTGAGCCGATAGTTCTCCTCCGTCTGCCCGTGTTGATGCAGGTCGATGAAGCCAGGCGCTACCACGTGCCCGCGCGCCTCGATCTCCCGTTTCGCCTTGAGCGGCGTTGGCGATATGGTTACGATGGAGCCGCCGCGGATGCCTACATGACGAATCGCATCCAGTCCGGATTCCGGATCGATCACCCGGCCGTGATTGATGGCGATGTCGTATGGCTGTGCGAACGACGCGCACGTAAGTGCCAACGCGAAGAGGATTTTCATTCGATCCAGTAGTACCAGATCGGCGGTCGGGGCGTAAGCGCTACTCCGGCAGGCCGACCTTCTTGCGAAGTGCTTTCAGCCGGGGGGTCGCCTTTAAGCAGCGCGTAGTACGGACTTGTAAGCGCCCTGCCTATTCGGAAAGGTCCAGCGACTAAAGCTCTATCCAGAGCTTCGAACGTCCGGTCCCTATCTCCCCAAGCTGCATAGATCCGAGCCTGGTTGGATGGGTTGAACGGGCTGTCCGCCGCCAGTCTCTCCGCGTCCTCGCGGCGGCCCGCCCTGACATAAGCAGCGCCGAGAACGCCACGAAGCTCATTGCCGTTCGACACGCCCCGATTGAAAGCCGTTTCCAGAATCCGGATAGCGTCATCGGTTCTCCCCTGCTGTAACCGGACGTTGCCCAGACACTCAGTCTTACCCCAATAATCTTCCGGCAGCTTGTCGCAATGTTGCGCTGCCTCCTCGTACTTGCCAGCCGAAACCAGCCTGGATGACAGCAAATTATGGACATCAGGAGCAAGCGGGTCGGCCTTCTCGGCAAGTCGCAACTGTTCAATCGCCTCAGCGGCGCGACCGAGCGGCGCAAAAAAGAATTTGGCGAAATCGCGGTGCGACTCCGAACGGTTCGGATCCAGCGCGATAGCGTGGCGGAAGCTTCTTTCGGAGTTCTCCCATCGGCCATCCCGCGCAAACGCCATCCCGAGTGCCGCGTGCGCCTCCGGCAGCAGCGGATCCAATTGAATCGCCTTCTCCGCGGCAGTTCGCATTCCGGTTATTTCCTCGCCGAAATTGTACCGGAATTGATCCGATCGGGCGCGCGAAATCTCGTCCTGGATCGCCACGGCGTCGGCCAACTCACGATCGTAGCTGCCTGACCATAATGGAAAATCGTCACGCACTCGAACCAGTTGGGCATTGATCCGCAATCGCTGCCGATCGCGCAGAACTGAGCCTTCCAGAATGTACTCGGCCCTTAGCTGCCGGCCGGCCTCTTGCAGGTCCCGCGACTTGCCTCTCCAGGCAAACGATGAAGTACGGGAACGCACCTCCAGTCCTTCGATGACGGACAGGTTCCGAATCAGTTCGTCTGTGAGTCCATCGGCAAGGTAATCATTGGTTGGGACATCCGAACTAATACAGCATCTCCGCCGCGCGACTCGCCCGACGCGCACCCAAGGCGAGGTTGTATTCGGCGGATCCGCGCTCATCGCAATGACCTTCGACGATTACCGTGATCGGGGAAAGTCCGCGGTACACGCGCAGAAATAGTGGGTATTTTCACCTCGTCCGCCGCGTCTTATTCTGTTATTCGATGACTGAACGCGAGCGAAGTGTTGCAATTGCTCGCCGAGGGCAACAGCAATAAGGAAATCGGCGGCAGGCTCAACCTAAGCGTCCTGACCGTGGAGACGCATCGCAAGAGAATTCTCGAGAAGTTGAACCTGCACGGGACGGCAGATCTGATACTGTACGGTGTGCGAAGGGAATGGTGGTCTGAAGATGCAGATTACGAACGAAGAACTGGGCAAACACTACGCCTCGTTGTCAGACGGCGAATTGGAGAACATCGATCCCGCGGAATTGACCGAGGGCGCGCGTAGGATCTACGAACTCGAGATGAAAAAGCGGAGTCTGACTCCGTCCTTCGCGCCGGAGCAGGAGGAGGAGCACGAGACGTATGACCAGGAAGACGTCGAGGCTTTCACGGAAGAGATCGCGGCCCAGGAAGAGCCCGATTGGCTGGACAGCGCGGCGTGCGTTTGTTCCTTCCGTGAATTTGCGCGAACGAGCCTGGCCCGCGACGCTTTAGTCGCTTCGGGCGTGCCGTGCCATCTTTCCACGATCGAACCGCTTCCGGGCGATCCGGAATCTCCGGCGTTCACAGAGTTCCAGGTCATGGTGCCGTCCGCGCTCAATCTCAAAGCTATCAGCGTATTGGACGAGAAGATTTTCAATGAGGACTTCGAAACCAGCTGGCGCGCCCACCTGGCCGAACTCTCGGATGACGAACTTCGCGCCCTCCCCGCCGATGTGATCTGCGCCGGCGTCCGCGACCGGCTGGAAAGGATGGAAAGGGCGTACGGCGAAGAATTGCAACGACGTCGTCGTAACATATGAAATCTGGTATTTTGGTTATATCCCGGATTCATGAAGAAGCTAAAAATTCCCAGCAATCTCACCACGCTGGCGTACAACAGCATTAAGGAATACATTCTGGAGGGACGGCTGGACGAAGACTCGCGCTTGACCGAGGAGTTTCTGTCCGGGCAGTTGGGAATCAGCAAATCGCCGATCCGGGAAGCTCTAAACCGCCTGGAAACCGAAGGACTTATTCGGATCGAGCCGCGCAAGGGGGCGTACCTGCGCCGGCTGTCGCCGGAGGAAGTCCACGATCTCTATGACCTTCGCGAGGCCCTCGAAACGCACGTTGTGCGGACGGCAAAGCTCACGCCGGCGCTGTTCGCCGAACTACATCAGAGCCTGAAGCGCCAGCGGTCTTATCTCAAAGCGAACGACCGCGCCCGGTACATCGAAGAGGATGTGCACTTCCACGCGGAACTGGCGAACGCCACAGCCAACTCTCAGCTATGTAGCGTGCTGGAGAATATCCAGAACCAGATTTGGCTTTCGCGGCGCAAGACGTACGACCTCTCCAGCAGCACTGCTCCCGGACATCACGAAGCCGTAGTGACCGCACTCGAGAACAAGGATCGCGACAAGGCCGAGGCGATCATGCGCGAGCACATCCAGAACGTGCGCACACGGCTGGTGGAATTCCTGGAAAACCGCCGGGCCGAGCAGTTGGCCGTCTAGCGGCGAATCGTTTATCCTGAAGCCGTGCCCCAGGATTTTTTGAAACTGCTTACGCAATACGACACCCCCACGATCTGCAACGTCATCGAGCTTTTCGACGTGCGCCCGCGCCAGACCGGCTACATGGACAGCCGCATCCGCGCCTGTTTTCCGGAAATGCCGCCGATTGCGGGCTACGCTGCCACTGCCACCATGCACACGGCGTTTCCGCGAAAGGGGAGCGTTTATACGTCGCTCGACGACCAGATCGCCCGCTTTGCCGAATTGCCCGGACCGCCCATCGTGGTCTATCAGGACCTGGACGATCCGGCTGTGGGCGCGACGTTCGGCGAGATCATGTGCTCGACATATCAGGCGTTCGGCGCGGCCGGCCTGATCACCAGCGGCGCCGCGCGCGACCTGGACCAGGTGCGGCGCATCGGGTTTCCGACGTTCAGCAATGGCGTGATCTGTTCGCATGCGTGCAGCCATACGGTGAACATCCACGTTCCGGTGCGGCTCGGCGGACTGGCGGTGCACCCAGGCGATCTGCTCCACGCGGATTGCAATGGTGTTACCAGTATCCCGACGGAAATCGCCGCCGACGTGGCGCATGTCGCGGGCGATTATATGGCCGCGGAAAACATCCTGATTGACTACTGCAAGGCCGGCAATTGCGAGTCAAAGAGATTTGGCGAACTCCGGCTCGAGATGATGCACCAGATCGAGGAGTTGGGCAAGCGCGTTCGCGCCCGCCGCGCTTCGGCGTGAAACTGTTGTTCCAGTGCGGGTCAGGCTTCGGCCCGGCGTCCAGGCCGGAACGGATGGCTGAAAACCGATAACTGATAAACTCTCTCCTATGGACCGCCAGTCCGATCCGTCATCCGTCGAGACTGTGGCGGTGGTGCCGCATCAGTCCACATCTTCGTTCGCGGAAGAAGGCCGCTTCGTTCCCGGAACATTGCTTGGTGGACGCTACCGAATCATCGCGCTTCTCGGGCGCGGCGGCATGGGCGAGGTATACCGCGCCACCCATCTAACGCTCGGCCAGTCGGTCGCGCTGAAGTTCCTGCCCGAGGAAGCCGCGCGCGACCAGCGCCTGCTCGAACGCTTTCACGGCGAGGTGCGGATCGCCCGCCAGGTCTCGCACCCGAACGTCTGCCGCGTTTACGATATCGGCGAAGTCGAAGGCATGCCGTTCCTCTCCATGGAGTACGTGGACGGCGAGGATCTGGCGGCGCTTCTCACCCGCATCGGCCGGCTGCCCGCCGACAAGGCTTTGGAGACAGCACGCAAGATCTGTGCCGGGCTCGCCGCCGCTCATGACCGCGGCGTCATCCACCGCGACCTGAAGCCGCAGAACATCATGCTGAACAAGCGAGGCGAAGTGCTCATCATGGACTTCGGCCTGGCGGCCATCGCGGATCAGCTCTCCGGCGGGGAGGTCCGCAACGGCACTCCCGCCTATATGGCGCCGGAGCAACTCAAGGCTGCCGAGGTCACCAGCAAAAGCGATCTCTACGCCTTGGGACTGGTGTTGTACGAACTCTTCACCGGCAGGCGGCCATTCGAAGCCAAGACCGTTCGGCAGATGCTCGATCAGCAGGAAGCGCTCCAACTCACCAGCATGTCGTCGATCGCTCCCGAGATCGACCAGTCGGTGGAGCGCGTAATTCGCCGCTGCCTCGAACCCGATCCCGGCAAGCGTCCTGCTACCGCGCTGTCCGTCGCCGCGGCGCTCCCGGGCGGAGATCCATTGGCCGCGGCGCTTGCCGCCGGCGAAACGCCATCGCCCGAACTGATCGCCGCCGCCGGGGAAACGATCGGTCTCGCCAAACGCTACTCCGTGCCCTGCGTTCTCCTGGTGCTGGCGTGCCTGGCGGGGTCGCTGGTCTTGCGCGATCGCACCGACGCCATGACGCGCGCCTCTCTCGACTATCCGCCCGAGGCGCTCGCGGTGAAGTCGCGCGAACTGGCTGCCGCCTTCGGATATCCGAAAAAGCCCGCCGACTCCACGGTCTGGCTCACCGAGCGCTCCCGCCTGATGATGCTGCTGAAAGCGCAGCCCAACCCGAAATGGGACGAGTGGCTGGCCGCCGAACCGCCGGTCATGTCGGAGTACCGGGAAAGCCAGGAGCCGCTGGTGGCCTTTCCATTCGGCGAGGTGTCGCACGATAATCCTGCGCCGAACAAGCCGGGGATGGTACAGGTGCGGCTGAACGCCGGCGGCAACTTGCGCGATTTCTCGGCGGTGCCGCTCGAATCCGCCGGGACTGCGACGACTCCGGTTACGCCGGAAAGCGTATTTCACAGCATGGGATTCGATATGGCCGCCTTCACCGAGACCGCGCCGGTGGACGCTCCGCCCAATGCTTCGGATCAACTGCGCGCATGGAAAGGAACGCATCCGCGGATCGCCAATCTTCCCCTCACCATCGAAATGGCCACCTGGCAAGGCCGCTTGACATGGGCAACCGTCGTCTTTCCGAAGCAGAAGCAGGCGGCGGATGCCGCGCTGCACAAGCTGATCGATGCCTATCCGCTGGTGCTCATCGCCGCGGGCCTGGCGGTCGCCGCCATTCTCGCGCGGCGCAACTGGAAGCTCGGCCGCGTCGATCGCAACGGCGCCCTATGGGTGGGTTCGGTAAGCTGTCTTCTCTTCATGGCCGGATGGATCGGCGACGTCCACGCGGTGCCGTCCGGCGAGATGGCTCTGTTGCTATACCGCGCCGCGGCCAATTGGCTGTTTTATGGAGCCATGCTGGCTCTCGTCTATCTGGCGCTGGAACCGGCGGTGCGCGCGCGCTGGCCGCATTCTCTTATGACCTGGAACCGGCTGCTGGCAGGCCGCTGGCGCGACCCGCAGGTGGCTTCGCACGTGCTGATCGGCGCCGCCATCGGCTGCGGCCTGTGGATCGCGTTCAAGCTCTTCGACTCATGGATTAACGGCGCCAACGACATATCCTTCATGGGTGCCCTCTCGTTCACCCTCGGCCCGCGGCAATGGGTGGGCGGTTATGCGTATATCGTCGCGAACGCAATCCGCGTGGGCCTGTTTGCATTCCTGGTGATCTCTGGCCTGCGCGCGCTGATGCGCAATGTGCTGCCTGCGGCCGTGGTCGCGTCGCTGCTGTTCACCTTCACCGAAGGCTCGGTAGTGAACTCGCCGCACTGGCAGATGCGGGCCGGGCTCTACCTGGTCGTCTACTTCATCATCGCCTTCGTGCTGTTGCGATTCGGCTTGGTCGCCACCATGGCTGTCATCTTCTTCGCCAATGGCATCGGCGCCACCAACCTCGGGCTGGACTGGAAGACCTGGTACGCGCCCTCCGGCCTCGCCAGCCTCGCCCTCTTGGTGGGAGTGGCGTTGTTCGCCTTTTGGAAGTCGCTCGGCGCCGAAGTCGCGGAGACCGGCTGAGCCATGCGCTTCGGACTCTTTTACGAACATCAGATGGCCCGGCCCTGGGCCGAGGGCGCGGAGGAGCAACTGCTGCGCGACGCGCTGGAACAAGTGGAACTGGCCGACAAGCTTGGCTTCGATTCGGTTTGGGAAGTGGAGCACCATTTCCTGGAGGAGTATTCGCATTCAAGCGCACCCGAAGTCTTTCTCGCAGCGGCCAGCCAGCGCACCAGACGCATGCGCCTGGGCCACGGGATCGTGCAACTCCCGCCGAACTTCAACCATCCGGCGCGGGTGGCCGAACGCATCGCGACACTGGACCTGATCTCCGGTGGACGCGTCGAGTTCGGCACCGGCGAATCCAGCTCGCAGATGGAACTCGGCGGCTTCCGAATCGATCGCCTGCTTAAGCATGCCCAGTGGGAAGAGGCGCTCGACGCCGTCACCCGCATGATGGTCGAGGAGCCGTTCGCAGGCTATGAAGGCAAATGGATCTCGATGCCGCGGCGCAATGTGGTGCCGAAGCCCAAACAGAAGCCGCATCCGCCGCTGTGGGTCGCATGCAGCCGGCGCGACACCATCCGCATCGCTGCCCGCAAGGGCATCGGCGCGCTTTCGTTCTCCTTCATCGAGCCGGAGGAAGCCAAGGAATGGGTGGACGACTACTACCGCATCCTGACGTCGGACGAATGCGTAGCCGCGGGATTCGCCGTCAATCCGAACGTCGCGGTCGTGGTGCCCTTCATGTGTCATCCCGACGAGCAGACCGCGATCGAGCGCGGAATCGACGGCGCGCACTTCTTCGGCTATTCTCTAGCCCATTACTACATCTTCGGCAACCACCGGCCGGGACAGACGAACTTATGGGACGAGTTCCAGCGCAATCGCAATCAGTACGGCTTCGCTCGCGAGTTGATCCGGGCGGAAGAGGCGCCGTTGGGGGTGAAGCTGATCGAGCACGGAATCGGATCGTTGCGCGGCGCGGTGGGCACTCCGGCCCAGATCGCGCACCTGATCGATCGCTACGAGCGCGCCGGAGTGGATGCGGTGATCTTCGTCTCACAGGCGGGACATAACCGGCACGAGCACATCTGCGAATCCATCGAGACGTTCGCGCGCGAGGTGCTGCCGCGATATGCCGAATGCGCCGACGTTCGCGACGCGCAGAAGCGGGCCAGACTCGCGGAAGCCTGCGAGCGCGCCGTCGGCCGCCGCGTGCCGGCGCGCAAGGTAGAAACGGAATACGTGGTCAAGCCCCAGAGCGAACCGTTTGAGACGGCGCCTGCCAGGAACGATCTGTTCGCCCGGATCGTGCGCGGACGCGACGACACGCAACTGGAGAGGATCATGAGCTATCCCGCCGCGCAGTGGATGGTCTTCAAGGGCATGGCCAAAGCGATCCATGGCCGAGCCAACGGCTTGCAGGGCGCGGTGGAATACAGGCTACAAGGCAAGCGCCGCGAAGCCAGATGGCATCTGCGCATCCACCATTCGCAGGCCGAGGCCAGGCGCGGACCGGCCGACGCCCCGATGCTGGTCTTCCGCACCACGCTGCCGGTCTTCGCGCGAATGGCCGCCGGAGAGATCAACCCGGCGCATGCGATTCTGGAACGTAAGCTCGAGGTTCAGGGCGACGTCAAAACGCTGGCGAAATTCAGCGCGATGTTCACGCCGGCGTGAGTGACCGATAGCGTCCCGCGCAAGGCACTACAATATGCTGCATGAACGTCAACCGCAGAAACTTCTTCCTGGGCGCGGCCGCCGCCGGCCTCGCGTCCGCGCAGGCTGAGTCCACACTGACCGGCATGATCGGTGTAGGCAATCGCGGCTCGGCGCTGCTCCGCGGCGTGCTGTCGCAGCCGGGCGCAAAAGTCGCCGCCCTGTGCGACATCAAGCCCGACCGGCTGGATCGCGCCGCCACCGCCGCCGCGCGCGATAATCCCAAGACCTATTCCGACTACCGCCAGCTGCTGGAGCGCAAGGACATCACCGCGGTCTTCATAGCCACGCCGCCCTACCTGCATTCGGAAATGGCGGTGGCCGCGATCAAGGCCGGCAAGCACGTATATTGCGAGAAGCCGATCGGAGTGACGCCCGCCCAGGTGCGAGCCGTGCTGGAAGCCGCGCGCGGATCGAAGACCGTCTTCACCGCCGGCCAGCAGATGCGCTCAGCCAGGCAGTATCAGCAGGCGATCGGCAAGATCCGCGACGGCGTGATCGGCGAGGTGATCATGGTCAAGGCGCAGCGGCACGCCCCGCAGGATATCGCGCACGACGGCAGTTCCGGAGACTGGTACTTCGACGTGAACAAGGGCGGCGGCTATCTCATCGAGCAGTCGGTGCATAACCTGGATCTCTGTAATTGGGTGATCGGCGCGCATCCTGTCCGCGCCTGCGGCTTCGGCGGCACCCTGCTTTACAAGAACGATCCTCCGGGACGCACCATCTTCGACTGCGGCAGTCTCACCTACGAGTATCCAAACGGCGCCAAGATGAGCTTCACGCAGAACGTATTTCATCCGCGCGGGCTGCCACTGGGCGGCCAGTACGTATACGTTTACGGGACCAAGGGGGCCATCGACCTGATGGCCGACGCCACGCTGTATCCACGGGGCGAAGGCAAGCCGACTCCGCTCGCCGAGAAGGCGCCGCTCGACAACGGAGCGCACATCGGCGCGTTCTACGCCTGCTTCAAATCAGGCGGACCGAACCCCGCCGGAATCGAGATCGGCGCCTCGGCCGCGCTTACTTCGATCCTCGGGCACGAAGCGATGACGAAGGGGCAAGTGGTGAACTGGTCGGATCTGGGAGTGCATCTGTAACCAGGTCGAAACGAATGATGCCGCCGGCGTTCAGATCCTGCGGCTCGGACCAGGCCGTGACCTGACCCGATTCTTCGATCCCCACGCGGTATTGGCCAGGCGGCAGGTCAACCGCGCCGAAGAATGCCGTAGCATCGGCAGTTGTGCGAATCTGTCGGCCGCCGGCGGATTCGATGACGACGGTGGCCGAATCCACAGGCGCCCGGCCATAGATATGTCCGCGGGTTGGCTGATCTTTCCACGGCATGGCCGGCGGGCCGGCGTCGTTGCCGAAAAACTCGCCGATCGCGCGATAGAGGTCGCCGTTGGGCGCATCTGTCGCGTTGGTGCTGGCGTAGGAATAAAACGCCACTCCCATCGCCATGTTGCCCCTGCGCGATGGTGTCAGACTCCGCTGTAGCTGCGCCACCGATTCCGTGATCGAATTCAGATAAATCGCTGGACCGATCAGAATGCCACGGCCGTACTGCCGGTCTTTCTCGTATTCGATCCATTGGTCGAACCAGCCGGCCTGGGCGGCCACGCCATCGCGGAAATAATTCATCGGGATGCCGAGGTCCAGGATGCCTTCCTCCAACATGCCGCGCCAGTCCTGATATACGAAGCGATACGCGTCGCGCAACCGAAACTCGGCGTCGTTCGCCGGGCCGCTGCCCCAGGTGATCAGAGCCGCGCTGATCTTGATCGACGGGCGAATGGCATAGGCGCGCAGGTAAACCTGCCGCACCAGGTCGGAAACCTGCTTGCGGCGGAAATCGCTCCACTTGGGATCGGCCGGATCGGGTGTGACGGTGGTGCCGGTCAGGCGCTGGAATCGAGCCACGGCCGTCGGATTCCAACCGTAATCGGCTCCCTCCGGATAGCGGATGTAGTCGAGATGGATGCCATCGAGATCGTAATACTTCGCGGGTTCAAGCATGACGTCCGCCAGATACTGCAGGACGCCCGGGTGGCCCGGGTCCAGAGTGGTGTCGGAGAGAACGCCCTTCGAACTTATGGTCATCCACATGTCCGCGCCGGACGCCTTGGGACCGTGCAGGTTCCACACGTTCAGTGGATTCCGTGGGGGGACGGTGGGCTCGACGATCTTATAGACCGGGAACCAGGCGTGCACCTCGATGGAGCGGGCGTGGGCGCGCTCGATCAGGTATGCCAAGGCGTCGAAAGCAGCGTCATACTCGGTATCCTCGGCGGGCGGCTCCAGCGAATGGTGGTAGTAAGAATCGGCGCGCCGCCGGACCTCGACGAACACGGCGTTCGCCCGCGACGTCGCCATGTCCTCGATCAGTTGGTCGACCTGCGCCGGAGTCTTGTAGCCGGAATGGAAGGCATCGGCCCAGAAGGCGCGATACTGCTGTGCCTGGGTGGCGAGCGGCGCGATCAGAAGCAGAAACGACAGTCTCAAGGCAACGGACGCTATCATGACATACGTGGCCGGCACACTCTATCTCGTGGCGACGCCGATCGGCAATCTCGAAGATATCACGCTGCGCGCGCTGCGCATCCTGAAGGAAGCAGACCTGATCGCCTGCGAGGATACCCGGCAGACGCGCAAACTGCTCGATCATTACGGCATCGACCGGGCGGCAGTAAGCTATCACGAGCACAACGAGGCGGACCGCGCCCGCGAACTGGCCGGCAAACTGGTCGGCGGCGGGCGCATCGCGCTGGTGTCGGATGCGGGAATGCCATTGGTTTCCGACCCCGGCTACCGGCTGGTGCGGGAGGCAATCGCCGCGGGCGCGCGGATCGAGCCGATCCCCGGACCGTCTGCGCTGCTGACGGCGCTGGCGGCATCCGGCCTCGCCACCGACGCTTTCCATTTCGGCGGTTTCCTACCGGCCAAGACGGGCCAACGGCAACGCGCGCTGGAAGCCCTTCGGGAGGAGGAAGCAACGCTGATCTTTTACGAAGCGCCGCACCGGATCCTGGAGACGCTGACGGCCGTGGAAGAGACACTCGGACCGCGTCCGGTGGTGGTCGCCAGGGAACTGACGAAAATTCACGAGGAGTTTCTGCGTGGCAGTGCGGCGGAGGTGCGCGCAACGCTGGCCGACCGGCCGGCGGTAAAAGGCGAGATCACGCTGCTGATTGGGCGCGCGGAAGCGCCGCCGCGGGACGATACACCGCTGGATGAGGCGGTCGCCGAGTGCATGCGGCAGGGTATGGGCAGGATGGACGCGATCAAGACGGTCGCGCGCCGGCGTCGACTGCCGAAACGGGAAGTGTATAAGATGATCGGGTTGAAGTAGGGCAGCTGCCTTTTAGTCCGCTGAAGGCTGGACCATCGTCAAAGCTTCAAGATCCGGACAGCGTTGTCACGATACACCTTTTTCAGAATGCCGTCCGGCAGTCCAATGCCGTAGATCCGCCACCGGCCTTGCGGCGGCACCGCGCTCGGAGCATAGTCGAAGTACTCGTCCTCCGTTTCGAGAAATCGGAAATAGCAGCGGAACATTTCCGGTTTGAGATCCTGCTGCGGGAATTCCTTGCCGGCGTTCGGAGTCGCGTCGGTGCCGAACAGGATCCTGTCCTGGTACCGATCGAAAAAGCGCCGGGCCGTGCGCGGCTGCCGTCCCAACTCGCCCAATCGCGCGCCGATCTCCACGTTCAGGTTGCGATATTGATCAAGCCACTGCCCGACCTGCGCGAGATCCTCAGGCAGGTTGGCGACGTGCAGCCCGATGAACGTGGTCTTCGAATGCCTGGCGATCACCCGATTGCGGGCGTCGAGCAGGTCGCGCTTGGAAGGGTAGTCTTTGCCGTAGAACGACCAATCCGGGTGGTTCTGCAATTCCTCGTAGCGCTCGTTGAAGCGGTTGATCGGCTGGAAGAACGGCGCGGGATCCGACGTGTGGATTAGGACCGGCATGCCGAGCGCGCCGGCCGCGTCCCACATAGGATCGAAGCGCGGGTCGTCGATCTTCACGAGTTTGCCCTGGTCGCGTAGCACCAGACCAAGCGTCTTGAGGATCTTTAACGACCGTGCGCCCTGCTGTTTGCATTTTTCGAGTTCCGCCGCCTGCCACTTCGCGTAGCCGGGTTCGGTGGCGCGGTTCCACATCGGCTCGGCGCCGGTCAGGAACTTGCCGCCGAACGGAGCCATCATTTTGAGGATGCCCGGGATGGTTTCCGAATTGCCGCCCGTAAGGTTGAGCAGCGTCTGCAGATTGCACTCGTCCATCCACCTGGCGATCTGAGCCAGATCCTGCGGGCCAGTCTTTCGGCCCAACCCGAACACATGAGTGTGGACGTCGATCACGGGGAATTTGGCGCGGGCGACGGGATGCTCCGGAACCCGCAGCGTCGATTTGGGCTCGTATTCGCGCAGACCGATTCCGCCGGCGGCGGCCGTCTGCAGCAGGAAGCCGCGGCGTGTCATCATGCGGCAACCTTCTGACCTAACAGGTCGGCAACGAAAGCCAGGCTTGATTCCACCAGGTCCCAGGAGCCCGCCCAGAAGCACATGTCGATGCACCACCACTCGATATTCGGCACGGCGAGCAACCGCGGCGCCAGAGCCTTGAAGTCGATGAAGCCTTCACCGAACGGCCGATGAGTGCTGGTCTCATCGCCGTGCAGCGTGCCGTCGGAATCGATCAGATGGATCGCGCCGATACGGCCTTCGAGCTTCTTCAGGAATTCGGCAACCCCACCGGGCAGCGTCTCCCGGGCGCCGTGCTGGCGCGCGCCCACTACGCCGCACATATAGGCGTGAGATGTATCGAACATGACGTAGAAGTTCGGATGTCCCACCTTCTGGTGCATGGCGACGATTTCGCCGGGCTTGTTGAACGCGAAGCCCGGTTCGAACTCCCACACCAGGCGCACGCCCGCATTCTGGGCAATCTGCGCAGCCTCACGCCACACACCCGCCAGACGGTCGAAAGTGGGCTGATAATCGAAGTCGTCGATCGACCCTGGAGCCGCGATCGAGTCCACGCGAATGCTGGGACTGCCGATATCGACGGACATCTCCACATTGCGCCGGAACAGATCCAGGTACTTTTGCCTGTTACCGGCGGCAACCGGGTTGACGCTACTGAAGTCGGCCGCATATCCAGACACTCCGAGGCGATGTTCTTTCAGAAAGGCCACCAGTTCTTTCCGCGATCGGGTGGTGGGATATGAGTCCAGCGTGATGTGCGGCGGGAAGCCGCAGATCTCGATTCCGTCGTAGCCTGCGTCCGAGAGCCGCTCGACCGTCTTTTCAAACGGGATTGGATCGGCAGCGAACGGACCGAACGAAAAGGCCCAACTGCCTAGGGAGATCTTCATAAAGCCTCGCTTTCGCTCACCGGCTTGCTATGAAACGCAGCGATCGCTCGGAGCGGGATATCAAGGCTGCCCGGTCAACCACTAGTCTCGAAAATATTAACATTCTTGCGCACGCCCGAAAAGCGGTAGCGCCGCGGCCCTTTCTTGCCCCATAATTGCAAGGGAAATTGGCGAAGGAGGTTCCATGTTTGGAATCATCGGCTGGATCATCTTTGGAGCGATCGTAGGGATCATTGCTAAGCTGCTGCATCCCGGGAGAGATCCCGGAGGCTTTATCGTTACGATAGCGCTGGGCATAGCGGGTTCCCTGCTGGGCGGATTCGTCGGACGAGCCATTGGCTTGTATCGGGAAGGCCAGGGAGCCGGCATTCTTATGTCCATTGTAGGGGCGATAGTTTTGTTGGTCTTGTACCGTATGTTTGCAGGTAGGCGGCGCGTCGCGTAATAAATGCGCGTCGACCACCCGCATCCCGCCCGGAGCGATCGGGTGTGGGTTTGCCCACGTTGGAAACAGTCATGCCAGCGCAGGAAGGAGGCTCATGGCTGGAACCCGGTCGACGCGCGACTCTCAGAATGAGCCCGAGCAGGCCACGTTCCTGCAAACGCGCCGCGGTGAAATTCGGCATCGCCGAGCGCCAGAAAAATTTCCGCACGCGCCGCATCCGCATGCTCGCCTTGCAGCGCGAGTTCAAAAAAACCGATTGCTTCTGCCCACGCCGCAACCCCATAGGCAAAATGACCGGCGCGGACGGCAAACGGCGCGGCGCGTTCCAATTCCCCCGCCGCGCTAAAATGCTGCGCAATAACCCCCGCCCTCGCCTCGGGACCGGCAGCGCTGCGTGCGCTTAGTGCCGCTGCGACGCGCCGGTGCAACACCCGCTGCCGCGCTGCGCCCAGCTCTTGATAAATATATTTCATCGTCAGTTGGTGGTCGAACGTATAGGCGGCACCGCGTGTTTCGCGAATCAGCCCCGCGCGCTGTAACGCATCCAAACCATCCAGCGTTGCGTCTTCTGACAATTCGGTTGCCTGCCCCACCAACTGAAAATCAAATTCGCGTCCAATCACACACGCACATTGAAGCACGCGCAGCGCGCCCTCACCCAGATGCGTCATGCGCGACCGCATCAGATTTTGAATCGTGGGTGTCAGAATGGCAGACAGCGCAAGCGCGTTTGCCGCCGGTGTCCCATCCCGTTTCAACATCTCTTTGTCATAGGCGTACCGCAGTATTTCATTGATCAAAAACGGATTGCCTTCGGTATTGTCGTTCAGCCATGCGGCAAACTGGCCGGGGTCTGAGGTGGTCAGCCGCGCGGCGAGCGTCTCTAATTCCGTTGCCGACAACCCATTCAGCTCGATGCGGTCAAGCCGCTCTTGCCGTGTCAAGGTTTGGACAAGGACGGCGGCAGGGGATTCGGGCTCGACGCTGCGGGCTCCGGCTACAAGCACCAGATTTGGCGTCGGGTGGCGGGTCAAATAACCCAACAAGCCGGCAGCGGCGCTGTCCACCCACTGCAAATCATCGAGCAGGAAAATCAAGCGTCTTGCCGCACCGAGCTCGACAAGCAGCTGATGCAGGGCTTCCCAAACGCGTGCCTCATCTGTAAGGGGAAGGGCTGACGGCAGGTTTGGCAGGAGCGCCGTCAGCTCGGGCGTAAGCCGCGCGAGTTCCGCCCACCATACAGGGGCAAGCCCGAGTTTGGGCGCGATCGTTTGCCATTCGGGTTCGCGATACAAACCGCGGAGCGCCTCGATGAGGGGCTGATACGGTAGGTTTTGTTCCAATTCGTGGGCGACCGCGCGCAAGACAAGCGTATCCCGGGGCTGTGTGACGACAAATTCTTCCAGCAAGCGCGTTTTGCCAATCCCCGCCTCACCTTCGACACAAATCAATTTGCCGGTTCCCGCCGCGACGTTCAAACGTTCCAGTTCGCGCGTCCGTCCCACAAAGGGCAGGGTTTGCGGGGGGGGTGCATTTGCTGCCCTGCGCCCCGTCGCGCGGGTTGCGGCGTTCGGACGTTCCGGCGCAAGCGTATCAGTGACAATAGCATCATACACGGCGCGCGTTTCCGCCATTGGCGGCACGCCCAATTCCTCATCTAACCTTTTTTGCAATTGTTCAAAGCGTCGAATTGCGCCCGCGCGGTCGCCCTTGCGATACTGCACCCGCAGCGCATGCCGCTGTGCTTGTTCATTCAAATCATCCAGAGCCAACGCGCGCTCCAGCGCATCCAGCGCCTTGTCATACGCGCGTTGGGTCTCGTATATCGCGGCGGCGCGCATCCACCCGCGCAGCGCGAGCGTCCGATAGCGTTCCCGTTCACGCGCAACCCAATCTTCAAATTCGGGAGTATCCGACAAACTGAACCCTTCCAAAAAATCGCCGCGATACAGCTCCAGCGCAGAGAGGGTTGTTTCGAGCAGCGAGTCAGGCGCTTCCAACGTCGTTTGAAAAACGCGCGCGTCCACAAAGGCACCGGAAGAGAGCGCAAGCGTTTCGTCGTGTACGACAACTGCCCCGCCCAATTGCTTGCGCAGGTCATGGAGCATTGTGCGCAAGATTTGTTGGGCGGCAGTGCGCGCATGGTCAATAAAAAACAGCGCGAGAATATGGTCGCGTGTAAGCGGTTTCGGGTGCGCCGCGAGGTAATACAGCAGCGCGCGGTTTTTGCGGCGCGGCAGATGGAGGAGCTGACCGTCGTGCAACAGTTCGGGGGTGCCAAGCAAGGATATGACTGTCATTTTCAGTCCATTCTATATTTTACACCTATACGACTCGAGATGTGGCTCCAAACTGCGTTTGAAAAACTGTTGACACCATTCTATAATTCACGACCGTTCAAATATTGCGCCAGTTGAAAGCATCCGGTCGCGCCTGCGAACTCATTGTAACCGCCGACCCGAACAAAAAATATGGACAACCAATTTACAACCGTACAAGACGAATATTTTCGGCTCAAGGGGCAGCTCGCTACCGGGCGTTTGACGCGCGAGCAGTTTGAGACTGCCCTGCAGGGTTTAATGTTTACGGACGCGCAGGGGCGGTATTGGATGATTGGCGCGGACAGCGGCAAGTGGTTTGTGCATAACGGGACGACGTGGGTCGAACAGACCCCGCCGCCCGCGGCACCAGCACAAACTGCGCCGGTACGTCCCACGAATGTGCCCGAACGCAGTGCTCCATCGGCATATCAACCCCCGACTGCCGCGCAGCGCGTGACGCCTGCACCGCGCTATGCAACGCAGCCGACGGCTGCGCCTGCGCCCACTGCCAAAAGCGGCGGGGGGTGTGGGCGGACGATGTTGTTTGGATGTTTGGGGCTGATTGTGATTCTTGCGCTGCTGGGAATTGGGGGGTTTGTGGCGTATCAGAACGGGGGCATTACGACCGACACTGTTTTGACGCTGGCGGGGATAGGACCCGGATTCGTCAGTGTGAACAATTTACGCGATGATGCGATTCGCGTAAAAATTACAAAATTGGATGTCGAGGACGATAGTTTTACAGTGCTGGGGGAGCAGACCCTGAGCGCTTTTGACGTGCGCGCGTTTACCGTGACAGACAGCGGACGCTACAGCGCCGCGTTCACGCTTGCCTCCGATGGTACATCAATCGGCGCATGCACCCTGCGCGTGCGCTCGGGTGACCAGTATCAATTTATCGCGCTGCCCGATGGGATTATGATAAATCGCGAAAACAATCCGCCTTCCAACGGCACGGATTTGGTGGTTGCTACTTCGGCACTGTGCCGCGCGCAGTAGGTTTGTTACCGGTTCGTTAAAGGAGTTGTGCTATGCCACGTCTGATGCTTGCCCTATTGGTCGGTGTTGCGCTTGTGCTGACGCTCGGCTGCGCGCCCGCGGTGACGGTGAATAACAAAACGACCTTTCCGATTCGCGTCATGATACGGAACCGCGGGAATATCCAATGGGTTTCGCCGTCGCCGTCAGAAAGCTCTTTTGTCGAAGTCGGCGAGGGCTTGTATTTTGCCACGGCGATTCCCGATGCCGAATGGACCACGTATGCGACTGCCAAGCGCCGCTATTTGAATGAGCAGCTGGCAAACTCGCAAAATCTTTCGGGCGAAAAACTGCTGCAGGTGATTCAACAACTCAAAGAAATTGCAGCGCAGATGCAGAAATTTGCAGACGCCGCCGATTCCAATGCCCGCTGCTCGGGGCGTGTGACAGAGGATGCGACCGATACGGTGACGGTAACGTCGGGAGCGGACGGCAAGTTGAAGATTGGCTGCGCCCACATCGTGTCCAAAAAGAGCGCACCCTAAAGGGGTGCGCTCTTTATTTGCTATACACTTTTGACATCCGCGGGTATGCCTCGCCGTGTCACCTTGACTGCCTCAAAAATTCGCACCAGGAGCAAGAAATAGACGCTCGCCGCACCTAGCCCATAGACCGCCAGCATCACAGGCGATGAGGAATCACTGCCCGCAAAAACGCCGTGCAAGGTCAACAGGGTATACACGATGAAACTGACATAGTGCAGCATCCGCCATGCGCGCTGTCCCATTTGCTTGCGGAGATAAAAACTCGCCGCGACGATGATCGTGAGATACAAGCCCACCTGACCAACCCCGGTCCAGAACGGTTCATAACCCGCATACGAAAACGGCACCAGCACCTGCATGACCGTCGCCTGAATGAAACGGTCGCCCAACAAAATCAGCGCGTGAAAAAAGCCAAAAGCCACAGCAAGCCACGTCACAAATTGATGTAACTCGACTGCGGTGGGACCGCCGTTCCATAGACGCGCCATTTTGTTGCTGACGACCATGCCAAACACCATTGTCACCCACAGCAGCACATACGAAATGACCCCCGCGCTGCGCGCCAAATACCAAAACGCTTTCGGTTCGGCGCCCAACAGGGATTCCGTCAGACCGGGGAGCCATGTGGGGAGCAAGACCGCCGCGGCAAATGCCCCACCCGCAAAGGCGAGCAGCATCAAAATCATTTCGATGGGATTAAGGGTTGGCATGTCCTGTTCCGCCGCCGCTGCGGCTTTTGGCGGGGGAACGGCTGCCGCAGGTTTGGGAGTGACGGCTTTGACAACAGGTTTTACTGCCCCGTTCTCGCTCGCAGGTTGAGCGGTTTTTCTGGCGACGACAGGTCGCGCGACAACAGGTTTTGACCCCGGCGGCGGGACCGCCTTGATTGGTTCGCTCATAACAAAAATTTCTCCATTCCACCGCTCGTCAGCACAGTGCCCTCTTCCAGAATCAACAACGCCGCCAACGAGACGTTTTCGTTCACCCATTCCAGCCCTGCGACGCTTGCCTTTAGAAACGCTGCTTTTGCGCCAACTTCTGCCTCAAAAATTGTGGGAGCAATCACCGTTGCCGCCAACACATCCGTTACGGCGGGCTGTCCGGTACGCGGGTCAATCAGGTGGTGCTGCAGTTTGTCGCCGCGTGTCCAGGTGCGAAAATCGCGTCCTGACGTTGCGACCGCGCCGCGCTCGATTGCCAGCAAGGGTTTTGCCGCCTCGTCTGCAAACGGGTTTTCCACCTGAATAACCCATGCGCCGTCAGCGCGCGGCGCCGTCATAACCATGTCGCCGCCTGCATCTACCAGTGCGGGTCCCAGCTCGCCGAGATAGTTCGCCGTCTGCTCCACCGCCCAGCCTTTCGCAATGCCGCCAAATTCCAAGTGAGTGTGCGGATTCAGGCGGATAGAGTGGTCGGCGCTGTTCAAATCCCAGCCCCGCGCGGCTGCGGTGAACCGCGCGTCAGCGTGTTGGCAAAACCGCGTTTCGGATATTTGCTCAAAGGAACGGTCATATCCCGCGGCAACAAGCGCATCGCCGAGGGTGGGCGTGACCAAGCCGCCGCTCCATTCTTCGGCGCGGCGTGCCCACTGTGCCACACGCCACAGCGTATCACTGACCTGCGCACCCCCCCCTTGCGCGTTGAGGCGGGACAACTCGCTGTCACTGCGAAAGCGGCTCAACACCGTTTCCCATGCCTCGAACATGGCAGGCACCCGCGCAAGCCGTTCATGCACACGCGGGGACGCGGACTCGACACCGCAAAAGATTTCGCAGCCCATTGCGCGAAAAAGAATGTGCTCCATTAGCGCGAAGATTGAGTTTTGCGTACGGGCTGGGGACGAGGCGCGGGCGCTTGCGGCTGCGGTGCAGCTTGGACGCCCTGACCGTTGGCGGTGTTGGGCTGCGGGAAGGGTGCCTGCACTTGCCCTTGTGTTTGCGCGGGCGCCGCGCGTGTCGCGGCGCCAACCACACGCAGACCTCGCACGGGCAAGTCCTTGAGCGCAGGCAGCGCGGTGGGAACGACGGGAACGCCGGGCGCGACAATTTCATCCGTTATGAGCGCGGGCTCGGTTACGGCTTCCGCCTCGGCGTTATTGGTCAAGGTCAACCATGCCCAGCCGCTTAACGTCGCCGCAACCGACAGGGTACCAATCAGAATTTTTGCGCCGCGATTTGGAGAAATTTTTTTGGCGGACTTAGTCGTCGTCGTCATCGTCATCACCGCCCCCGCCCTTGCCGCTATTACTGCTGCCGTGCCCACTGTTGCCGCTGCCGTGACCGCTGTTACCACCGTGGTCATCGTCATCGTTATCGTTATCGTTATGGTCGTCGCCGTTGTCGTTGCTGTTGTCGTCAAAGAAGGCGGGTTGATTTTCGGCAGGCGGGTCCTGCGTCTGCGGATTCGGCGCGGGGTTGTTTGGCGCCGTATTAGGCACCGGGGTATTAATCACGTTCGAGGTTACGGTAACGCTGCTGCTCAATACCTGCGCGGTAAAGGCATCCACATACACAATGCCGCCGCTCAACAACACTTCGTATGCCATCTTGCCCTGAAAGTTTACCAGCTCGGGGGTTTTTTGCAGGGTGTTGTTTGGCATCACACCCAGCGCGACCTGCGCCGCGCGTGCGGGCTGCACCAGCACGGGCGAAGCGGTTGTCGGCGTAAGTTCGACTGCGCCGCTGTTTCCGCCAACCGTCAATGGCAGAACATTTTCACTCGCTGTCTCTTTTGTGGCGCCGGTCTGCGCCACCATCGCATACGCAATTCCACCTACCATAATTACAACAAAAGCGGTCAAGCCAATTGCAACCAAAATTGCCGTACGTTGTCTCACCATCTCCTCCAAGCAGCGGAACATGCACCGGTGCGCCGGGACGCGCCCGAAGGGTGCCAGATATAAACGAATCTCAACGCCAAAACGATACGGGGTTTGAGCGCGCCGCTGCGCAGGAAGGTTTTTCCAAATTTCGCCCCCGCATCTGCGCAAAAAGCGTTTATAATCAGGCGGCGACGACCGGATTTGTGAAATTTTGAGGCAGGAGCAGCACATGGCGGCAGACCAATATCGGCAAGCAGAAGACCAGTATTTCAAACTGCGCGGGCAGTTTGATACGGGGCGGCTGACCCAGGAACAGTTTGACGAGAAACTGCGCGAGTTGATGATTCACGACGCGCAAGGTCGTTACTGGATGCTGGGCGCGGACAGCGGCAAATGGTATTACTATGACGGCGCAAAATGGGTGCAGGGCGAACCGTACGTAGGAGCTGCGGCTGCGTCTGTCGCCGCGCCGATCGTAGCGCCGCCGTCCACCTCACCCGACATGGCACCGCCGCTGACACCGCTGACAGCAAATCCGCCTGTCTCGACTGCCTATACCACTGCGCCTGCGCGCGGGGGTCTGCCGATTGTTCCGATTATTATTGGGGTCGCGCTGATTGCACTCGCCATCATTGGCTTTTTGGTGTTTCAAAATCGCGACCGCATTTTTGTGGCGCAGCGCCCCCCGCAGGTTACACCCATCCTGCCGCCCACAATTACACGTGCGCCCAGTCCGACCGCAGGAGTGGTTGTGCCGACGAATGCTGCGACCGTGCCGCCTGTGCCGACTGCAGTCCCGACGGATGTGCCGCCGCCGACAGAGGCGCCAACGCAGCCCGCGCCGACCGATGTGCCTGCCACACCCGAGCCGGCGGTTACGATTGTTGTGGTGACCGCGGAACCCAGTCCGACAGTCCCCCTGCCGACCTTGCTGCCTACCGTCGTTGTGCCACCTACGGCGATTCCGACGGCGAAACCGCCCACCGCGATTCCGCCAACAGCGACGAATGTGCCGCCGACCAACACGCCTGTGCCGAATTGTCCGTCGGGCGTGTGCGTTACCAAAATTACCTATTCGCCTGCGGCGCCGAAACGCAATCAGGACGTAACGTTTACGGCATCCTTTGTAAACTCGACAGGCGGCGCGCAAAACTATAATTTCCTGATTCTGTTATATGACCCCAACAAGCCCGGTAACAACAAGGGCTTTGGCGAGTCGCAAGCCGTGCCTATTTCTGTGCCGCCCGGTGAAAAAGATTTTTCGGTGACGTATACGCCCGTGAACGGACCGGGTGGCTGTATCAATTTGTATATGCGCGCCGGATGGAAGATCAGCCCGTTCGATAAACCCATTTTCCCCAACGTATCGGGTGACCCTGTGCAGGTGTCATTTGATGTGTGTCCTTAATGCCTTACAATGGGCTGACAAGAACCACGCAGGTATTGTGGAGGAAATATGTCTCGAACCATAACACTAGAAATTCCGGAGCCTACGTTTGTTGTCATTGAGGAACAAGCCCAAAGTAAAGGAATTGAACCCTCTGCCCTTGTCGTCGAGTGGTTGGCAGACGCCGTGCAACGCATCCAAAGTTTTGAACCTGACCCGCTTGATTCGTTGATAGGCACAATAGATGTCTCTATTAACGACCTCGCAGAACGGCATGATGAGTATTTGGGAAAGGCATTGATAGAGGAATTCCAAAATGACTCCGGTGTTCGTTGACACAGCAGGTTGGGCAACGCTTCTGGTACGAAGCGAGCCGGGACATTCAGCTGCAGCGAAACTATACCAAGACTTGCGCGTCGAGGGACGGCAATTCATCACAACGAACTATGTGCTTGTGGAATTGATTTCGTTATTCACCAGCCCCCTAAGACTTGCGCGTGCGACACAGTTTCAATATATTGACACCATTCGCGCATCCAAGGTTCTTGAAATTATCCATGTTGACGCGGATTTGGATGCAGCAGCATATGCGCTATTAAAAGCGCGTTCCGACAAAGAATGGTCATTGGTAGATGCGGTCAGTTTTCTTGTAATGCAAGCTCGCAGCACGACAGATGCATTCACGACAGACCATCACTTTGAGCAAGCGGGCTTTGTCCGCCTAATCCAATAGGTTCATAAGGTTCATGAATTCGACACAATTCCTGGTTATCGGTGCGGGACCCTACAGTCTGGCGGTCGCCGCGTATACAAAATATCTGGGCGTGCCAACGACGGTTGTTGGCAAGCCGCTGGACTTTTGGAAAACGAATATGCCGCGCGGGATGTTTCTGCGCTCGAACCCGGATTGGCACTTGGATGCGCGCGAGGTCAAGACATTTGAAGCGTTTCTCAAGGTGAGGGGCTTGACGCGCGCAGAAGTAAAGCCAGTGCCAATCGATATTTTTCTCGATTATGCGTCGTGGTTTGCGGGGCAGTATGATGTGCAGCCGCACCTGGCATATGTGACGCGGCTGACCAAGGTAGAGGATGGGTATATTGCCACTCTGGATGACGGGATAGAAATTCACGCGGCGCAGGTGCTACTTGGCATGGGTTTTTCGTATTTCAAACACGCGCCGTTGGACCTGTTGGAGAGACTGCCCGTGGGTTCGTTTGTGCATACCTGCGACACGGTAGACTTTGAGTTTTATCGGGGCAAGCGGGTGTTGATTGTGGGCGGACGACAAAGCGCATTCGAGTGGGCGGCGATGATTAATGAAAAAGGCGCGTCCGAGGTGCATGTCACCCATCGTCACGCGACGCCCAAGTTCAACGAACCGAATTGGGACTGGGTGCAGCCGATGGTGCGCCGCACGCTGGACGACCATGGCTGGTGGCGCAAGATGACGCATGAGGAACAAGAAAAAATCCGCTCGGACTTTTTCTGGGTGGGGCGCTTGACGCTGGAAGAATGGCTGGACAAGCGCGTGCATCAACCCAATATCCACATTCACGAAAAAACAAATATTGTCGCCGTGAATGCCAAGGATGACAAGACGTATGATGTGCTGCTGGACGACGACAAGCAGTTGAACGTCCATCACATTATTCTTGCGACCGGGTATCGCCCCAATTTTGAGCGGATCCCGTTTCTGGACCGCACGACGATTATGGAGGGGCTGACTATCATTGAGGGCTTTCCTGCGCTCGACACGGAATTTCAGACCAGTCTCCCCAACCTGTATGTAAATGGGATGGCAGCGACGCGTGATTTTGGACCCTTTTTCGGATTCACGGTGGGGTGTCCTATCGCGGCAAAAATTATTGGCGACGCAGTTGCGGCTGCCGCTTGAGGATGAAAAAAAAAGACTGCCGAAACAAGTGTTTCGGCAGTCTTTTTTTTATGCTCACGCATCGGTGCGGGCGCTGCGAAAATAGCCACTCTGCAGGGGACGCACTTCATCCATCGTAATAAAGGCGTCGCGGTCTACCTGGAGAATAATCTGACGCACCGCGTTGGCGTGCTTGCGCATGACGGCGCAGGTGACAACGGTCATTTCACCCTGACGCCCCTGCGCAAAAAATTCGGTCACCGCATGCCCCGCCGCGCGCAGTGCCTCGGCGATTTGTTTGCCCTGGTCGGGCGAATAAACGCGGAACATCATGTAACCAATCGCCAGCCGTTCTTCGACCAGCATCCCCAACAGTATCCCCGTTCCGAACCCCAACGCATACCCCGCCACCGTAAAGACATTTAGCGGGCGCGTCAGCACGCCTGCGACGGCAATGATAAAGACACCCGCCTGCGTTGCGCCAATGCCCGCCGCGAGCAATTTGCGCCCGCGCATCATAAACAACAGCCGCAGGGTATCCAGCGACATATCTGTGACACGGAGCGCAAAAACGAGCAGCCCTGCCAAAATCAAGTCGGTCATGTGTTCCTCTTTAATTTTTCGTTGACAACTTCAAGCGCGATAATTACAATGCGCTTGTTTGAATGCTTGCGGCGCCGGGAAACGCTGTTATTATATCCGCGCTCTTCTTCTCTGAAATGCAAACGACTGCTTCTTTACCTTCCGCTACGCCTGACACTCCTCCCACGACATCCCGTTTTGACAACTCATTTCTCGGGGCTGGTCTGATTGCGCTGGCGCTCCTTGCGGTTGCCGCCGGCGTGCTGTGGCTGTGGCGCAGTTCACAGCCGCCCGCGCCCGTGACAATGGTTGACCGCTATTTTCCGCCGGTACAGGGCGCGGCGCTGACGTATCGTGTGGTGAATGCGGACGGTTCGGTGACGTATCGTTCCCGCAATTTGACAACCTCGTTTGCCAATCAACTTATTAATTCGCTGGACAATGACAGTTTTGCGGCACTCTTGAATGCCGCAGAGATTGACCTTGGGACGATGGAGGCGGCGGACGCGCTCTCGCAGCTGTCGAGTATTCCGACGCTGACGATTCGTGAAACAGAAGCGGACGCGCAGGGTAACTTGAAAAGTCAGACCATCAGCTATTCGCTTGTCCGCAACAATGATCTGCTGCAGTTTGCGGTGGGTGATATTGGCATTGTGCCGCCCATTCCGCTTTTACCAACTTCGGAAACGCCGCAAACCCTGGAAGGCACCTTGAACGGTGAGGTCCCCTATCAAGCGACGCAAGAGATTGATGTGCGCGGCTCACATCCCACGGCGTTGGGCGAACTGCCTGATTGTGTGCGGGTGCGTTCCCAACTCACCGTGAACGACAATGTGACTGAAAATCGGACATGGTACTGTGCGGGCATTGGCGAAATTGCGGACGAGTATACAGATGCCAACGGGACACGCCGCACGGAAATTATTGCTGCCAGCGTCGGAAGTTTAATCGTGGGCACCACGCCGACGCTTCCGAATCCCGCGGTTAATGCGACGATTCAATCTGCTTTTCCCCAAGCGCTGCAAGGCAATTTGATACCGCAGCTGCAGTACAAAGACCCCACTGTTTCGCAGGGGATTACGACCAAAATTCTGCCCGTCGGCACGATGATTTTGTATGGCACGCAAAGCGGCGCGCTGGTCGCATTGGACCGCGGGAGCGAGCAAGAGGTGTGGCGTTTCCAAACCGGCGGCGCAATGTTTAGCACACCGGTTGTGGTGGATGGAATTGCATATTTCGGTTCTGCCGACAAAAAGGTGTATGCGCTGCGGGTCAGCGACGGCGCGTATGTGTGGGCGTATGCAACGCAGGATATTGTTTCGGCGTCGCCCGCCGTTGGCAATGATACCGTTTATTTTGCGTCAGAAGACCGCAATGTGTACGCGCTGGATGCCGACACCGGGCGCTTGCGGTGGACGTTTGACTCGGGCAGTCCTTTGATTGCCCCGCCCGTGGTGCACGGCAGCACCTTGTATGTGAGCAATAACGACGGCGCGCTGTATGCGTTGAACGCCGATACGGGAAATATTCTGTGGGATTTTGCGGCAGGCAGCGCGATTACCGCGCCCGTCACGGTGGTCGAAGGCATTCTCTATTTTGGGTCGTATGACCAATCGGTATATGCGCTGGACGCGGCGGACGGAAAATTGATCTGGAGTCAACGTCTGAACGACTATGCGGCGGAACGCGTGGTGGTCGCAGGCGGGCGCGTATATGTGAAACTGGTGCAAGAGGTGTTTGCGCTAGATGTGGCAACGGGCGATGTGGTGTGGCGTTATGACAATGGTTCGCCGTTCTATGGCGCGCCGCTGTTGATGGGCAACCAACTTTGGTTTGCGCGTAATGACAGCGTAATTGCGCTGGACACCGCAACCGGGAGGATATCCGCCACCGCGCCGACAAGTCCTGTCAGCACCTATACGGGAGTTTCGTCGGACGGGCGCGAATTGTATGTGGGCTTTTTTGACGGGCAGATTTTGAGTTTTGTGGGGGCGACGCCATGAATACCCCGCGCCTCTCGCGTCAAACGCTGGTCACGTTGCTGGTGACGCTGTGGTCGGTTGTGTTTGGCGGCATCCGCATTTTTGCATGGGACTCGCTGAAATCGGGATTTATTGATGTTCGTCCCCTGCCCCGCGCGGCGCGGATGCTGGTGTGGGTAGGGCTGGTGATTGTGTTTTTGATGATTGCCAGCATTTTCTTTAACGAGACCCTGCGCTTGAGTGGGACGCTCGAAGCGCTGCCGCTGAGTTCGTCGGGCACGCACGGTGTTTTTGTGCCGTCGCTGGCGGTGCCGCTGTCGTATCTTGCCACGATATTGGCGTGGTCGTTTTTTTTGACCGGCGCGCTGCACGTGCAGGTCGCGGTGCGGTGGCTGGTGCTCTTGTCGTTTTTTGTGTTTGGGCTGTCGCCCGGGTTTGCGGGCATGCTGCGCGGCGCGACGACGGATGAGCCGATGATTTTGGTCTTGACCGTCGGCGCAGGGGTGATTGCAGTGGTGCTGCTGCTCGCCGCATTTATCCTGCTGCCGCGCCGGCGCGCGCCTTTGGCGTTCGAATTTATTTTTATGCTCGCGCTGGTGGGCGGTCTGTTTGTGTTGAGTTTGTATGCTGCCGCCGAGTCGACGCGCCGCAGTACGATAGATTTTGTGACGGGTTATCTGGTGCCGAATGTTGTGACCGACCCGCGCAATTTGATTACGCCGATGCTCTATTTGTCGGGCGCAGAGATGATTGGGTTTGGCATTTCGCTGACGGGTTGGGGCACGTTATCGGTGCAGCGGTTTGCGCGTCCGTGGATCGTGATTGCTTTGTTGATTGCGCTGCTGGCGTACCGGTGGGTTTCGTTTCTCACGAACGAACTGCTCCCCGGCGTTTCGATAGACCAGATTCAACAATGGCTGGGGGCGCTGCTGGCGGGGATTGTGCTTTTGCCCGTTGCTGTTTGGCGGGCGCGTCACACCTTTCCTGACCGTGTGCCGTTGAAACTGGTGATGGGGCTGATTTTTTCTATCGTCTTGCCCCAGCTCATTTTTATCATAATTATTTTTGTGGTTTCGGGCAGTTTTGCGGTTATTGCCACCACGTCCAACGACCTGACTCTGTTGGACAGGGTGATGACGCCGTTTACTACCCTGAGCGAAATTATCCGCAGCGCGCTGTATCTCCAGCTGGCGTTGACGGGGGTGCTGGTTGCGTATTTTGCCATTCGGCGGCAGCGCTGGACAGTGGCGGCGTTTGGCATGGTGTTTGCGTGGACGCAGTTTGTGTGGTGGTTTATGGAAAATGGACGCCCGTTGCAAGAGTGGCGCTACCAATACAGCGACATGGAGCCGTGGATTTTGCTGACGCTCACGGCGCTGACGATTTACTGGGGCGTCCGCCGGGCACTGACCCCGTCGCGCGCGCTGGCACTGCTGGGGCTGGTCTTTTTTGCGTGGGTGCTCAACTTTACGGATTTTCTGGACAATCCGCTGGCGCTGTTCTTTGGCTTTGCGGGCATCTTTTTTACTGCCTTTGGCATTTTGTGGGGCGTTCTAACGGCAGGGGGCAAGTTTGCGAATTTCACTTCCGTACGCTTTCCGCGCCTGAACCGCATCGTGCTGTATCTGGGCTATGTGCTTTTGACGCTGAACCTGACGCACTGGTATACGGTGACGCATAACGTCGAAGAACAGGTCTTTAACGGGGATATTACGCTGTCGGGGCTGCGCGTTTTTGGCTACACGGCGGCGTATATTGTGTTTGTAGAGGGCGGGCGAGCACTGTTCAAATCAACGGATGCATAAGCTGAGGAATTAAAAAAAGGCGGCGGTCTGAATTCAGACCGCCGCCTTTTTTGTTCCGGCGCATGTTATTTCATGCCTACTTGGGTTTTGGTTTTTCACGAAACCATTCGGTAAATTCGGTTGCTTTGCCGTCCTTGTCAAAACGAATCAGCCAGATATTGCTGTACTCGCGCGCAGGATTTTTATATACGGTCCACCCGCGCACGATGCCTGCATTGTCACTCGTCCCCAGCACCTCGTAGCGAAAGGTATAGTCGCCGGGCGAATCGCCGTGGTCAATCCACGTTTGGACAATGTTGTCACGCCCCTCCCACGGGTCGGCAAACGGGGAGGTATAGTATTTTGAATCCTCGGCAAACAGCGCGGCAATATCCTCCCGCGCGTTGCTCGCCCATGCCTTTTTATAGCCCTCGACCCAATCCGTTACGGTTTTGACGTCCATGCTGCCTCCTTACGATTCCTTGCGCCGATTTTAGCACAAAATAGAACAAATTTTCCAATCAGGATTTACAATTTGTCGAGCCACGGGTGACTCGGCACTGTGGCGATGAGCGCCCAGCGCAGCCAGGCTTTTTGCTCGGTAGTCAAAGTATCTACAGCACTGTCAAAATCAATGTTGTCTTTGGCGCGATTTGCCTTGTTGCTGGTGTTGCGGCTTTTGAACAAGAGGGGGACTTGCGGAGCGAGATACGGGATTCCATCCGTAGATTTCATGGCGAGGTGTGCCATCGTGTGAACGATAAAGGGCTCACGGCGATAGGTCCAAACCCCATTTTCAATGTCGGTGAGTTGAAAATCAATAAACTCGCCTTCGCGATGCGCATGCACTTGCTGCCGCGGGAGTTTCAAAAACAAGTGCGGACCCCACGGCTCCAGCTGTCCTTCATAGGGCGTTACAAATTTCCAGCCCCGTGCGGTCAAGGATTCGCGCACCGCGAGTTGATCGGTGCGCGCAATGACAATGTCTACATCATGGTGCACCCGCGTCACGCGCCCCATGAATAAATTGAGCGCCCACCCGCCTGCCACATACCACGGCACACTTAGCGCCTGTAATTCGTCGGCAATTTGTTTGACCTTCTCAAACCCATAAAACTCTATCCACCACTGCTGCGCAGCCGTCCAGGCGCGGGAAAGATATTCTGCCTTGCGCGACGCGCCCTCGCCCCACGCCGCATGTTCTGAGGCATACTCTTGCAGCGCGGTTGCATTGTGCGCCAAATAATCGGGCAGCGTAATCCATTCCAGCCATGCCTCGTCCCCCGATTCTATTGCCCAGATTTGAAATTCACCCGACGTATGACGATAGCGTTTTACCGTGTCGCGGCGTGTGTCGCCGTGGGAAAGATAGCCGAGCGCTTCGAGTTTGGTGTCAGCCGCATCCAATGGAAAGACAGCAAGCGCAATATCTATACAATCGCCCTGCCCCAAAACGCGCGTCGCGCCAATGTGCCGGCAGTCCTCAACCAAGCCACCGTCGCCCATCCAACCCAACCCATTCAACACGCGCGCCCGTTCCGCCAAATACGTGTCATGCTTCATCGCAAAAAAAGGACGCTCGACGCGTCCCCCCTCCCTACTCATTATACAAATTATTCCGTTCCCTCCGGTGCTGCCTTAAATCCTTCGCAAAAGTACCTGCACGTCCAGGACCTCTTCGGCGCTGCCGCGGTAAATGCCGCGCGTCGGAGAAACGTCGCCGTAATCGCGTCCCACCGCGACGCGCACATAAAACGGCGTCTGCAAACTGTTGTGGGTGGGGTCAATAGACAGCCAACCCTCGTTGGGCACAAACACATCTACCCAGGCATGGGACGCCGCTTCATCCGACGAGCCGTCACCGGGTTGATACAAATAACCGCTGACATAGCGCGCGGGAATATTTTGAGAGCGGCAAAGCGCCAGCATGATGTGTGAAAAGTCCTGACACACTCCGGCGGCAATATCGATTGCCTGGTCGGCGTTGGTGTGTACGTCCGTAACGCCTTTGACATATTTGATTGTGCCGCGCACCGCGCCCATGTATGCGAGCACGGTTTCGCGCACGCTGTCCTTGACCGTGTGCCGTGCGGCAAGCGCCTGTAAGCGTTCGGTCAACGGGACATAGTGCGAGGGCAAACAATAGTCATACGCATCGAGCGGCGAGAGTTCGCGCGTGTCGTTCTCGAATGTATCGGGCGTCAGCACTTCGGAATACGCCACGACCTTGAGCTGCTGGTGCGGGTGCAGCACATCAAAATAACGCACATCATTCGCAAAACGGTCCGTGTATTGAAACACTTCGCCGCGCGGTTCGGTCTTGAGCTCAAAATTCAAGCACCGCTGCCCGCCAATGTCCATCGGGCGTAACCGCATTTCGGTATACGCCTCGCTGATGGGTGAATCGTAGGTGAAACTGGTGCTGTGCTGAATGGATAAACGCATTATTGTTGCGCCTGCTGCTGCTGGCGGGGGTCGGGCAAGATAACCTGGGTGTTGAAAAACGAGCGGGTGATTTCGTTGCCTGCCAGGTCGAGGCGGACGAGCAAATCTATCAGGTAGGAATGTAAATCGTCGCGCAGCAAATCGCCAATGTCTACATAGTCCAAATCAGATGCCATGCGCCCGATAACGCGGAGTGCGCCGGTGGGCGTGGCGAGACGCGGGGCATCAATAGACAGGTTTTGGAGAGCAAGCAGGCAGCGGCGGAGGCAAAAGGCAACCGCGCGGGGAAATTCGCGATTGAGCAGTAAAAAGTCGGCGACGGGGTGGGCTTGAATCTGCGACGCATGCATCCGCCGGAACGGCTCGAACGCGCTGCACGATTTCAACATCGCAATCAGCTGCAGGGTGGATTCGGGCGAACCGTCTGCCAGTCCGAGCGCGGCGGCAAATTTCACGTCCAAAATCCGAATCGTTTGGCTCGCGCGCTCGTGATATTTGCCGAGTTCGATAAATTCAAATGCCTCGCCGTGGGTCAGCGTGGCATGCGTAATCCCCTGAAACGCCTGCGAGCCGTCACGGATTTCGCGAAAAAAGGAATCCGGGCTGGCAAGCACGTCGGCGCGGTCTACGTCTCGCACATAAAAATACAGCCGGTTGATGTGCTCCCACATTTCGACCGTAATCTGTTCGCGCACCGCCCGCGCATTTTCGCGGGCGCGGTTGATGCAGCTCATCACGGCGTTCTCGTTCGACGGGTGCCACAGAAAAAATTCCGTCACGTGCCGCGCATTCGATTCAAAAAAATGTTCGTTGAACAAATGCTCGTCGCCCGTAATCGCCACAATCGGGTGCCACGCCAGCGCGGTGTTGGCTTGCGGCGCATCCAACTGCGCCAAAAAGTTCACTGCCAAAATACGCGTCATGTCCTCCGCGCGTTCGATATAGCGGGACATCCAGTAGAGGGATTCGGCGACTCTAGATAGCATTCGGTGGAACGTTTAGAATAAAACATGGAAAATTTATTACATAAATTTTCCATGTTTTTATTCATCAAGAACCCAAGTGTCTTTACTGCCTCCGCCTTGAGAAGAATTGACGACGAGAGAGCCGCGTCGCAGCGCGACGCGCGTCAACCCGCCCGGCACAATCGTCACCTTGTCCGCGCCATACAGAATATAGGGACGTAAATCCACATGACAGCCGTGCAGTTCTTGATTCAAATACGTGGGATGCCGCGACAGCGACACGGTGGGCTGCGCGATAAAATTTCGCGGGTTCGCCTTGATTTTTTCCGCAAAGGACACGCGTTCCAGTTGGGTCGAATGAGGACCCACCAACATACCATAGCCGCCGCTCTCATTGACCGATTTCACTACCAGTTCGCCCAGATGCTCTAAAATATATTTGCGGTCGTCGTCCCTGTACGCCATATAGGTCGGCACATTCTGCAAAATCGCATCTTCGCCCAAATAATATTTGATAATTTGCGGCACAAACGCATACACCGCCTTGTCATCCGCGACGCCCGTGCCGAGTGAGTTAGCAAGCGTCACGTTGCCCGCGCGATACGCATTGAGCAAGCCCGCGACACCGAGCATACTGTCCTGCCGAAAAGCGAGCGGGTCAAGAAAATCATCATCAATGCGGCGATATATCACATCCACATTTTTCAGCCCGCGCGTCGTGCGCATATACACGCGATTGTCGTGAACAACGAGGTCGCGCCCCTGCACAATTTCAATGCCCATCTGCCGCGCCAAAAATGAATGCTCGAAATAGGCAGAATTGTAAATCCCGGGCGTGAGCAGCACCACCGTCGGGTCAGGCAAGTCGTGGGGCGAAACACTTTGCAGCGTCCGCAACAGCTCTTGCGGATAATGCTCGATGGGACGCACCCCATACGTTTGAAACAAACTGGCAAACGTGCGCTTGAGCGCCTGCCGATTTTCGAGCATATAACTCACGCCCGAGGGCGAGCGGAGATTGTCTTCGAGCACAAAATAATTGCCGTCGTGGTCGCGAATCAAATCGGTGCCGATGATATGGACATAAATGTCTTTGGGCACATGGATGCCCACCATCTCGCGCCGAAAATGCGCCGCGCCAAACACCAAATCCGGCGGCACGACGCCATCTTTTAATATCTTTTGCTCGTGATACAAATCCTTGAGAAACAGGTTTAGCGCGGTGACGCGTTGGGTCAGCCCGCGTTCGAGGGTGTCCCATTCTTTGCCGGGAATGATGCGGGGGATGAGGTCGAACGGAAAAATCCGCTCAATCCCTTCTTCCTGCTGGGAATAAACGGTAAAGGTGATGCCCTGGTATAAAAAGAAAATGTCGGACTGTTTGCGGTGCTCGTCAAACGTTTCGGGGGTGAGGGCGTTTAGCTGCTCGAACAAGGCGCGGTAATGCGCCCGAGGTTCGCCCGGGGCGCAAAACATTTCATCGAAAAACGAGCCCGGATCATACGTCGCGGTAAGAGGGGCAGAGTCAGAGGGAAGAATAGCGGGGGTGTCCGCGGGCATTGGGGAGGAGTATATGCGGGTGGGGGGGAATGTCAATTACAATTCAACTCTATAATTCGTTTTTTGCTCGACAAATATGCATTCTCACGCCAAGCGCAAAAACACTTCGGGGTGTTGCTCTGCAATACGAAGTAAGGCGGAAGCGGGACCACTCGGTTTACGACGCCCTTGTTCCCAGTCTTGAATGGTGCGCAAGCTGACCCCCATCAAACCTGCAAAAGCAGATTGGGACAGCCGCAAGCGGGACCTGATTTTTTTGGGCGGCGCGACGCGCTTGAACTTGTGGGTGCGCAAGGAAACCTTCCCCGCTTTATAGGCTTTTATTTCCTGAATTCCTTCCAAAATTTCCATCCCTATATTTCGTTCAGCCATTTTTGATTTCCTCCGCAATTCGCTTCAAGATGTGCGACGGTATATTTTCTGTCTGGCTCTTGCCATATACCGTCAACATCCAGATTTCATCCTGTTGTCTCTTGAAATAGTAAATAATGCGAACCCCGCCTCGCTTACCCTTACCAGAAATTCCCCAACGAACCTTTCTTACACCCCCAGAACCTGGCACTATGTCTCCCGCTTCAGGGTATTTAATCAAATAACCTTGCAAACCCGCATACTCATCTTCGGTCAAGTAATCATAGATAAGTTTAGTAAAGTTTGAGGTTTCAATAAATTCCATCTTTTATACTATACGGCAATGCCGTATAAAAAGCAACACATTCTACAAGCCGCTAGAAAGCTGTTTACGTTATTCCCGTAATGTTGTTAAAGCTGAATAGGTCTTTGCCAAAAGTTGCCTATTTCGGATAATCCTTAAAATGCACCTTGCCTCTCATCAACTACCTCCGCGCATCCCCCCGCAATCCAGCGCGCGCCCCTTGTACCCGACCCCTCAATCTCATCCGCCACCGTCACCGCCTCACTAGGCAGAACACTATCCCGCTTGCCGATGTGCCAGAATAGTATGCAAAAATTCTATAACAGCTTTTCTATCAGAACCTCATCCACATATCTTCCATTGATTTTCGCATGTCTTTGCGCTGAGCCGATGATACGGAAACCCTGTTTCATATAAGTGGCTAAAGCCGCCGGGTTATCTGCTCTTACATATGCAAAGACTTTTTCATACCCTTTCTCGGGCATTGCCTCAAAAGTGGCTCGGAATAAACTCGACGCGACCCCTTGTCGTCGCACCGTATCATCCACGTATGTCCCGATGATCCCGACATGGTCAAATACATGCGTATAACTTGCAAAGGGTTCTATATTTTGAAAGCCGACGATTCTTGCCGTTTGGGGCTCTACTGCCACATGAAATATGCCCCGCGGTGGAAAGTTTAATATGAATTCTCTTTCCGCTTCGGTCGTAAACGGCGTGTCCAACACCGTATAGATGCCGCTCTCGATAATTGTATTCAGAATGCCTGCCACGGCTGTAGCATCTTCCGGTTGAACACTCCGAACCAACCAATTCATGATGATCTCCCTCTAAATTCAGCACTCAGAGCCGCATTTCACGCGATGGGTAAGCAAATTCCATAATGAGATTAGTCTGCGCAGGTTGATGCCTTTCATCAGATACTTGCGCTCGTCTGTTGCGTGTTTTTCTATAGCTTTTTGTCTGTAGGACCAGACTTGGCGTTAGGCAGCGATGGCAATGGCTTCGATTGCCAGCAGCGCGCCCTCGGGGTAGCGCGCCCCTTGCACCGTAGAACGTGCAGGCGCTTTTCCCGGAAAGAACTCGGCATAGGTTTCATTCATTTCACGAAAATATTTCCAATCGTGGATAAACACCGTGACTTTGACGACATGACCGAGATCACTCCCAGCCGCCTCTAAAATCGCACTGATGTTTTGAAGGATTTGCTTTGTCTGCTCACGAATGCCGCCTTCAATGAGCCGCCCGGTGTTTGGGTCGAGGGCAGCCTGTCCGGAAATGAAAATAAAGTCACCGGCGCGCGTCGCATGCGAGTAGGGTCCTACGGTCAGCAAAGCATTCGGCACCGAGATCGCTTCAAAGTCCATACAGTACCTCCTAAATGTTAGTTCTACCGATTCGCCGTCGTTATCTTTTTCAGGGGCGAGTTTTTTGTGATTATGCCATTATTCTGCCTCAAAATATTGTCCTTGCCGACGCGTTTGGCGGGCGCACGAAAATCTATCCGGTGGATAGACAAGTTAGGTTGTCCTTTGCTTGTGGTCGTCGGGCAACAATTCTGTTTTTATAGTTTGTTTTGTGAAAAAATTACGTGACCTCGCGAAAAATAAAAATAGACTACTGACAGTAGTGCCCCTATTTAGGGGTGCGGCAGAAAGACACACCAGAGATAGGTTTGGGAGCAAGAGAGTTAAAGGGTGCAAAGCCCCAAGCAATGTAGCACATTTGTTCTGTGTTTACAAGAGGCGGACAATTACGAGCTACTTACATCTGTGATGTGTACATCCAAGCGGTGAGGTTTTCGGATAGGTTCTAATCACTAGTCGTCCGTCCTCCGTCGTCCGTTCCCGCCCCCTTCACATCGTCCACTGCTCCGCCCGCATATCCGTCTCATCCGACCAGCGGTATTGCAATTCGACAATTTCACTCAAAATGTCATCTGGCAGCGGCTCGACCTGCGCGATGGCGCGCAGAAATTCGAGCAGGTACTCTACACGGCTCGTCGCCCCGACGGTGGCGCGCACCTGACCAAAACTATGCGCGAAACGCACGCAAAATTCGGTCCAACTGGCAATACCCGAACGCTCGAAAATAGGCGCAACCTCGACCGCGCGCTGCTGCAAATATGGTTTCCACGCCGCGCCCGGCACATCGCGCAGACGGTGCACATTGCCGCCGGATACCGTGCGCATGGCAATGATGGGTTCGTTCCGTTCGACCAATAAATCCCACAATTCATTCGAAGCGAAACGCTGCAAGGGGTTCAAATAAAAAATATAGCCATCCACAATGTGTTCCGCATACCCGCCGCGAATGGCGTTTAACGCAATATGCGATGTCCAGGGAAACACTTCGAGGACAAAGCGCTTTACGCGTCCTTCCGCTTTGAGCCGCGTAAACGCGTCATAGGACGCGCCGCCGCTCACAAATTCGTCTGCCAGCTGCCCGCTCAAACACAATTGTCCCAATTCTATCGAATCCAGACCGAGCGGTTCGAGGTTCTGACGGATCACGTCATAAAATTCGTCAATGTTGCTCCATCCCAGTTTCACAATCAATTTGGGCACGCGCGTGCGGTCCTCGTCAAACACCGTCCGCAGCACCTCCAGCGCATTCCCATAGGTATGGCTCGTATGAAACCACACCCCCGCATCGCGCGCCGCCCGCGCCACGCGCAGCCGTTGTTCCATTGGAATTTTGCCAACCCCCAGCCGTGTCGTCCCATACACATACGGCGATACATCCGTGAGCAAGTTCGCCTTATCAGTCATGAGTATCATCTCTCACATCGTTAATTGTCGTTCGTCATCCGTCGTCCGTCTCTCCGGCAATCTCTATCAATTCCCGCGCCCTCTCGCGCAGCGCGGCGCGTAACGAATGGGGGGAACGGATTTCAAACGGAAACGTAAAGCGCGCCAGTTCACACGCCAGCCAATCCAGCTCCGTCGCGCTCCCCCGCAGCAGCACCCCCCCCTCACATTCCTCCAGCGCACCCAACACCTCAAACACTTGGCGCCGCGCGGTTTCCATATCCGTTTTCAGCAGCACCTCGAATCCAAACTCGCGCGGCATCGTCGCAATCCCGCGCACCACATGCCCGCGCACATCAAAATCTTCAGGACGCACAAACCGCGCATCCAACAGCTCGACCCCGCGAATACGGTCTACGCGAAACGAGCGCACATCCTTGCGCAAGTGACACATCCCCACCACATACCACTGTTTGGCATGGCGCGCCAGCCCATACGCATCAAACTCGCGCACCGTTTCCGCGCCGCCCCTGGCGCCATAACGCATCCGCACCCGATGCCCGGACTGCGCCGCGCGGCTCAAGAGCGCCATCACTTTATTCGATGTGCCGTTCCCTGTTCCCTCCACATCCAGCGTAATCGTCTCGCTCAGCGCGCGCACCCGCCCTTTTAGTTCCAGCGGCAGCACCCGTTCCAGCTTGGCTTGCGCGCTCTCGACCGCGCTTGCCGCATCGGCGATGCCAAGTCCCCGCGCAGCGACCAACCCCAGCGCCAGCGCATGTGCCTCGTCGTTGGTGAACATCATCGGCGGCAGCTTGAATCCGGACGTCAATTCATACGCGCCGTTGCGACCCCGTTCCGCCACAATCGGAATCCCCAAATCCTGCAGCATGGTCACATAGCGCCGCAGCGTGCGGATATTCACTTCCAGCCGCCCTGCCATTTCTGCGCCCGTCATGCGCCCGTGCGCTTGCAACATTTCCAGCACCGCCAAAACCCGTGTCGTCGGATGATACATAGAATTCTCGGTAAATGTGCCCAAACCAAGAGTCTTGATAAACCGAGAAATTCCCCGGTTTGGGATTAATTAGGGCGGATTCCGCCACCATTTACAAATATACTCGAATCATCCGAACGTTTCAATGCCGTAAGCGAGCGGGGACAAGCCACCGCCCCTACCCTATTGACCCCTTCTTCTTCCGGTTGGGTGACGCCGCCTTGAGCAAGCGGCGTTGCCCTTTCCATCAAACACCTTCAAAGGAGTATTACCCATGTCCGACCAACCGAACGACGGACGCAACGATTTTAACTTTCTCTTTGGCAACTGGAACGCCCATCACCGCCGCCTGCGAGCGCGGCTGGAAGGGTCCGACTCGTGGGAAGAATTCGACAGCTGCATGACCGTCTTGCCGATTCTCAACGGACTCGGCAACGTGGACTATATCACCATGCACCGCGAAATCGGCACCCGTTACGGCGCAACGGTGCGCCTGTTTAGCCCCGAAACGCGCCAGTGGAAAATTTACTGGGCGGACGGCATCAGCGGCACACTCTACGAGCCCATGATTGGCGCGTTTCAAGACGGCATCGGAAAATTTTACGACCGTGAAATTCACGGTCAGCAAACCATCTTTAGCCGCTTTATCTGGACGCCCCTGACTGCCGACACCTGCCGCTGGGAACAAGCCCTTTCCCCCGACGCGGGCATCACCTGGGAAACCAACTGGATTATGGACTTTGATCGCCAAAAGTGATTGGCGGCGCCGGAATTAATTGGCGTCACAAACAAACAGCCGTAAACGTGCGGGCGTTTACGGCTGTTCTATTTCCTTTATCCCGGATACCAGACCTTGCGTTCATCCCCCTCCCCTCGTTGATAGTCCCACGCAGCGTCAATCAGTTTTTTCAAATCATACTGCGGACGCCACCCCAACAAGAATTTTGCTTTGGCGTTATCCAGCCACGTCGAAAAATATTCTGTCTTGATGTGAACCGACGGCAGCCCGCGCGTCGCCGTCAAATAATCGCGCACCGCGCCATAATCCACCGGCTCATCCATACACACATTAAATGTTTCCTGCCGCGCCCGCGGGTGATCAAGCGCCAACAAAATACATTCCACCAAATCATCCACGTGCACAAAATTCCGTTTTACGGGAACGCCATCCGGGTCCAACATCACCGGAATCGTATTTGTCCTCACATACTCGTCGGCGCGTTGTGCTCCCACCAAATCGCGCCAGCGCGGTCCGCCAAACACGTCCTCGCCAAACGATAATGTAAATTTGAAATCGTCTTTTTCCATAATCCACGGCGCGCGCAAACAGCACCCGTTCAAATCATATTGAATCCAATACTGTTCCAGCATCACCTCTTCCAACACTTTGGAGAGCGCATAGCACCCCGCATACGCCGTATGCCCCTGCTGCTCGGTAACGGGCACCTCGTGCGGATACACAAAATGTCCCACCGCCGCATCGCCGCCGATTAAAATAAATTGCTCGAACGTCGGACTGGTGCGGCACTCTTCCAAAAGCCAAAACAAGCCCTTGACCGCCACGTCCATAATCAGATCAGGCAGTTCTTTGACCGTTGCAAGGTGCAGCACATGCGTCACCCCCTCCATTGCCCGTTGTGCCGTCTCGCGTTCCGAAAGTGACCCGCGAACGACCTTGATGCGTTCGCTTTCTTCCAACGTCCGCGAATGACACAGTGCCCGCACCTCAAAATCGGCATAACGCGAGTCACCTACCAGCCGCCCGATAAACGCCTGTCCCACCTTGCCCGTCGCGCCCGTCACCAGAATCCGCTTCATAGTTGCTCCTATACTCCAACTGTTTTCGCCGCAATCCCTTGCAAAAAGCCGCGCAGTTCCGCGCTCAAGCCCTGCGCCGCGTACGGGTTTCCTACCGGACTGGTACTAAGGACCGTCGCATACACCACGCACGCCGCCAAATACGTTCCCGTTATGGTGGGATGCCCGTCCGGCACATACAGCGGCAGCGTGGGTTTTTCTTGTAACGCCCGCGCAAATGCCTCGCCCGCAGGCGCCACCGTTATCCCCAGCGCGCGTGCCACCGCCCTATACGCCGCTGCCACCTGCGGTGTTGTCACTCCGCCCGCTGCGTTCTCCCACGTCATCAGCAGCACCGTCCTGCCGCCTTTTTTCCGTACCTCCGCATCAAACTTGCCCACATACTCTTGAAACAATTTTGGTTCCAACACCGGACGCTGGCTCTGTTCCTGCAGCACTACCACATCCCAGCCACCGTTCTGAATCTCTCGCACCGCGCGCCCATTCTCCCAGTGCTGTTCCAGCGTAAAGCCCGACGCCGAAATGGATAACGTCTCAATGCCCGGCGCCATGCCTTTCAGATGATTCTCTATCCCGCCGTTCATGAATGTATAACTATTTCCCACAAACAACACCCGTTTCACCTTGCTCATTTGCGCGTCCCCCCCCCCTGCACTGCCACAGCCCGCAAGCATCATGCAGCACAAAAGGGCAAGCATAAAATAGTTCAGCACACGCATCCCTTATGCCGGTCGTCGGTCGGTCGTTCCCTGTTTCCACACCACTCGCAGCAAAAAATTCACGATAAACACCAGCGCAAACACCAACGCCCACGTCGGCTGTCCCGCCACATACAATGCCGCCACACCGAGACCAAAGAGCCCCAACTCGACCAGCTGGTGCAGCGGCGCGCGCAGCGGTCGCACCGCCTTGGGCGCCATAAACACACCCCAAAACACGGCGACCAAAATCGGCGCGCCGAGCCCCAGCACCCACGACAACACCCCCCCGCCGCCCGCCGCAAAACCCCACACCCCAAGCGCCGCCAGCAGCGCCACTTCGAGCAGAAACGTCACACCCAAATTCACGCCCTTTATCACTTCCATCTCATCACCCTCCTACCCACATTGGCGTCCGCCGTTCGTCGTTCGTCCTCCGTCGTCCGTCATCCGTCGTTCTCAAACTTTGTCCAGCTTGCTCCACGGCTCGGGCGGCAGTTCCACGCGAATCGCATCGCCCGCATGCACTTGACCGTCCACCAACACAATGCCCATCACTCCTGCTTTACGAATCAAATTCCCATCCGCGTCCTTGTCCAACACTGCCGCCATCAAACCCTGCTGCAGCCCGTCCAACTGCGCGCAGGGATTGCGCAGACCCGTCACCTGTACCACCGCCGACTCGCCCACAAACAATTTGCTCCCCGTCGGCAAGTCCAACAGCGGAATCCCTCGCGTCGTAATATTCTCGCCCATCTGTCCGCCGCTGACATCAAACCCCTGTGTCCGCAGCTCATCATGCAGCTCCGAATGAATCAAATGCACTTGGCGCAAATTCGGCTGGGTCGGGTCCTGCTTTACGCGCGAGCGATGTTTCACCGTCACCCCACAATGCGCATCCCCCTCGACCCCCAACCCTGTCAGCAATTTAATCCCCTCCACATTCGGCTTGCTAAACGTATGCCCCCCACTCACGCTCACCGCCGTTACAACTCCGGCAATTCCATTTAGGTTTTCCATCATATCCTCCACCAACAACACCACTCCCGTAACGAACCGCCGATGAACCTCATTTGTGAAGATTCGCGTGGATTCGCGGTTTCATCACCTGACCCGCTTAAAACGCAACCCCCATCCGCCGCAGCTCACTCTCCAAATGCCCCGCCGACACATATCGAATCACCTGAAAGCCCAACGCCTGCGCCGCCGCGATATTTTTTTCGGAATCATCAATAAACACACATTCGCCCGCCGCGTGTCCCGTTTTTTCCAACAGCAGTTCAAAAATGCGCGGGTCAGGTTTTATCAATTCCACTTCCCCGGAAAGGACTATCTCATCAAACCATTGAAAAAACGGAAACCGGTTACGAATCCGCCCAAATGTCTCTGCCGACCAGTTGCTCAAACCATACAGCGGATAGTTTGCTGCCTTGAGCCCTTCCAAAATCTTGACCGTCTCGCCAATCTCGCCGCCCACCGACTCTATCCAGCGCGTATCAAACGCCTGAATCATATCGGCGTGGTGCGGAAATTTGTCTGCCAGCTCTGCCACCCCTTCCGCAAACGTCCGCCGGCGGTCTTGCTCGGCGTTCCATTCCGAAAAACCTACTTCATGGAAAAAATTCTCCATCGCCGCATCGTCATTGAACAACTGGCGATACAAATAGCGCGGGTTCCAGTCCACCAGCACCCCGCCAAAATCAAACACAATTGCCTTTATCTGTTGCTGCTCCAAAGCCGTTACTCCTGTACAAGTTTGTCGTGCCAAAACGCCACAATCTGTTCGGCATACCTATCCCACGCTTTTGCGCTCGTATCAATCACCAACGCGCGCATTGCGCTCAACCTCACTGCCTCGATCCGCCGCGCCTGCGAAACGCGCATCGCCTCCAGCACCTTGTCACGCGACCCGTAAAACGCAATCATGCCTTCCGTCCACTCTACCGCATCGCGGTCTGCCCGTTCCAACGAACGTCCCACAAAATCTTCGGGCGCAATCGTCAACAATACGGTGCGAAAATTCCATCCCGCTAATTGCGCGTCTATCGCGCGATACAAATTCCAATCGGGCAGCAGCGAATAATACGACCAGTGAAACCGTTCCAACACATAGCCGCGCCGCGCGCCATCCTCCGCATCCCGCGCCAATTCCGCCATCACGTTTTCCAAACGCCAAAGATGTTTCGACGGGGGCACGCCCATCTGCCCCAGCTCATCCATCACTTCGCCAAGCGTCTCTTCCTCGCGATACACACGCCCTGCACCTAGCAACGCCGAGAACCGTGGGTGCCGTTCCAGCGCCGCCAGCGTCTGCGATTTGCCCCCGCCGGTTACTCCTTCCAACACAATCCCGTTCATCCCATTCTCTCCCTTCATCATTCTACATCATCCTCACCCCCCCCCTCACCCCACCAAAAACAAAACTCTGCATGTCTCAAAACACGCAGAGTCCAAAATCCAATCTCGTTTCTCTATCTCTCTATCCCTCAATCTCTCCCTCACCGCCTTGCTTGCCCCAAAACACCACCCACGTCGCTAAATCGTCCGAATAATTTTCAAACCGGTGCACCACGCCCGCAGGCACAAACAACGCGTCGCCCGCCTTGAAATTCATGCGTTCCTGACCCAACACAAACTCGCCCTCGCCGCGCATCACAAAATACAATTCGTCCCGGTCATGCGGCGTCTGATAATCCTTTTTGTATGGCGCAAACACCTCCAACAACATCGTCCCGTGTTTATACACCTCGGCATCCCAAACCCCATCCTTCCATTTTTCCGTCGCCGCCAGCGGCAGTTTGCTCAACTCTGTCTCGAAAGAGAATTTCATTTTCCCTCCAACCAACCTTGGAATCAACGCTTTAGCGGAACCGCGCTTCCAAAACTCCTTCAACCCACCGCCAACAATACCTCAAAAGATTCGCGTTGATTCGTTTCGATTATTGCAGATTCGTGTTTCATTCCCCAGACTTGCGGAAAGCACTATATCTCGAAAGTTGTGCCACGCCCCAATTCGTTCGCCCGCCTGTACACCAAATTCGCCGCCACCATATCTTCAACCGCATGCCCCATGGATTTATACACCGTCAACTGTGTTTCCGACGTCCGTCCCGGGCGTTTGCCCAACAACACCTCGCCGAGTTCAGAACCGCGCGCCGCGTCCACCCCTTTCAAATCATCACAGCCCACGGGAATCGGCAAAAACGCATCGCGCGTTTCCACATACAACGCGCCTGCATCAATAATCTCGCGCGCCAATTCCCCTCCGGGCGGCATATACCCCACCGAGCTCACATGCGCGCCCTCTTTTAACCACGCGCGTTCCACCACAGGCGTGCTCGACGTGGTACACAAACACACCACGTCCGCGCCCCTCACCGCTTCCTCAAACGAGCCCACCGCCCGCGCCCGCGGATCCAGCCCAGCCACCCGTTCTGCGTCCGCCGCATACAACGACCCCACGCGAATCTCGTCAAAATCCCGCACACGCGACAACAATTTCAAATGCGCCTCGCCCTGCACCCCTGCGCCAATAATCGCCAGCGTCCGCGCATTCTTGCGCGCCAACATCCGCGCCGAAACTGCCGCGCCGCCCGCCGTCCGCATCGCCGTAATATAGGTCCCGTCCATCACCGCTTTTGTCGTACCTGTTTCCTCGTCAAACAAACAAATCAGCGCCTGATGTCCCGGAATCCCCAAGGCGTGATTGCCGTGAAACACGGACACCATTTTCACGGCGATATTGTCACCCGCAATGTGCGCGGGCATCCCCAGCAAAAATCCTTTCGCGACATCCACACCATTTCGGGGCGGCGCATTCACTTCTCCCGCCGACAGGGCGCGAAATCCTTCCGTCAATGCATCCAGCAGCGCGTCCAGGTCCAACAATTCCCGCACGTCTGCCTGACTCAACATCAAAACGTCGCTCATTCGCTCACCAGGGTTTGAAACAAATCCATGCACACCTCGCGCGTTTTTCCATCGGCATCCAATTGCGGACTCCACGCGCACATCGAAACCGCCACCACCTTGCCCGATTTCGCCAGCGCCTTGAAAAATTCGCGCACCTCATCTGCCGACGGACCACCCGCCGTTGCATATCCTTGCGCGGGCGCATCCTTGGGGTTCACAATGTCCGAATCAAAATGCACATACACGGGCGCCGCCAGCCGTTCACTCTCCAGCACCTCGTTCAAATCCGCCAGCCGCAGCACGCGCGATGTTTCCAGCGCGGTGCGTTCCAGCTCATCCAAATCGCGCGCATCCGTCAGCACCACATCCCCCTCCGATACAGTTTTTAGCCCGACCGCCTCCGGCATCGTCTGCTCGCCCCGCCCGACCAGCATCGCCAACGGCATGCCCCCAAGAAATCCACTTGGCGAAGTCTCCCACGTATTAAAATCCCCATGCGCATCCAGCCACAGCAGCGTCGGATTCAACCCCGCGCGCTGTAACCCCGCCATCACGCCAATCGTCGCACAGCAGTCCCCCGCCAAACTCACGGGACGTTTTCCCGCGCGCACGGTTTCTGCCACAAACTGCGCCAGCGGCTGATGCAGCGCGCTCAGCCGCGCCTGCACCGTTCCTTCGGGCAGCGGCGGCGCGTTCATCACCCAATCCCTTGCAGCTACCTCTCGAAATGCATCTTGCGGCTTGTCCAACACAAATGGCGTTACGACAAAACGATTTTCCATCTCTGCTCCTTTATTCCCTGTTACTGCACTACCGCCACCGCGGACTCTAGCCCCACTGTGCGCGGCAAAAATTCCAGCAGAACCCCTTCCACCTTTTCTCTGTCTGCCGCATGTATTTTGAATCGCAAATTCGGCAGCAAGTTCATCCACACCTTGCGCACCAAAACCAGTTCGACCAACGTTTCATCCTTCGCTACCGGCAGCCAGTGAAACGATACAAAATCAAACCACACATGCCAGCCGCCCTGATGCACCGCGCCCATCCGATACACCGCGCTCTTTTGTAGCCCCAACACCAAAAACGTCACCGCCCCCGCCGCAAACAAACTACAGGTCAAAATAAATGGGCGCATCGCAAACGGATGCAGAAACGCGTCTGCCAGCTCTCCCATCCCCGCCGTGACCAAATAGAGCAGCGGCAGCACAAACAGTGCCACAAGCACAAAGCGAGAGTTCCAGCCCACAATCTCTGCCACTCGTGGTCCCGCGCGTCGTGTCACAATCAGAATCGTTCCTGCCGTCACCAGCCCCGAAATCGGCGCGGTCAGCGTCACTGTCCAGCGCCACTCTTGCTCACTCGGCAGTACCAGCACCAAAACCAAAAGCACAAAATACAAAATCAGCGCCCGCCAAAAAATTTGCAGTCCTGTCCGCCGCCACCGCGCGTCCAACCGCGTCCCGACCCAAAACCCCGTCGCCGACATGAGCACATACACCACCCAAAAAACAAGCTGCAACACCGTTGTTGTCCCCTCTCGAAAAATTTAGACCCGGCACGAGTATAAATATTCCCTTGCCCCGCGTCAAAGCCCCAAAAACAAAAAGCGCAGCCCCCGCTGCGCCCTCCTCGTTTTTGTACTTCCTCTCTATCCATCCCCTACTCAGTCCTCAGTCCTCAGCCCTCAGCCCTTAGTAATCGGCACCTGCATCTCCACCAGCGGCATCTCTGACGTTCGATCTACCAAATGCAGTTCGCGCGCCGCGCCCGCAATCTCATAGCCATTCACGCCGACCCACACCATCAGCGCCTTGATGAGGTCGGTCAAATCCTCCATCGAGCCGCGATGCAAGCCGCTCGCGACCAACTCTGCGCCGTCCAATTCGCGCACCGTGTACGGCGCACCGTTCCACGTCCGCGCTTTGGACGGCGGCGCAATCAACACCGCCGCCTCCAAATCCAGATTCGTTTCCGTATATTCCGTGTTGTAATACAAATTCAACAACTGCGGCGCGGGCGGCAGCAGCGGTTTCAAATTCGCGCCTTGACTCCACGCGCGCAGCTGCCCATGCAAATTCCAGCACAGCTCGCCCATCTCGTCTGCGTGCGCCACCTGCTGCCGCGTCGAAACAATCCACTGCGGCGCAACGCTTTTGGTCACAATATCATAGTCCGACGGTTTGCCCTCTTGTTCAATCTCGCGCAGCCGCGCCGCCACGCGCGCCAAACGCGCCTGCACCTCCAAGACCTCGCGTTCGGCATCCGCCTGCCGCATCAACAGCATCCCGCGCAGTTCCGGCACCGATACATTCTCGTTCAACAGCCGTTCAATCTGTTCCAGCGAAAACCCCAAATCCTTTAGCGCCAAAATGCGATTCAGGCGCGGCAGCTGCTCCACCGCGTAATAGCGATACTCGGTAAACTTGTCCACCTGTGCCGGTTTCAACAGCCCCAGCTGGTCATAATACCGCAGGGTCGCAATCGGCACCTGTGCCAATCTCGAAAAATCACCAATGCGTAACATAGTCGCTTGTCCCTAGCCGCCACATTCATCCGTTACCTGCCCTGAAGCGTAAAGCGTCCTTCGTCCTCTGTCTGTAATCTCTCATCTGTGCTCTGCCATCTGTCCCCGATTCCACTCTATCGTTTTACAGACTGCATCGCGCAACGGGGTTGCCTTGATTCCAAACACGCGCGTCATTTTCTCGCTCTCCACGACAAACGGCTGGTCAAACTCATAGACCATCTCGACAATCTCGCGCACATTTTTATCAAACAACCCCATCGCTATCAAAATCGGTTTATTCCCCACCATCACCTTTGCCGGTCTTCCCGCCGCTTCCCCAATCAAATTCGCCAGCTCTTGTCCGGTCACTGTATTGCTCGGCACGTGCCACACTTGCCCCATGGCTTGCTCATGCGTACCCACTGTTGCCAGCGCCTTGCCAAAATCCGCCGAAAATGTCCACGTATGCGGCACATCCAACCGTCCAATCATTTGCATCGGCTTGCCTCGCAGCGCGGGTTTGAAAAACAACCCCGCATAGTTGGGGTCTTCGGGACCAAAAAAATCCGACCCGCGCACCACCGCCGCCCGCACATTGCCCGCGCGCACCTGCTCGAAAATCGCTTCGCTCATCGCCTGCCGAATCTTGCCTTTTTTCGTATGCGCTCGATTCGGCGTCTCTTCATTCATCGGCGCGCCGTGCGTATCGCCATACATGTACACATTTTCCGCCGCCACCAGGTTTGCCCCGTTCGCAATCGCCGCATCCAATATCGCCTTTTGCAAGGGCGGAAACTTTTCGCCCCATTCGTAATAACGCGGCTGGGCGCATTGATACACGGTTGTCGCCCCGCGCGTCAGCTCGATATTCCGCCCCACATCATACGCATCGCTCGCCACCACCTCGACCGCCGCAGGCAGCCCCTCCACCTTGCCGCTCCGGTTCACCAACCGCACCCGCTTGCCCATCCCAACCAATTCGCGCGCTGTCGCCTTGCCAAGCGGTCCCGCCCCAAAAATTACATGCAATTCCGACCCGGTTACGCTGTTCATGGAAATTCTCCTTGTCCTTTCTACAAACAGCATAAACCCTCACGCCGCTAGAGAGTCAATACCCAATTTACGCCCTTTGCTGACGCGCAATCCGTACCACCAACTCCATCGTCCCTCCGCACACATAAAAACGCGAACCAAACCGAATCTTACAATACCAACCAAGATTCGCTATGATTCGCGCCCGAGGGAATCATCGATATTCGCTCTTTCCCTTCCCGGCACACCACAACCCCCTAACCACCCGACTACCCAACCACCTAACCACCCCGAATGCCCCAATGCCCCAATCTTTATCCTTTACACCGTCGCCCCCTCCTCCACCTCCAATATCTCCACCTCACTCAGCGTCGGCACATAACTCGGGTCCAAATGCAGTTCACGCAGTTGCGGCGACAACAGCGCGGTCACACCCACCACCGCCAGCGTCACCAGTGCGCCAATCCACACCGCAGGCACTGCCCCCAACAACCGCGCCGCGACCCCACTCTCGAATGCCCCAATCTCGTTCGACGACCCGATAAAAATCCACTGCACCGATGCGATGCGCGCCCGCAAATTTTCGGGCGAGTACAATCGCATAATCGTCTCGCGAATCACCATACTCACACCGTCAAACAGCCCGCTCATGCCGAGGGCAAAAAATGACAAAAAGAAATTCTGCGACAGCGCAAACACAATCATCGAAACGCCGAACCCTGCCACCACAATAAACAACGTTCGCCCTGCATTGCGTGTCGGCGGACGTCGCGTCGCCCACATCATCGCCAACAACGCCCCCACGCTTGGCGCCGCCGTCAAAAAGCCATAGCCCACCGGACCCACATGCAAAATATCACTCGCAAACACCGGCAGCAGCGCAATCGCCCCACCAAACAACACCGCAAACAAATCCAATGCCATCGAACCCACCAGCACCGGACTCTTGAATACATAACGCACACCCACTGCAATACTCGCCCACACCGATTCCTCTTCTTGCACGGGCGGCATCGGTTTTTTCTTTATCAATGACACGCACAACAGCGCCCCGGCAAACAACACCGCAATCAACACATACGAGGCGGTTACGCCCAAATATCCAATCACCAGACCACCCACCGCCGGACCAAGTATCGCCGTCGCCTGCCCCGCGCTTCCCGACCACGTTGCCGCATTCACATACAACTCGCGCGGAATCACCTGCGCTTCAAACGCCGACACCGCCGGGTCACCAAAGCCCCGCACCATACTCGCCACAAACACCACCGCATAAATCGCCGCCAGCCCCAGCGCCTGCACATTCAGCGAAATGAACGCCAGGCACACCGCCGCCACCACCGAAATCGTGCGCGTCACCACCGCAATCGTCTTGCGGTCATAGCGGTCGGCATAATGCCCGCCAAACAATGACGAACTCAGCGCCGGAATTGCCTCCACCAACCCCAACAGCCCCAGCGCCAACGGGTCTTGCGACACTGCATAAATCTGATACCCCAGCGTAATCGCCAGCGCGCGCCCTGCCAGCGTCGAAAACGAAGCCGCCACCAACCAATATCGAAACTCGGGCAGCCGCAAACTCGCATACGGGTCCGGTCGCAAATTATTCACACCCATTCGTCCTCACAAGGCATTCATCCTTCATCCGTCATTCATCCTACCGCCACCAACTGATTCCGCAATTCCAACAATCGCACCCGCAGCTCTCCCACTTCACTATCCCGCAGCGCAAACCACGGCGCATAAAAGTATGCCTCGGTCAGCTGCTCTACCGCATCGCGCAGCGCTTTGCCAATCGGCGTCAACTGTGCGTCCCCATCAATCCACCCGCGCCGCCGCAGCTCGTCCAATGCCTTCACATAATCATCCGCGTCATACCCGCGAAACCACACCTGCTCGGCAATTTGCTGCGGCGTAAACCCTGCCCCACTCCAAATCACCCCCAGCGCATTCCACGCCATCGCCGACACCGGATAATCCCGCCATGCCGCAATGTGCGAATCATCGCGATACGCAAACAAGTCCATCAAATATTCGCGCACCTGCGCCAACAGCGGGCTCGCTTCATCTGCCACGCGGAACCGCACCACCGTAGCCCATTTGCCCGGCGGCTCTGCCGCATTTCCATTCGCCGCTGCCAACCGCTGTAACAGTTCACACAGCCGTTCCGCATCCCCCATCGCCGTCACTTCGAGCGTCCCCAAGTAATCATCCCCCACGCGCACGATACTGCGCGCCGCCTCGCGTGCCGCCTCCGTCACCCTGTATTCCCCCCCCCCTGCATCCTCAATCCACCCTTCCGCCGACAGCCGCGCAAACGCTTCCGTAAAATTCTGCGGGTTCGAGTACGGGTCGCGTTTGGCAAACCGCGCCAGGGACCATGTGTCCAGCCCCAGCTCGCCATAGTAATACAACTCCATCGGCACATTCGCCGCCCGCGCTGCCTCTTTGATGCGCGGCTCGGTCAGACCCCAAAACGCCCGAATGGTGTCATACATCAACGCCCACATCCCCACAAACGGCGAATCACTCATCAGCTCTGCTCATTCCCCTCTTGCCTCTCTACGTCCTCCACTCCGTCCTCAGCACTCTGCCCTCAGTCCTGAGTCCTCAGTCCTGAACCTCAGCCCAATCCAAATATCCCCACCGTCACTGCCAGCAGGACAATCATAATCACGGGCCAATACAACACCTCCACCCACAAATTGTCCTCCTGAAACAATCCCCAATTCGGAAACGCCACCAGCGCCACCGAATTTGCCGCCACCGTCAAAATCACCAGATACGTCAGAATGTGCACCGACTCCAAATACACAATCCCAAACCACTTGACCTCATCCCGCAGCGCGTTCTCTGCCACCAAAATCGCAAAGAAAAATGCCGCGCACGTAAAAATAACTGCCCCCGGGCGCACCCCAAACTGTTCCAGCCGTTTCGAGTCCGTGCCAATTACCATCACAATCACAAACAGCTGCAGCAAAATCACCAGCGGCGCAATCCCGCGCGCCACCAGCGGCGAAAGAATATAGCGCTTGATGGCAACGTTGTAATATGTTTCCGGCTGTGGAATATCCGAAATATAGCCGTCAATCCCAAAGTTCGCATTATACCTGTTCATGCGATAACTAAAATAGCTGCGGTCAATCTGCCAGTTCTCCAGCAATACATTCGGGTCCAGCCCGGGCTTGGTTTCCGGCTCTAACGCCTTGTAACCATCGGCGTCCGGCACCAGAAACACATCCTTTTCAAAATCAATGTGCCACATCCGCAGCCAAATCAACTGCCGGTCGAGCGGGTACTTTAGATAATCAAACTGTTCGCGCAGGGTGGTCTTGAAATTCCAGCCCACCAGCGTTTCGCTGTTCTGGTGCGTCTCGTACACCTTGACCATCGTCGTCGTGTCCGCGTCGGGAAACACTACCCCGCGGTCAATCTCTGTCAGCGTATCACTGTACCTTTGCCACAAATAGCCCGCCACCTGGACCGTATAAGGACCCTTGAACTCTAACGACTGCACGACGACCCCTGTCGGAATCATATACCGCTCATCCCCATCCTGGGGCCATATCTCTGTATTATTTTCATACGCCGCGATTTCTGCCCGGTTCGTCAGCATCGTCTCTTCATGATAGGGCGTAAAGGGCGCGTTATACACGCGGTACCAAATCACCACAATCACAATCATGCACGCCAGCGAAAACAAAGCAGACAGCACATACTTGGTCTTCCAATCGCGCACGCTGCGCGTTCCCGACTCTATCGGAGACGTTTCACTCATAGCGCACTCTCACTCTTTCGCAAACACCACAAACATCACATACCCGATCAACCGAATGACCCCTGCCACAACCAGCGCCGCAGGAATACTCACCGCCGTCGCAATCGTCGTCGCCACAAACGGCGCAATAAATGTGCCCAAATACACCGTAAACTGCTGCATGCCCACAAACGTCGCCGCATCCTGCGGCGGATAACTCTCGACCACCATATCAAAAAACACCAAATCAATCCCCGCCGCAAACGTCGCCGCCACCCCTGCCAATAAAATCACCAGCGGAATTTCCGTCGTAAACGAAAGAACAATCGGATAAAATGCCACAGCCAGCGTCGTCACCAACAGCGCAAACCGCACGCCCCGCTGCTTGGTTACGCGCGCCCACACATAATATGCCACCAACAGCACCGCGCCCTGCACGGTCGTAATAAACCCGATGTTCTCATCACTCGCATTCAATACCCGCACATAGTACAGCGGAAACAACGGAATCGCGAACGCCTGCCCAAACCGGTATACAAACTGCCCCCCAATCACGCGCATAAACTTGCGCTCTGCCCGCAGCTTGGTCAGCCACAGCTGCGCCCGTTCCCGCACCGACATTTTCACCGGCGAAACCGGCGGCGCGGTCTGGTCAGGCAAAACAATCCGGCTCGAAAACGCAAAACTCACCACCCCGCCCAGCGACAATACAATAAATACAATCTGATAATTCAGCGGAAACGCGATGCGGTCCAGCACCAGCCCCGCAAACGCCACCACAATCGCCGTCGTAATCCCCAGCGACGACCACCGCCGGCTCATCAAATACATCCTGCCCTTGGGACCCGCCACCCCACCCATCACAATTGTAAAGCCCAAATTCACAATCGTCTGCGGAATCGTCACAATCGCCCAAATCAACAAAATCGCCAGCACCGCCTGGTTCTGTGTCACAAACGGCACCAGCCCCGTGAAGGCATAACACAACAACACCAGAAACCGCGCCCGCGAATACCACGGCACAATATTTTTCTGCCGCGCCAAAAACTGACCCAGCGGCACCGCAAAAATCAAGCCCGCCAGCGCGGGCATCGAAGTCAACAGACCGACTGCAAAATTATCCGCCCCCAACCGCGCCAAAAATACAGGCAGATAGGGCGCTGCCGCCGCCGCAATTCCCACTCCAATTCCATCAATCAACACACGCCGCACATTCTGCGACTGGATATCCGGTCCCATCGGCATCCACTGCGCCAACAACTGTTGGGGTCCCAGTTGGCGGCGCAAGCGGTCAAGCCGGGTCGTGCCGCTTTTGCTCGGGCGATTCATACGGTTAAAATCCTGTCATGCCAAGATTACTTGAAAGATTACCGATAGGATTACGTGCAAGTTTACTCATTCTACTTGCAATTCTCTTTCTCGTCGCGTGCGATTTTACCGTCCCCGGACCTTCCGAACCCGACCTGCTCATCGCTTCCAAACAATCCCAATGGCAAGCCAAAAACATCCGCAGCTACAGAATCTCTGTGCTAAAAGTCCAAGCCGTCTTTCATGCCCAAACCAACACCATCACCGTCACCGACGGCGTCGTCACCCATTCATCCGCCATCTGTACGCCCTCCCCCATGGAAGGACGCGCCTGCCAAATTCAGGAATTCAACCCCGCAGAATTTACCGTAGACGGACTCTTTCAGACCGCGCTCAAATACGCCCCCGAATCCGCCAAATACCAGCTCCGCGCCACCTTTGACGACACCTATCACTACCCCCTCACCATCTCCATTGACCAGGAACAAGTCATTGACGACGAAACCTTCTACCGTGTCGTCTCGTTCCAACCCCAATAATTATTCCAAAAAAAAGAGCGTCCTCATCGGACGCTCACTTTTTTACAGAGGAGGAATCTCATCTTCCAAAACACCATGCTTATGCACTTGCCCAAACTCTACATGCCGGTACGTCCAGATGCGATTAATCCCAAAATTCCAAAACAACACCACCCCAATCGCGCACGCCTTGGCAAGATTAATCGCCCAAATTTCGTGCGCCTGCGTCAGCAGCGGCAAAAAGATAAAATTGTCCGTCACCACAAACACCGCCTGATTAATCGCCAGCCCCACAATATTCACCACCAAAAATTTCCCAAACTGGCTGTGCAGTGCGTGCTCGCGCGATTCCGGAAACGTCCACAAACGGTTCCACGTAAAATTCGACAAAATCGCGCAGCATGTCGAAACAATATTCGCGTAAAATTTCGGAAACCCCAAACCAAAAATCAAACCATTCAGCACGGCAAAATCCAGCAGCGCGCCGATGCCGCCCACAATCGCAAACTTGATAAACCGCTTGACCTCGGGATGCGCTTCCTTGACCCGTGTCGGCGCCAACGAATTCACGCGCGCAAAAAATGCAGCCACTCTATTCATGCCTCCAAGAATTGTCCCCGGCTTGACCCGTCTTTCTGGTATTGCCTACAACCTCTTTGGTTGTAAACAACCTATCCGGTTGTAACCCCTCGACCAGCCCCAGCATCAATCCCACCTGAATATACATCGCGTGGACGAACAGATTATCAAAGAAATTATGAATTGACAAAGCCACCAGCGCCCCAAAAGCGCCCGCTATTACCCCAAGTTTCCAACCCTGCGTGCCCACCGCGCGCCGTCCCACATGCCAAAACAAACCCACCCATAACACAATATACGTAACAAACCCCAAAACCCCCGCCTCTGCCAGCACATTCAAATAATAATTGTGCGCGTGCCCCAGCGGGTCATCCCATTTTGGCAAGGCATACTTTGGATACGCCGCCGCATAATTGCCAAAGCCCACCCCCAGCCACGGCGAGTCCTCAAACATCCCCAGCGCCGCCTGCCAGTGCGCCCGCCGTTCCAACAGCGCAAAATTTTCATCGTTGGCGCGAATCCCGCGCACATCTTCAAAATTAAAATAATCCCCCACCGTCGCAAACCGTTCCGCAATCACATTCGGCACCACATTGATTTCACCCAACCCAATCACAATCAAACCAACCAGCCCCAACCCAATCGCCAGCGTCGCCGCCCGTTTACTCCGCACCAGCACCAACAACCCTGTCACTACCAGCGCCGCCGCCGAAGCAAGCCACGCCCCGCGCGAATAAGAAAAAAACAAAGCCGCCAACATCCCAACCAATGAAATTACCGCCACCCCAAACAACAAAACCCTTCCGCCCCCGAACAATTCCCGCATTTTCCTCACAAATAACCGCACCCGCCCCTCGCGTCCGTCGTTCGTTGTCTGTCGTCCGTCGTCCGTCGTCCGCACCACCGCCGCCAGCATACCCAATCCCACCCCAAAAGCCAATGGGAGAATCAGACCAAGATACCCCGCATAAGGATTCGGCTGCTCAAACGTCCCATACGCCCGCAAGTTTGCGCCGCCAAACAACAAGAATCCCTCAGGACCCGCCCGAAAATAAAACTGGTATGCCCCCAGCGCCGCTTCCGTCAGCCCCGTGAGCAGCATCACACCCAACAGCAGCTCACTGTGGCGTTCCTCAAAATACTGCGCGACCAGCCAGTACGCCGCAAACATCTCGATCCATTTCGTCCACTCGGCGATACTGTCCGTCAGCGAACTCGCCACCGTAATCGAAACACCCGCCGCCAAAATAAACAACACAAACGGCAGCGCCAGCGGCGGCGCGCGCAGTTCAATCTTCCGTCGCGCCACGCCCCGCATCAAAAACAATCCCCACGCCAACAGCAATAAACCATCCGCCGCCGTCACATTCGCCCCGCCCACATTCAACGGCACCAGCGAGCCAAACGCCACCGCCGGCACAACCAAATACACCGCCAGCGGCGGAAAAAAAACCAGCGCGCCAATCAACAGCGCGCCACCAATCACCACCACCGCACTCGTCAACGGCAGGACTGCCATTCCCACCGCCAGCACAAGCAGGAGCGGCAGTCCTGCCCATTTCAAATGTGTCACACGCACAAACAAATAATCCTATTATTTTCGGCGAGGGCAAACGGTAATATCGTTTGCCCTCGCCGAAAATAATATCTAAACTCGCTGCATCCGTTCCGCAAAATACGCAATCGTCTCTTCCAGTCCCGCATCCAGCGAGACCTTTGGCTCCCATCCCAAAATTGCGCGCGCCTTGGTAATATCCGGATTGCGCCGCGTCGGGTCATCCACAGGACGGTCTGTATAAATAATCCCCGCCTTGTTCCCCGTAATCGCGTTAATCCGTTCCGCAAACGTCCGAATCGTCATCTCGTTCGGATTCCCAATATTCACCGGCAGCTTTTCGTCGCTCAGCAGCAGCCGCGCAATCCCTTCCACCAAATCACTCACATACGTAAACGAGCGCGTCTGCGAACCGTCCCCGTGCACCGTCAGAGGTTCCCCGCGCAGCGCCTGCCCCACAAAGTTCGGCACCACGCGCCCATCATCCAGCGCGTTGCGCGGACCATACGTATTAAAAATCCGCACAATGCGCGTCTCCATGCCGTGCTCGCGTTGATACGCCAGCGTCAACGCTTCGGCAAACCGTTTCGCTTCGTCATACACCCCGCGCGGACCAATCGGATTCACGTTACCCCAGTAATCTTCCGTCTGCGGATGCACCACGGGGTCGCCGTACACTTCTGACGTAGACGCCAACAAAAACCGCGCGCCCTTGGCGCGCGCCACGCCGAGCGCATTGTGCGTCCCCAGCGCCCCCACCTTCATCGTCTGAATCGGATAATCCAAATACGATTTCGGGCTGGCAGGCGACGCAAAATGCAAGACGGCATCAACCTCACCGGGCACATCAATGAACTTTGTCACATCCTGCTCAATCAGCAAAAAGCGCGGGTCATGTGCCAAATGGGCTACATTGTCAGGACTGCCCGTAATAAAATTATCCATCGCAACCACTTGGTGGTCACGCGCCAAAAAATAATCGCACAAATGCGACCCAATAAACCCTGCCCCACCCGTAATAAAAATCCGCATAGACCCTCGTTCCCTCAAGTAAAAATGCCCCAAATCCAACCCACCGATTATAAAAGTGACGCCCCATTTCGGCAAGACGCCAACCCCGCTTGCGTATGACCATTTGCAACGAACAGATTTCTCACCCGCCTCCCTCGTGGATGTGCGCGCGAGCCCGCAACGCATTCCTCACCCGCCGCCTTCGTGGGTGTGCGCTCGAGCCCGCAACGCCTTCCTCACCCGCCGCCTTCGTGGATGGACGCGCGAGCGCGCAACGCATTCCTCACTTGCCTCCCTCGTGGGCGGTGCGCTCGAGCACGCAACGCCTTCCTCACCCGCCTCTTTCTTGGGTGTGGGCGTGGGCGGGCAACGGGTCTATCGTTGCCCGCCCACGCCCACATCCTACTTCTCCCCCCTTCCCTTGTAGGGAAGGGGGGCAGGGGGGATAGGTTCTATCTGCCCCAGCGCCAGCGTCACCATAAACACATACGCCAAATCCACCACAAAAAACGACGCATCAATCAACCCGTGCGCCAGCATATCCACTACACTCGCCATCAACCCCAACATCAGCGCCCGCGTAAACGCGTCCCCAGTCGTCATAAATAACTTCCATGCGCCCCGATAAAACGCCACCACCATCCAGCCAAAAATCAACACCCCGCCAAGCCCCAACCGTACCCAAAAATCCAACACAAAATTATGCGGATGCGACAAATTCGGCTCCGCCCACGCTTCCGGCAAAATATATTTCGGATACTCGTACAAAAAATTATCCAGCCCCACCCCCAGCAGCGGATGGTCACGAATCATATTCACCGCGCTCGTCCACACCGCCACCCGCGTAAACGCCGTCCCCAATGACCCCATCCGTTCTGAAAACAAAAACGGCACAATCGCCAGCGTCGCCGCCACCATCCCAATTCCAATCACCACCCACGCCCGCCGCGACAACACATGCGACCGCAGCCACAGTCCCACCATCACAAACAACACGCTCGCCGGGACCCCCACAAACAAAGCGCCGCGCGAAAACGTCAATAAAATCGTAACCCCAAACAACCCCACCAACCCCGCACACACCACCCGCACCGCCTTTGTTCGTCGTTCGTCGTTCGTCCTTCGCCCCTCGTCCGTTATTCCCTGTCTGGCATCTGTTCTCTGTGCTCTGTTATCTGACAGCAAAAACACAAACGCCAGCGCCACCGGCAGCAGCCGCCCCAAATACAACCCCACATTATTCGGCGACCCCCACACCGCCGTCAGCCGCCCAACCCCATCCGCCACAATCACATCCCCCGTCACATACTGATACAACCCAATCGCACACACCACCACACCCGACAGCAGCAGCGCCCCCACAATCTTTTCCGCAAATGTGCCTGTCATCCCGAGCGGAGCACCCGCACGAATCCCCTCTGCCACTCCTTTCCCGGTGCGTTGTCGAAGGATCTCTCTCCCCTCGCCGGGAACTTTGCTCGCGCCCGCGCTCCCCCCCCCCCGCCATCCCGTCGCCCGTATCAACCCATACAACAACCCCGCATCCAAAACCACAATCCGAAACTCGCGACTCGCCACCCCAAAATTCCCCGCCCACTGCGTCGAAACCAACCCCAAAATCACAAACGCCAACACCGCCCAGTCCAGCGTAGACAACCGTCCCAACCAATCTCCAAGCTCCAATTTCCAACTCTTTTTCTTTAATGCCCCCATGCCCCCATGCCGCCCTGTCCCCCGCATCCCCACCGCATCCAAAACAAACCCCGCCGTCGCAACCCACGTAAACGCCTCCACCGGCGACAACTGAAAACCCCCAAACAGCGTTTTCGGAAAATTCCAAAACGGAATTACCAGCACCGTCAGCGCCAACCCCAAATCCATCCGCAGCGCAAACAACACCACCAGCAGCCCCATCAACACAAAATTCAACGGCACGCTTGGCGACCAATAAAAAGCCGCGGCAATCGCGGCGAGCCCCCCCCACTGCACCGGTTCCGGCAAAGCCCGCGCGCGCGTTTTCAGCGCGCCCCATAGCACATCAAACCGCAGCAAAAACAAATAGTGCCACGCCCGCCAACCCGCCGCCACCGCGACCAGTGCCAACAGCATCACAGGCACAATTGGCGCAGCGGGAATCGCACTCAAGCCTCGCATCCTGCCCGAAAAAGTGGTCAGCCCTTCATACAAAGCAGTCTCTTGTCCCCCCGCCCCCAACAAGGCAAAACCTTGCCGCGGGTCATCCGCCGCCACCTTGGGCTGCAAATACAACGGAAACATCCCCGTCACCCACGCCCATTCCCCATACGTTCGCCGCAGCCCCTCCGTCAAGCGCCCCGCTTGAATCCCCCCTGCGTCCGTGCCCCACGGCGACGGCTGTCCCTTCCAATCGGACGGAAGCGCATTCCATCCCATCTCTACCGCCCACAGCGGCTTGTTGCCTTCGCCATAGTGCAGCATCTCGTCGCGCAGCAAAATCAACCGCGAAAAATTTAGAACCCCCGAATTGACTGTACGGTCCTCGGGTCCCGTCCACATTCCATACGGTTTTGCCGCTACCACATCCCAATACTTGTTCGCCCCCACCTCATACAACCCGCGCAAATAAAGAATTTCAGAATAATTCGGATGCGGGCGATGCAGTTCCAAATTCATCGCCAGCCCCGCCGTCAAAATCACCGCATCCTCATCGTTCGCCCGAATCGCCTCTGACGCAGGAATCAACAGCTGCGCGTACTCTACCGGGTCGGCGTTGCGCTTGCCCCAGTTTGGCTTTACATTCGGCTCATCCCAAATCTGGTAAAACCGAACCGAGTCCTTGTAGCGCCTGGCAAACTCCCCCACAAACCGCGCATACTCGCCAAAATCATTTGGCGGCGCATTCGGCATCTCCACTTCGCCGGGACGCTGACTCCACGCGGGCGCGGTCGTCAATACTGCCACCAGCGACATCTTGTTCTGCCGCGCCGCCGCCACAATCGGGTCCCACCTGTCCCAACGATACGTCCCGCGCTCTGTCTCTATCTCCCGCCACGGAAAATACTGCCGCACGGCATTCACGTTCAGCCGCTTGAGCGTATCAAATGCGCCCTGCAGCTCCGCCTCACTCGCATACTGCTCCAGCGCCACATTCGTCCCAAAAAACAAACTCTCACTCCGCGAAATTTCTTCCTTGCCCGCAAACGTCCCCCCCCCCTGACGCGGCGTCCCCTGCGGCACCGCCACCTCCACTCCGCGCGTCGCCGTCGCATAGCGCGTCCACGCAAACGCCCCCCCCCCCAGCGCCGTGACCAGCAGTCCCGCATACACCACAAAAACAAAAACTCTCGAAATCATAAAAAATCCGCGTTCATCCGCGCAAATCCGCGTCCAAATTCCCAAGCACCGCCAATCGCCTACTGCCAATCGCCAATCACTAATCTCCAGTCTCTAATCTCGTTCCTCGCTCCTCGCCGCACCCCTCCGTCCTTCATCTGACTACAGACTACTGTCTACTGTCTACTGTCCCCTCCACCGCGCCAACTTGCTGTCCCCATTCGCCGTCAGCGGCGCCCACGTTTTTAACGTCAAATCATACAACCACAAATCTCCGTTCCGCAGCGCAATCACCTGCTTTACATCGGGCGACCATGCAAACTGCACCACGCGCACCCCTTCCAGCGCATTCTCGATTTCAGGAAATATTCGTTCGCGGTTGCTTCCATCGCGGTCCATGATATACAGCGAATACACCGACCGTTCACTGTTCACCTGGTTCTGCGCCACCCCAAACGCAATTTTGCTCTCGCCCCGCGCGTCCAGCGGCGACCACGCCGGAAACGCCCACATCCCCGTATTCCGCGCCAGCGGCAGCGCAAACTGTCCATCACGCGCCAGCAGCCACACATCAAATGTCGTCGCGTCCTCGGGCTTTTCCGCCCCGTTCGGCGGCGCATGCACCGTTGCCGCCACAAACTGCCCGTCGGGTGACCACGTCAACTGCGGGATCCACACCCAGTCCGCCCGCGTATTGTAAAGCGCGAAATTCTCCATCGGTGCCAGTTCCGCGGGTTTTGTGCCTGTAGGAGTGACCAACCCAATCTGGTTCGACAACCCATACACAAACGTCTTGGCGTCAGGCGCCCACGCCACATTCCACCCCCACCAGCTCAACGGCGCGGGCGCACTCTTGGGCACCACCACCTGTTCCTCCACCGTAATCGGACCCTTTGCCGTCTGCGAAATCGTCGTCACGCGTGTGCTCGTAATATAGATCGTCTGCGTAAACGCGCGCCCGACCGGGCGCGGCGTATACGTCGGCAGCGGCAGTAATGTCGGCACTGCCGGGTCAGGCGTCACGTTCGGGTCAGGTGTCGCCGTTGGCGGCGGCGTATCACTCGGCAGCGGCACAGGCGTCACCCGTATCGTCTGCGTCTGAATATCCGTATCCGTCACCTCCAGCGTTTCCGTCACCCCATACAGCGTCGCAATTTTCAAATCATTAAACGCCTTCCACCCGGGCGCGCCCTGCGTCCGTTCCCCCGTCGTATACGCAATTCGCCCGGACCCATCGGGCGCCCACTGCGCATACAGCGCATTTTCAATCGGCACGCGTCGCGGCTCTGCATTAAACGGCACCGTATCTACCACCCACAAGGAATTAATTTTTGGAGACGTGGGGTCTTCTTTCCCTGCCGTGCGCGAGAACAACAAATATTTTCCGTCAGGCGTCAGGTCAAACACCCGCCCATCCAAATCCCCATCCGTCGTCAGCGGGCGGCGGTCTGCCGTCGTGCTGCGCACAATCCACGCATTCCCCTTGCCAATATATGCGAGCGTCCCTGTAATATTTACTGCCGCCACCGTCCCCTGCGTCCCAATCAGCAGCAGCTCATCCACAGGTTCCGTCAGCACCCGCCGCCCAATCTCCCGACGGCTCACCTCGCGTCCATCCTCCAGCGTCACCTGGTAATCAATCTCTGCCTCCCCATTCGCCCCCAACCGCGACACGCGCACCTGTCCCTCGGGCAGATTTTCCTCCCGCGTATAGGCGCGCCCAAACTCTACGGGCTCGCGCGTTGTTTCCGTCCGCAGCGTAACCCGCACAATTTGAATCGTTGCTGTCCGTTCAATCGGAGTGTAGTCGGGCGGCTCGACGCGGTCCTGCTCGCCGAGCACAATATTCTGCTGTCGCAGCACCTCACCCACCGTCGTCGCCTGCGTTTCAATCACCCGCCGTTCATTGTCCACCAGCACGACGACCCGCTTGTTGGACGAACAGCCGATTGCGACTACTGCCAGCAGAACCAGGAAAAAGAGGGAAAACTCGAACCCTTGCGAAGATTTAATTCGAGGCGTACGTAAACTCACGGCGAGGATTGTAGCATCTAACCCCAAAACACAAAAAGCAATTACCTTCATTGTCCATTCCCCCCACTCGTGCTAGAATCCGCCATCCAGCCCCAGCAAAAGGAACAACCTAATGGACCGCACGGCACTCGACGCCGCCGAAACCATCATTGACCTCTTTAACTTTCATCTCCAAAACCGCCCGAATCATCCCCTCTTTACCTATGTCGAGCAGTTCGGCGCACGCGAGACCACCCTGACGTTTGCTGAACTCGACGCGCAGGCACGCGCCATTGGCGCACATCTCCAAACTCTTGCTCCACCGAACTCGCGCGCAATCATGCTCTATCCGCCCGGCATCGCCCCCGTGCCTGCCTTTTTCGGTATCCAGTATGCGGGCATGGTCGCCGTTCCTGTCATCCCGCCGCGTCCGGGGCAGCCGCCCACCCTGCTTACCCGCCTGATCGCCGACGCCCAAACCAATCTCATCCTCACCACCGCGGGCATGCTCCAATATCTCAAACAGCAGTTTGGCACATCCGAATTTTTTACCCGTTTCAACTGGATTGCCACCGACGAGCTTGCTGCTCAGCCGCCTCCCGACGACTTTCAACCCGTCCCGCGCAAGCCGGAAGACGTCGTTTTTCTTCTCTACACCAGCGGCTCTACCAACTTTCCCAAAGGCGTCATGTCCACCAACGCCAATATCCTCTTTCACGTTCGCGCTGCCAACTCTATTTTCAAGCCCGACCCGGACGACAAAATCGTATCGTGGATGCCCCTCTATCACGGCGGCGGACTCATGGGCGGCGTCATCAATCCCACCTACAGCAGCACCTACTCGTTAATCCTGTCGCCCCTCGAAGTTCTCGAGCGACCCGGCTATTGGCTGAAAACTCTCAGCGACAGCGGTACCGAGTATGCCGTCGCCACCAACTTTCTCTACCAAATGGCAGCAGACCGCATCACCCCCGCCGAGCTCGCCCAACTCGACCTCAGCCGCCTGAAAAAAGTCTTTACCGGCGCCGAGCCCATTCGCGCCGCCACTCTCGAACATTTTGCGCGCACGTTTGCTCCGGCGGGCTTTGATGGCAAAGGGTACATCACGGGCTATGCCCTCTCTGAATCCACCCATGTCGCAACGTTTAATCTCGGCGGCATCCCGCGCATCCTCACCCTCGCCCGCGACGCCTTGGCGCGCGGCGAGGTCCAGGTCCAAACCGACGATTCCGAAGGACGCACCTTTGTCAGCTGCGGACAACCCGTGCCCGGTCTCACCCTCCTGATTGTAGACCCCAACACCAGCACCATTTGTCCGCCCGACCGGATCGGTGAAATCTGGATTCAAGGACCCAACGTCGCCGTTGGCTATTGGAACAACCCGCAAGCCACCGAGGACACCTTCAACGCCCGCCTCTCCGACGACCCGGCGCGCGGCGCCTTTCTCCACACCGGCGACCTCGGCTTTTTATACGACGGCGACCTCTATATTGCCGGACGCATCAAAGACATGCTCATCGTGCGCGGCAAAAACTATTATGCACAGGATATCGAAGCCGCCGTCATGGGCGCGCACCCCTCCCTGCAGGCGGGTGCGGGTGCTGCCTTTGGCATCGAGGTGGGGGACACCGAAGAAATCGTTCTCATGCACGAAATCAATCCCAACGTCAATAACGTCAACGTAGATGAAATCGCCGCCGCCATCCGCGCCGCCGCCGCCGAACGCCTCGACCTGCCGTTGTATGCCGTCGCCATCGTCGCCGCCGGTTCGCTGCCCCGCACCTCTCTCGGCAAAATTCAACGCTATCTCTGTCGCCAGGAATATCTCAACGCCCAAAAAGGCATTTGATGTTTGTTACTTGATGGGCACAAAATCCTGTCATGATGAAAGCATGACAGGATTTTGTGCCCATCAAAAAATTTTCCCGTGTCAGACTCCGGCTCTGGTCTCAAAATCATCGGCATCAGTTTCGTCAACGAACCCACCACACGCCCCCGCCAGCGCGCTCTCACGTCACCGCGCACCCCGCTCGAACAAGAACTGGTTGCCATCTGGCAAGCCGTCCTAAACAATCCAAACATCGGCATAGACGACCATTTCATCGAAATCGGCGGCGATTCCATGCGCGCCACGCAAGTTATCTCGCGCGTCGAACAAACCTGCAACCTCCGCCTCTCGCTCTATGACCTCTACGAGTCGCCAACCATTCGCGGCATGGCGCAGTTGATTCAACAGACCCAACAGCGCACCCGTCCCGCGCTCCCTCCGCTCGAACGCGCCGCCCGCACCGACCACATCCCGTTGTCTTTATCTCAGGAGCGCATGTGGTTCATCCACCATCTCGCCTCCGACAGCACCGCCTATCACGTCCAAACCACTGTCCGCCTCCACGGCGCGCTCGATGCCGACGCCTTGCGCGCAGGTTTCGATGCCCTTGTAGAACGGCACGAGTCCTTTCGCACCAATTTTCCCGAACGCGACGGCGAACCCGTTCAACAGATTCATCCCCATACGCCGTTTGACCTTCCCATCCACGACCTGACGCAGCTGCCCGCCGACGCGCGTTTTTCCGCTGCCATGCAGCAGGTGCGCCACATTGCCACGCGCCCGTTCGATTTAGCGGCAGACCCACTCCTCCGCGTCCACCTGTTCAAACTCGCCGATGATGACTATATCCTGCTCATCGTCATGCACCACATCATTTCCGACGCATGGTCACTCGGCGTCATGATGCGCGAGCTCGTCGAAACCTTTACCGCGTACACAGAACACCGCCCGCCCATCCTCCCCGACCTCCCGATTCAATTCGCCGATTACGCCATGTGGCAGCGTTCATGGTTACGGGGCGATTCTCTCGAACAACAGCTCGCCTATTGGCGTCGCCAGCTCGCCAACGCGCCCTTACTCGAACTCCCCACCGACCACCCGCGCCCGCCGCTCCAGACCTATCACGGTGCCACCGCCACCACCGCGCTCGACCCCGCGCTGTATGACCGCCTGTTACCCATCGCCCAACAAGCCAACGCCACAGTCGCCATCACCTTTCTCACCGCCTTTTTCGTTCTACTCCATCGCTATACCGCACAGAACGATTTGGTGGTCGGCATGCCCATCGCCAACCGCCATCACGGCGCAACCGAAGGACTTGTCGGCGCGCTCGTCAACACGCTTGCTCTGCGCGCCCATCTCGACGATGACCCCACTTTTGCCGAATTACTGCTGCGCGTTCGCACCACCGCCCTCGAGGCATACGCCCATCAGGACATGCCCTTTGCCAAACTCGTCGCCGAGCTCAATCCGCCGCGCACCCTCCAGCAAGCGCCGCTTGTGCAGGTCATGTTCAACCTCATCAACGTCCCCATGCCCACCATCGGCATGGGGAACTTGCAAACCGATTTAATCGAATGGGACCAGGGCGCGGCGCAGTTCGACCTTACCCTCACCGTCGCCGACATTCCCATGTTCAAGCGGCTCACGGTGGAGTTTAACCGCGCCCTGTTCGAGCCCGCCACGATGAATCGTTTTCTGGCGCACTACGAAAACCTGCTCCATTCCATCGCCGCCCATCCCGACGTTCCCATTTCCCAACTCGCCATGCTCTCTGACGCCGAACGGCAGCAAATGCTGGTGGATTGGAACGCCACCGCGCAGCCCGTGCCCGACGCGCCCCTGCATGCATGGTTTGAGCAGCACGCCGCACACGCGCCCGATGCGATTGCGTTGATTCACGGACAGCGCACTCTTTCCTTTGGTGAACTCAACACCCGCGCCAACCAGCTAGCCCATTATTTGATCAAGCAAGGCATCACCCCCGAAACGCCTGTGCCCATCCTCATGGCGCGTTCGTTCGAAATGTTTATCGCCCAGCTCGCTGTCCTCAAAGCAGGCGGCGCGTATGTGCCGCTCGACCCGGAGTATCCGCAAGACCGCATCCAATTTATTCTCAACGACACCCGCGCGCCCCTCGTCCTGACGACGATGGACCTCCAACCTGGGCTCGGCAATGCGCGTACCCTCACGGTTGATAACCTCGCCGATACTCTCGCGCAAGAAAATCCCAACCAACAAACCACCGAACCACCGAACCACCAAACGACCCTCGATGACCCCGCCTATATCATCTATACCTCGGGTTCCACAGGCACGCCCAAAGGGGTCGTTGGCTTGCATCGCGGCATCGTCAATGTGTGCTCGTGGATGACGCGCGAATTTCCGTTCCGCGCGCACGATGTCTGCTGCGCCAAAACACCCCCCGCCTTTGTAGACGCGCTCTGGGAAACATACAGTGCGCTGTTGAATGGCGTCCCGCTCGTCATCCTCGACACCGCCACCGTGCGCGACCCCGGCGCGTTTGTGGACGCTCTCGCGCAATACAAAGTCACGCGCGTCGTCCTCGTCCCCTCTCTTTTGCGTGTCCTGCTCGAAACCCAGCCCGACCTTGATCAGCGGCTCCCCCACCTCGACACCTGGATTGCGGGCGGCGAAGCGCTCAACAGCAAGCTCGTTCGCGCCTTTCATCAAATCCTTCCCAACCGTACCCTGCTCAATTTTTACGGTGCCACCGAAGGCAGCGCCAACTCGACGTGGTACGACACGCGCGTTCCCTTTACCCACGACGCCGTGCCCATCGGCAAACCCGTAGACAACACCCAGGCGTTCATTCTGGACGCCCACCACAGCCCTGTCCCCATCGGCGTCACCGGCGAACTCTATATCGGCGGCGCAGGTCTCGCCCGCGGTTACTGGCAGCAGCCCGAACTCTCTCGCGAAAAATTTATTCCGACCGACACTCTACCTGCCTTAATCTCCAATCTCCAATCTCCAGTCTCAACTACGCCCGTCCTGTATCGCACCGGCGACCTTGCCATGTATCTGCCCGACGGGAACATTCAATATCGCGGGCGCGCCGATTCCCAAATCAAAATCCGCGGTATGCGCGTCGAACTCGGCGAAATCGAAAAGCGGGCGCGCGAACTTGGCGCGCCTAACCATAACGGGGTCAAACCAAGTTCGCCGCAAGTTTCCGAATGTGTCGTCATTCCCTACGCCGACGAGACAAGCGGCACACGCCTCATCGCCTATGTCACGCCCCAATCCGCCGACACTGCCGCCCTTCGCGCTCATCTGCAAACCACCTTGCCGCACCACATGGTTCCCTCCGCCTTTGTCGCGCTGGAAAAACTGCCCCTCAATCCCAGCGGCAAAATTGACCGCCGCGCGTTACAAGTCGTACCGCCGCCGACCATACATACAAATCGCGCGGTGACTGCCCCGCGCGACGAACTCGAACACACCCTCGTCAGAATGTGGCAGGGCGCCTTGCAAACTGCGCCAGTTGGCATCCACGATGACTTTTTCGAACTCGGTGGACACTCGTTGCTCGCCGTTCGGGTCTTTGCTGAAATCCAGCAGACCCTCGGTCAAACCCTCCCCATCGCCACCCTGTTTCGCGCGCCGACCATCGCCGCCCTCGCCCAAGAATTACGCAATACAGGCGTTCGCGCGCCGTGGTCGCCTCTCGTTCCCATCCAAATTCACGGCACGCGCCTGCCCTTTTTCAGCGTCCACGGTCTCGGCGGCGGCGTCATCGGTTACGTTCCCCTCTCACGCCATCTTGGAAATGACCAACCGTTTTACGCCCTTCAATCCTTTGGCATCGAGCCCGACCAAACCCCCGACGCCACCATCGAGCAAATGGCAGCCCGCTACATTACCGCCATGCGCGAAATCCAGCCGCACGGACCCTACCAGCTCGGCGGCTATTCCTATGGCGGCACTGTCGCGCTGGAAATCGCACAGCAGCTCCATGCGCAGGGCGAAACCATCGGGCTGCTCGCCATGTTCGACCAGCCCGCCCCCACGTCCGACTATTGGCGCATCCGCCCGACGCCGCAGTTCCTCAAGGGCTTTGTGCAAAACCTGCCCCAATGGTGGCGCGATTACACCAACCTGGAAGCGCGCGAAAAACAGGGGCGCTGGCGGCGGCAGCTCACCTCCCTGCTGGGTGCTGCGCGCCGCGACCAAAACGAGGTCACCCCGCTCGACCTGCGCCAATTTGTAGACAATCTTGACGCTGTCCCTCCCGAACGCCTTGACCTGATGCGCGCCCAATTCACTGCCTTTCAAAAATTCAAGCCAAAATTCTATGATGGGCGCGTCACCGTGTTCAGCACCTCCCGCCACCCCCTCTGGAGTTCCTACGACCCCGCCCTCGGCTGGCGTTCGCTCGCCCGCGAGGTAGAAATTCATCCCGTCGCAGGGGCTCACCGCAACCTCCTGGAAGAACCCCACGTGCGCGTCCTCGCCGCCGAGCTCGCCCATGCGCTCGGTTTTAAGCCGCCCACAACGAATCCTCGTCAAGCGTCACAACCTCTCTCCTGATTTACTGACCGGATGCGCTTGTCTATTTGTTTTCAGATTGCATCCATGATACTATTTTGCCGACTTGTCCTTTTGACTTGATAAAACGTTTTTGCATCGCGTATACACATGATTGCCAAGTATTTGGAACAGGCAGCGCAGCGCCCGGAATGGAAACAATTTCGTTTCACTGCCCTCCAGTTTTTCGGCGTGGTGCTGCTCGTCGTCACAGCATTTGTCCTTCGTTCGGAAACACAATTCACCGTTCAAGAAGCAGCGCGGTTCCTGCTTTTTAGCACCTTAACAATCGTCCCTATCGGCGGTTTCCTCGTACAGTTCTTGCTGCCCGACCTGCCCGCGCCGACCACACGAGCCGCTTTGATAGGCATCACCGGCTATGCCGTTTCGGCGACCCTGGGCTTTGTCCTCGGTTCGGCGCAAGTTCCCTGGCTCTATCTGCCTCTCTGTCTGCTCGCGCTGGTCCTTTGGCTGGCGCAGCTCTTTTTCAAAAAAGCGGCAGTGGCTAGCGCGCGTTCCCGCATCGCGAGCATGTTCCCGTTTCGCAGCGTGTGGAATTCGCAATCGTTCTGGTTGTTCCTTGTCATTGCGCTGGTCAGCGTGCTGGTGACCATGCCGCTGCTTGCGCCCCGCATCCGTGTCATGGACGACCTGCTGTACGACTATTCGTTTCGGGACCTCCAATATCACCTTTCTCACGCCATCATGTTCCTGCAAGGCGCGCCCCTGCAGACCTGGCCCGGCTTGGCAGGCGCGCAGCCGCTTGTCTACCCGGATTTACACAATTTCTGGATGGCTCAAGTTGCCGTATGGAGCGGCGTCGGCATCGAAAGCGTCTTTTTCGTCTATGCCCCGCTCACAATGATTTTTCTCAACACGCTGTTGTTGTATGCCTTTGGCAAAAGTGTGACCGGGTCTGTCTGGGGCGGCTGTATCGCCGCGGCTTTGGGTTACATTGTCTTTGTTCCCAATTTTTACGAGCCCAATTTCTTTTTGCGAGAAATGCAAGCGCCCTCGTGGATTTTTGTTCGCACGCATTTTCTGGAATTCGCTTCCGCACCCGTCTATGGCATCGGCTGGCAGCTTCTCACCGCGGTCGCTCTGTGTATCTGGCTCGCATTTGAAAATGCGTCTTTTTCCACCCGCCTCGGCGCACTGACCATCGCAGCCATTCTGCTTGCTACCCTCCTGCGCGTACGACCGCAGTTCTTTGTCGTAATGGTTCCGCCCTTTCTGCTCCTTGCCGCATGGCTCTGGTGGAAACAGCGCGGGTGGTGGGTTGTCGTCCCCCTGGCAGTCTTGGCATTCCTGCTTGGCATCTTTTTCCTTGAAAGCACAAACGCTTACTACAACACCGCCACGCTCGCCATCGGCATCGCCTACGGCTCGATGGGCGACCTGATTGTCAAATCGTATTTACCCCAGCCACTCGCCCTGTGGGTGACCTCGCTGCCCCAAGTCCTTGCGCCGTTTGTTGCCCTGTGCCTCTACATTCTCCTGCGGCTGGTCGGGGTTGTCTTTGGGCTTGTGCTGGTTTTCGGCATCGTTCAGGTCCTGCGCAAAAAATGGCGCTTGCGCGCGGTGGATTGGTATCTCATCTTGGTCTTGGTTTGCGCCGTGATCGCATGCTCGCTCATCGTCTATCCTGCCTATGTGGATAGCGGCGGCAATTGGGCGGGGCAAGCCTCAAAAATCATCACGCGGCTGGTGCTCTTGTTGGCGGTCGTGCCGCTGTTTCAACTCGGGCGGTCACTCTATCGTCGTTCCGCGTGGGTGCGTTCACAATCCGGTTACGTTGCGTTGGGCCTGCTGGTCTTGTGCGCCTTTATCTCGTATCGCGGCGCAAATGCAACGCTCTATCAGTCGGCGAATCGCGCGTATAAATTGACCCGCCAGGAACTGGCTGCCTATAACTGGATCAAAGCCTATACCGCTCCCACAATGGTCGTTGCCGCCAATCCGTCGCACATTGTGAATGCGTATGGCGATACGCTTGGAAATACCTATTTTCTCACTGCCCAGACCCATCGTCCCGCGTATGTCCAGCAAGAGTTCCAGTCCGATGATGCGCAAGGTCTCGAAATTGCCAGGCGCACCCGCCTCCTGCAAGAACTATTCAGCACCGAGGACACCACGCGTATCCGTGCGCTGCTTCAAACCACCAACATAGACCTGCTTCTCGTCTATCCCGACGTGCCTGCACGTACCGATTTTTCATGCTGTCTCAAGTGGCTCTACGGCAAGAATATAAAAATATATAAAGTGCAACATTGAGGAGCCGCGTCAGCAAACCTTTTCAAAAATCCCAAATCAATATACCCCTATTCTTTATTTACGAGGACCTATGGAAACCTATCCCCAAACACGCTGGGACCTGTCCGCCCTGCTGGCTGCGCCCAGCGGCGAACCTGTCGAAAAGGCGCTCGCCGACATTGAAGCGCGCACCGCGCACTTTGAACAGGCGCGCGAAAAATTAAAGCCCGAGATGGACGAGGAAGAATTTCTCGACCTTCTCGTTGAATTTGAAGGGCTGAATCGCGAACTCCGCAAAACGGGCTATTACGCCGAATTGTGGTTCACCGAAGACACCCAAAACCAAAACGCCCTCGCGTTCAAGTCCAAAATCGAACAAATCTCCACGCAGGTCGCCAATCGCGTCCTCTTTTTCTCGTTGTGGTGGAAAGACGTGGACGAAGAAAACGCCAAGCGTCTCATGCGCAACGCGGGCGACTACACCTACTTTCTCGAAAGTGAGCGCATGTTCAAGCCCCACACCTTGAGCGAACGCGAAGAGCAGGTCATTAACATCAAAGACGTGAACGGCGTCGGCGGTCTGCTCACCGTGTATGACATGATTACAAACAAGTATGTGTTCAATCTCACGGTGGACGGGCAAGAGAAAAAACTCACCTATGGCGAACTGACCATGTACGCCCGCCACCCCGACCCCGAGCTTCGCGCCGCCGTCTATCAAGAACTGTTCCGCGTCTACAAGGAAGACAGCGCCGTGCTCGCGCAAATCTATGCCAGCCGCATCAACGATTGGCGCACCGAGCAGGTAGACCTCCGCCATTTCGCTACCCCCATCGCCGCGCGCAATCTTGGCAACGATGTCCCCGATGCCGCCGTAGACACCATGCTCGAAGTGTGCAAAAAGAACGCGAGCGTCTTTCAGCGCTATTTCAAACTCAAAGCCAAGTGGCTCGGGCTCAACCCCATGCGCCGCAGCGATGTGTATGCCCCTCTCGCGCCCGTAGACACCGACTTTCCGTGGGAGCAGGGCGTCACGCTTGTCCTCGACAGTTTCGAAAAATTCTCGCCGCGCCTCGCCGCCGAAGCTCGCACCGTCTTTGAAGCGGGTCACATTGATTCCGAAGTGCGCCCCGGCAAACGCGCGGGTGCATTCTGCGCCAGCGCCCTCCCCGAACTCGCGCCCTTTGTCCAAATCAACTATTCGGGCAAAGCGCGCGATGTCTCTACCCTCGCCCACGAACTCGGACACGCCATTCATGCACGCCTGGCAAGTGAGCATTCCGCGCTCACCTTCCACTCGGCATTACCGATGGCAGAAACCGCGTCCGTGTTTTCCGAAATGATTTTGAACGAACGGCTCTTGCACGACACCGACGACCCCGCCGTCAAACGCGACATTCTCGCCCGCATCGTGGACGATGCCTATGCCACCGTCATGCGGCAGGCGTTCTTTGCCATGTTCGAAAAGACCGCCCACGAAGCGTTTGCCAACAACGCCACCATTGACGAGGTGCGTGATATGTATTGGCAAAATCTCAAGGACCAGTTCGGCGACTCACTCGAGGTGCAAGACGATTTCAAGTGGGAATGGATCGTCATTCATCACTTTTATCACGTCCCGTTCTATGTCTATGCCTATAGTTTCGGGCAGCTTCTCACCCTCGCCCTCTACAAACGCTACCGCGCCCAGGGCGAAGCGTTCAAGCCCAACTATTTCAAAATTCTGTCCTACGGCGGTTCCGCATCGCCCGCACACATTTTGGAAGAAGCAGGCATTGACATGTCCTCCGCCGAATTCTGGCAAGGCGGGTTCGACGTCATCAGCGAATTCATTGACCAACTCGAAGCGCTCGAATAAAAAAATTACAGGGGGAACATCGGTGAGACCGATGTTCCCCCTGTAGCTAACTGCTCATCGTGCCACGCCTCTTTAACCGCAATTACTCTCCGCAAGAGCTCAAACAGCTCGCAGGCAATCTGGACGCGGTCGCGAGCATCCGCCTCGTCGAATACCAGGAAGGCAAAACGCGCGGGCTGCGCGCCGCGCAGGTCTCTACGGGCAGCGGGTTCCGCTTTGATGTCCTCCTCGACCGCGGCATGGACATTGGCGCCGCCGACCACAGCGGACGCCCGCTCGCATGGCAGTTTCCCGCCCTCGCCGCGCCCCAATATCACGACCCCTACAATTATGCGTGGGCGCGCACCTGGGGCGGCGGTCTCGTCAACACCTGCGGCATCACCTTTTTCGGTCAGCCCGAAAACGACAACGGCGAAATCCTCGGACTTCACGGGCGCATCTCACACACCCCCGCCGAACGCGTCCGCGTGACCACCGAATGGCGCGGCGACGATTACGTGTTGGAAATCGAAGGACGCGTGCGCCAGTCCATGGTCTTTGGCGAAAATCTGGTGCTCACCCGCCGCATCACCACCCGGCTCGGCGCAGATTCGTTCGCCATCCACGACACCATCACCAACGAAAGTTTCCGCATCACGCCGCACATGATTTTGTATCACTGCAATTTCGGCTTCCCCGTCGTCTCCCACGACAGCGAGTTACTGCTGGACGAGTCCGAGGTCCATCCCCGCGACGCCCGCGCCGAAAAAGGGTTCGGACAGCAAAACCACTTTGAACACCCCGTCCCCGACTACCCCGAACAAGTCTTTTTCCACAAGCCCATCCCCAACGCCGACGGCTGGGCGCAAGCCACCCTCATCAACCACGCCCTCAATTTCGGCGGCTTTGTAAAATGGAAACTCGATGGCTTGCCCTACATGGGACAGTGGAAACTCATGCAGCCCGGCGAATACGTCTGCGCCCTCGAACCCGCCAACTTTTGGGAAACACCCCGCGCCAAACTGCGCGAGCAAGGACGCCTAAAAATGCTAGCGGCAGGCGAACAAGTAGAGTACAATTTGGAACTAGGAGCCATCGTAGAATGAAAATTTTTCCCTGTTACGACGTAACAGGGAAAAATTTTCATTCCTTATTTTATGACCCAACCCACCTACCTCGTCACCGGCGCGCTCGGCTGCCTCGGCGCATGGACGATGAAAAACCTGTTGCAAACCAATGCGCAAGTCGTCGCCTTTGACCTCGGCACCGACACCTATCGTTGGCGCGCCTTGATGGACGACGACACCGCTGCCCGCGCCAGACTCGTCAACGGCGACATCAGCGATTACGCCGGATTCGAACGCGTCATTTTAGACAATGGTATCACCCACATCCTCCACCTCGCCGCCCTCCAAATCCCTTTCTGCCGCGCCAATCCCGTTGTCGGCGCACAGGTCAACGTCGTCGGCACGGTAAATGTTTTACAGGTCGCCGCCAAGCACCCCGACCAGGTTAAACGCATCGTCTATGCCAGTTCCACCGCCGTGTATGGTCCTCCGCACCTGTATCCCACCCTTCCCGTTCCCGTAGATGCGCCACTTGCGCCCGCCACGCTGTATGGCTCTTACAAGCAGGACAATGAAAACTGCGCCCGTGTCTTTCATGCCGAGAACGGCGTCGAGAGCATCGGGATCCGTCCCTATGTCATCTACGGCGTTGGTCGTGACCGCGGCGCGACGTCTTCGCCTACCAAAGCGATGCTCGCCGCCGTGCTCGGACGCGATTGGAAAATCCCCCACGGCGGGCGTTTCCATTTTCAGCTCGCTGATGATGCCGCCAAGACCTTTATCCAGTGTGCGACAAGTGATTTCAAAGGTGTCGGCGTCTATAACCTCAACGGCGTCGTCGCGTCCGTCCCCGAAATCATTGACGCTATCGAGCGCGTCGTCCCCGAAGCTCAAGGCAAGATTACTTATGACCCCAAGCCCCTCGCCTTTCCCGAAGAGCTGGACACAAGCACGCTCAAAACCACCTTTGGCAAACTCGCCGAAACCCCTCTGGGCGAGGGCGTCGCCTCCACCGTCGAGCATTTCCGCGGTCTCGTGGAACAAAAGCGAATCGATATAGACAACGCTCTTGCCTAAAACAAAAAAACCCGCCGACCAAATGGTCGGCGGGTTTTTATTTGATTGTTCAGTTCAGGTTCGAAATCAACACCCGGTCAGCGGTCAGCGCATAGACTTTGCCATTCTGGATTTCCAGACGGGTGACCGTTTGTCCCTCGTCCAAATCCATCACGTTGCCCCACGTCTTGCCGCCGTCATTGCTGAACAAGATACCGAGTGGGAAGAATTCGCTGCCGGTATCGCCCACGCGAATCCCGTGTGCCATCACGACCCGCATCGGGTTCGACGGGTCAACCGTCACGGCAGTCACGGTGCTTTGCCCAATGGCTTCGTTGCTAAAGTTCCGCGTCAATGCCGTCCATGTGCGTCCGCCATCGGTCGACAGATACATCCCTTGCGAGTGCATCCCAGCAAACAGAATATTCGGGTTCGTCGGATTCACCGTCAAAGACGATGCCACACTGGGTAGTGCCTGCGGGAGGGTTTCCCACGTTGCACCGTTGTCACGGCTGATGAGCAAATCGCGTTGATTGGCAAGATAAATGGTATTGGCTTGATTCGGCGCAACGGCGACCACATTCACATCCGCCACGTCGCGCCCCGCGCGTTCGACCACCGCATTCTGAATATGCGTCAACGAATCATTGGCGTTGGAGCGCACTTGTGGGCTGGGGTCGAGCACAGATGCAGTTTCCAACGTCGAAATGGCAGATGGGTTCTTGATTTCACCCAACGCCCATGCGGCATTCGCACGCACAGCCGCCGCCGAATCGGTGCGCAGCGAATCTTGTAATGCCTGCGTCGCCTGCGGCGGAGCAATAAAGCCCAACACATCCGCCGCGTTGCGGCGAACATTTACATCATTCGAGCGAAGCGCCGTCATCAACGCAGGCACGGCTTCCGCGCCCGCTTTTTCCAGCTGCGCTTGGGCTTGTTGCCGTTTGGCGGTCAAACCATCGGTGCCCAAATCGCCAATCCAACCGCGAATTTGCGCCTCACGCGGCGAGACCGGCGTCGCAATCACATTATTCAACAGTGTCGCAGACACGACGACCAGTACGATCATCACAACCGCTGCGCTAAAAATACGCAGCGCTTTTATTTTTGTCGGGTCGTTTGCGAGTTGCATTTCAAATTTTTTCAACATTTTTTACCTCGTGAGGTTTTTGCAGTTACGTGCAACGCCTTGCGTTGCTCACAATAATGACGCTGACCATGCCGCTTTGGTTCCACATCACAACAATGACAGTATAAAAGTAACGCAAATAAAGGTCTGTCAGTAGATTCCTACAAAAGGGTACATATCGGGATATAGAGAAAAAAGCCGTTCCTTATTGGAACGGCTTTTTCTCTATGCTTGTGGCTTGGATTGGACAATCAAGTCCATATTTTTCAATGTGCGATACGCTTGATAGCGGCGAAACAAAGGAAACCAATCGAGCAAAAATGCGCTCACCGGTGTCCATAGCGCCACCCAACCCAGCACATCCAATCCATAACTAAACGTATTGCGTAGCAGCGAATCCCCAAACCAGTCCGCCGTCGTCAGCGCGCCTTGAAGCCATACAATAATGAACAGGATAACAATCGAGAGGACAAAAAAGATTGCATTGTTAATCAGAAATTCCACGCGCTCGCGTTTATTCTCCACCAACAAATCATCGCAAAAACTCTGCATCGCGCGGTGCAATTTCATTTGTGTGTCTGCCGTAATCGTGTGCGGCGGCAAATGCACACGCGCACGCACCTTGGGCGGACGAAACCAAAAACCAATCACCCGCGCCAACAGGAAATCCAGCCCCGACTCCCCTAACGCGTTTTCGTCAAACGGGTCATAGGTATCCGCATTGAATACAAACAACTCTTTCGGTTCCTGCAGATGCAAATCAAATTCCAGCAGCATAGTTATTCCTTTTTCCGCGCATCATTAGATGCGCCCGCGTCAGGTGGCGCTGCCGCATCCTTGGCGTCGCCCGCTTGCTTTGGCGCGTCTTGCGGCACGCCCCAATTTTCCTGAATGTTCTCGGGGTCATAATCGCCCCACTTGGAATCAAACGTCAACGCAAACGCAACCATGTTCGCATGCTGTGCCTTGTCCCGCGCCCGTCGCAGTGACTCTTCGCGTTCCTCCCCCGCACCGGCTGCCAGCGCTTGTTCGTTCACCGCTACGCTCAAAATTTTCACGCGCACAATATCCCCGCGTTTATACTCCAGCGTCTCCCCCGCCGCATGTCCCAAAATCGCCTGCGCGAGCGGCGTGCCAATCCCCAGCCGCCCCTTTGCCAAATCCGCGGCATTGTCGGGCACCAGCACAACCTCCATTTTTTCGCGCGTTTTGTCGCTGGCAACCAGTTCCACTTCCACCTTTGTATTCTCTGCAACCGTCATTGGTTCGCTCATTTCTCGTGCTCCAATCCATATCAAGAATCATACTGCCTATCCCTTATACCTCTGCGTCTGCCCCACCCCTCCCCGCACCATCTCCACCCCGCGTCTCCCCGCCTCTCGCACAATCCTCTCCTCGTCCAGTGTCGTCAGTTCCCGCTTGCGCAACAGCACCTTCCCATTCACAATCACATAGTTCACATCACTACCCTGCGCCGCATGCACCACATTCGCAGCAAGATTATGCCGCGGCACTAGGTGCGGCTTGTCCATGTCCAGCAAAATCATATCCGCATCCGCGCCGACCTCTATCTTGCCCGTATTCGTAAATCCCAGCGCCCGCGCCCCGTGCTGTGTTGCCAGTTTCAACGCCTGCATGGACGGCAGCACCGTCGCATCGCCCGTATCGTGCTTTTGCAGCAGCGCCGCCAGTCGCATCACCTCCAGCAAATTCAAATCATTGTTCGACGCCGCGCCGTCCGTCCCCAACGCCACATTCACCCCCGCCCGCATCAAATCTACAATCCGCGTCGTCTGCATCGCCAGCTTGAGATGCGTCTTGGGACACGCCGCCACACTCACCTTTTTCTCGCGCAAAATCTCAACATCCTCGTCGCTCAAATAAATCGCGTGCGCCGCAATCGAAGGACTGTCAAAAATCCCCAGGTCATTCAAATACGCCACAGGCGATTTGCCATATTGCCGGAACGAATTGTCCACCTGCCCCTGCGACTCGCTCACATGAATGTGACACCCGACGCCGAGTTTGCGCGCCACATTCGCCGCATCCTCTAACGATTTCGTGTTGCCAATATACTGCGAATGCGGACCCAGCATCGTCTTGATGCGCCCGCCTGCGCTGTCTTGAAATTCCGCAACAAAATCACCCGTCAGTTCCAGCGTCGTCGGACCCATCTCGGCGGCAAAGTCCGAGCCAAACACACACCACGCCAGCAGCGCCTTCATCCCCGCTTCCTGTACCACCCGCGCCGCTTGATGCATCCAAAAATAATGGTCCGCAAACCCAATCGTCCCCGAGCGAATCATCTCACACGCTGCCAGCGCCGTGCCCCAATACACATCCTCTTCCCGCAGCGCCGACTCGGTGCGCCAAATCCCCTCATTAAACCAGCGGTCGAGCGGCAAATCTTCCGCCGACCCGCGCAGCAACGTCATCGCCGCGTGCGTGTGCGCGTTAAAAAATCCCGGCAGCGCCACATGCTTCGTCCCGTCAATCACCTCCTCCGCGACAAAATCCTGCGGCACCTCTCCCACCGCCACAATCCGTGCATCCTCAATCGCAACGTTGGAATTTTTCAGCTCGCGGTCCGCCGCATCCAGCGTCAGAATATCAACGTCTCGAATCAACAAGCGCGCCATACACAAATTATATCCAAATCCACCGCTTTTTGGATGAGACTCTACTTCAAACCTCAATACTCTAGACCCAAATATTTCGCGTAGATTCGTGTGGATTCGTGTAGATTCGTGGGAAAAAAGTCCCCTCTTTGCAAGAGTGATTTTGTCCAAAAGTCAACCGGATAAGGAATAAAAAAATCGCACCCTCTCGGATGCGATTCGAATCAAGCCATGGCTCTGCCCCGCTGGCGTATCTCTGCCAGCGAGTCGCGACAGGCATCGCGTATCACCTGTGCGATTTCTTCTGCCTGCAATCTGATCAATAATTTTTCCACCCGTGTATCGCCCAACTGCCCCAGCGCCACAATACACTCCCACTTGACATACACGTTCTCCTCGCGTTCCAGCACCCGTGCAATCTCTTCCATCGCCGCCGGAAAACCCAGGTTCCCCAGCGCAATCGCAGCCGCCTGCCGCACCCCCTGGTCGCGCTCGTGATTCAATGCCTCCACCAGCGGCGCAAACACCAGCGGCGTCCCAATTTTTCCCAACGCCACCGCGCACTGCTGGCGCACAAAGCGCGTATTGTCGGTTTTCATCACATTCCACAGCGGCTCTATCGCTTCGGGCGCGCGGCGCTTGCGCAGCACAAATGCCGCCATCCACCGCGCCATCGAGTCCTCATGCGTCGTCAGATGCTCAATCACCTGCGCGGTGGTGGCATCATTCATCCACTTGGGAATCTCGTATTTGCCGCCGTCATAAATTTGCTGCTGGTTCAGCGCACTGCGGACGCGCGCAAAAAAACCGCCCAACCGACCGCCATGACCATTCGATGCCGCAGCCGTCGGGTCAGCCGCGCTGTGCACCTCACAAAAGGAGGATGCTTCGCGCGCCGCATTGGCACAGCGCCGTTTATCGGGGGTAAGGGCAAAGCATTGCATAAGAGTTTACAACCTGACAGATTATAATAATTATACTATATTCGACCCCGTTTTGGATTCATGGTTTTGCAGCAAACTCTTGCAGCAATTCTTAATGTATAATCACCGCACGCGTAATGCGTATTGCATCTCAAAAGATCCATGCATGGCGTTCGCAAAAGTCTCTTGACCTTCCAAAATTCCCATCGCCACCGGGCGAGCTTGGGGTTTTGCTATGTTTTTTCCCACGCTATGTTCTGCCGTCGAATTCCATTCGATGGAGCTATCACACCAATAGAGACTTTGCAGCCGCCATGCGCCCCAAGGAGCAAGCTCAAGGAGCAAGTATGCCAACCGATATTCAAGCCCTTTTGGGAGACAAAGCCGAGTCCCTGCTCGGCTTCAACAGCCCAAAAATTTCCAAATCCCAACTCCAGCTCCCCGGTCCCGATTTCGTGGACCGCATCTTTATCAATTCCGACCGCAACAACCGTGTGCTTGGCAATCTCGCGTGGATGTACAACAACGGACGCCTCGGCGGCACGGGCTACCTGTCCATCCTGCCCGTAGACCAGGGCATCGAACATTCGGCGGGTGCCAGCTTTGCCAAAAACCCCGAGTATTTTGACCCCGAAAACATCATCAAACTCGCCATGGAAGGCGGCTGCAATGCAGTCGCTTCCACCTTTGGCGTCTTGGGCATCATGGCGCGCAAATATGCGCACAAAATTCCTTTTCTGGTCAAAATCAACCACAACGAGCTCGTCACCTACCCCAACAGTTTTGAACAAATCCTCTTTGGCAATGTCGAGCAAGCCGCCGACATGGGCGCAGCGGCGATTGGCGCAACCATCTATTTCGGCTCGGACGATTCACACCGCGAGCTGATTGAAATTGCGCAGGCATTTGCCCTCGCGCACGAGTTGGGCATGGCAACCGTTCTCTGGTGCTATACCCGCAACAAAGCCTTCAAAAAAGACAAAGACTATCATGTCTCTGCCGACCTGACCGGGCAAGCCAACCATCTCGGCGTCACCATCCAGGCAGACATCATCAAACAAAAACTCCCCGAAAATAACGGCGGCTATATTGCCCTCAACACCGACGGCGTCTCCTTTGGCAAATACGACAAGCGCATGTACAGCGACCTTGCCAGCGACCATCCGATTGATTTGTGCCGCTATCAGGTGCTCAACTGCTACTCGGGACGGATCGGGCTTATCAACAGCGGCGGCGCCTCGGGCGAAAATGATTTTGTCGAAGCCGCCACCACCGCCGTCATCAACAAACGCGCGGGCGGCACGGGACTCATCTCCGGACGCAAAGCGTTCCAACGCACCATGGCAGAAGGCGTCAAACTCCTCAACACCATCCAGGACGTCTACCTCGATTCCACCATCACCATTGCCTAGAACGACTGCCGAACGAGTCCAAGGTTTTGGAATCGACGCTTTAGCGGGGTCGCGACCTCAAGAGTTGTTCTTCCCGGTCGCGCTCCCTTACATCCCTAGAGAACCAAGTCCTGCAAAAATAATAACGAAACGGCGGAGACCATTCTCCGCCGTTTTCTTTTGCCCTCCCCATCGTTATATACGTGCATACCACAACACCGCGTACACGGAGTCACACATGGCAACACGAAAAAAATCACCGGACGAACGCGCCACCACACTGGGGCTTGTCGGCATTTTTTGGGGCATCCTGGGCATGGTCGCGCTCCTGCGCGGCAACCGTGTCCAAACCACCACCAGCGCCCTGGATTTCGTCATGCTCGGTTTCGCCACCCTGCGTATGGGACGCTTGATTGCCTTTGATCAGGTCGCAGAACCCCTGCGCGCCCCCTTTACCAAAACCGTCAAGGACGAATCCGGTGCAGGCGATACGGTCGTCGCCAAAGGACGCGGACCGCGCGAAGTGATTGGCGAATTATTATCCTGCCCCATCTGCGCCGGCACCTGGGTCGCCGCCGGGTTGGTCTATGGGCTCAATTTCTTTCCCGCGCCCACCCGCCTCGTCATTTCCATCATGAGCGCCATCGGGCTTGCCGAAATGCTCCACGAAGCCACCGAAGCGCTGACCTGGTCGGGACAGGTCGAACGCAACACCGCGGGCAGTATGTCCGCCACCTCGGAACAAACCTAGCAAAAAAAATGGCTTGGCAGCTCACGATGCTGTCAGCACCGCAAACGCCAAGCCACTCTCTGGGAGGAGGAGAGTCTACTAGTCCAATTCCACGCGATAAAAATACGGCTGAGCGTGTCCAACCGCCGCCAGGTAACCCAATTTGTCGTCGGTCGTAACCAACCCCTCAAACGTCGCGCGGTCGCACAACAACGCGGCGGCGGGTGCGTGCAGGTTTTTAGCAAACGCGCGCCACAACCGTTCAAACGATTCCGCCGAAATCGTCAGCGGCCTGTCCAGATGCAGCGCCGCCAAATCCGACACATTCCGCAATTTCCCGCTCTGAATTTCCATCACCAGCCCCAGGCACAACCGTTTCCCGTCCAGCACGCCCAGTGCCAGCGTCGCGGAATCCTGTCCTTGCGCTGCGCTCGCGCGAAACAACTGGTACGCCAACCGCGACGAACGGGCGAGGGTCTGGTGATCCATGTCTAGAGCACGCGCGTCGCGCTGCGCCACACGCGCTGCGGCGGCACACGGCGTTCCCCCGTAATCTCGAACGCATCCCGCAGGCGAATATCCTGCGCCGAGCTCCCCACCATTATCTGAATCGTCCCCGGTTCGACCACCAACTGCATCTTGTTGTCATAAAACGCCAGCTGGTCTGCCTGCATCACAAATTCCACCGCCCGCGTTTCATTCGGTTCCAGCGCGACACGCGCGTATGCTTTCAGCTCCAGCACGGGGCGCGGTATGGAAGCGACCGTATCCCGCACATACAGCTGCACCACCTCATCCCCCGCACGCTGCCCCACATTTTTCACCTCAACCCGTATCGTCACACTCCCATCCGCGGCGATCTGATGCGTGTCCAGCGACAGGTTTGCATATTCAAACTGCGTATAGCTCAAACCATGTCCAAACGGGTATAGCGGCGACGTCGGCATCGAAACATAATCCCCGTGCCAGTGGGAGCGTCCGCCCGACGGCTTGTGATTGTAAAAAATCGGAATCTGTCCCACCGTCCGCGGGAACGAAATCGGCAGTTTGCCGCCCGGATTCGCATCGCCAAACAGCACATCCGCAATCGCCGCGCCGCCCTCTTCGCCCGGCAGCCACACTTCCAAAATCGCGGGCACATGCTCCGCAATCCAGGGTATCGCAAGCGGACGACCGTTCATCAGCACCACCACCAGCGGTTTGCCCGCCGCCGCCACCGCTTCCACCAACTGCTCCTGCACCCCGGGCAGCGATAAATCCGCGCGGTCGCGCGCCTCCCCCGAAGTGCTTTCCATCGCCAGCCCCGACTTGTCGCCCACCACCATCACCACCACGTCCGCTTCCTGCGCCGCCGCCACCGCTTCCGCAAAACCCGTCGTGTCGTCGTCGTTGATATTGCAGCCCTGCGCAAACAGCACCCGCGTTTCCGCCGCAACACGCTCTTGAATCGCATCCAAAATCGTCGGCGCCCGCACCGAGCCCTCTACCAACCCGTTCGGCTGGGCATCCAGGTGCAGTAGTTCCCGCACTTCCGGCGTGCGGTACAGCAAATTCTCGATATGTGACGGGTGCGAATAGTCCGAAAACAAATTGCGCGCCGAGTTCGCCGAAGGTCCAATCACCGCCAGCGTTTTCACGTCTTTGGCGAGCGGCAGCAGTTCCCCCTCATTTTTCAACAGCACAATACTCTGCGTCGCAATCTTGCGCGCCAGTTCGCGTTGTCCGGGCGTTTCATACGCCGACAGCACCCGGTCAACATCCACATACGGTTTTTCAAACAGCCCCAGCTCGAATTTCTTGGTCAAAATCCGCGCCACCGAAATGTCAATCAACGCTTCCGAAACAACGCCTGTTTCCACCGCCTTTATCAGCGGCTCGCCATACACCGCCGTCGAGGGCAGTTCCGAATCAATCCCCGCATTCAGCGCATACCACGCCGCGCTCACCGCATCCGGTGCGGCATAGTGAAAATTGTAAATCATCGAAATCGCGTAATAGTCCGACACCACCAGCCCGTCAAACCCCAACTCGTCGCGCAGCAGGTCATTCATTATTTCGCGTGACGTTGCCGTAACCACCTCGTCCACTTCGCAGTAAGCATTCATAATGGAGGCGACTTTTGCCTCACGAATCACCGCCTCGAACGGCAAACACAGCACGTCGCGCAGTTCCCGCATCCCGATGTGCATCGGCGCACAGTTCAGCCCCCCTTCCGAAATCCCATGCCCCGGAAAGTGTTTCGCCGTCGCCATCACGCCTTCGCGCAAATCGTCACCCTGCAAACCGCGCACATACGCCACGCCAAACTGCGAAATCAGGGTCGGGTCCTCGCCAAACGTTTCTTCCGTGCGCCCCCAGCGCGGGTCACGCGCAACATCCAGCATCGGCGAAAGCCCCTGCCGCGCCCCCACCGCCAGCAGCTGCGTCCGAATTTCCGTCATCATCTGCTCCAGCAGTTCCGGCTGCCAGGTGCTCGCCACCCCAATCATTTGCGGAAAACTCGTCGCGCCCAGCGCCAGATACCCGCTGCACACTTCCTCGTGCAAAATGGCAGGAATCCCGAGACGCGTCTGCTTGACCAAAAATTCCTGAATCGCATTCCCCATCCGCGCAATCTCTTGCGGCGCAAACGTGCTCGCCCCGCCCACGCGCGTAATCTGCCCGATACCCTGTTCCATCAGTTTGGCGGCTTTCGCAGCAGACAACCCCTGGTCATCCTGCAGCTCATACACCCAGTACGACCCCAGCTGCGCGATTTTTTCCGCCAATGTCATCCGCCCCATCAAATCGCGGACCCGTTCCTCAATCGCATAATTCGGGTCTCGATACCCCGATGTTGTAGACGATGTCGCAATCAACGAAATTTCTCCTGAAAAAATCTCATCTTCCCTCTTGACAGCCCCTACCGAATGTCGTATAATCCAGTAGAACAAATGTGCTGTCACCCCATCCCACTCGGCGCATTACCCAACAACTGTCATTCTGAACGGCGCATTACCTGGCAATTGTCATTCTGAACGGCGCGCTCCCAGCACCTGTCATTTCGAACGGCGCATCACCCAACAACTGTCATTCTGAACGGCGCGTTCCCAGCACCTGTCATTCTGAACGGAGCACCACCCGACGCAATCCTGATACGAATTTAGCGGTGCGCAGTGTTGCGATGAACTTTAATCGCCAGAATCTATCTTCCAATGCCGCAGTTTTAACTGGATTGCACTTGGTCTCACCTGCAACGAGGCTGTTTTTGCGACCAAAACAATGACCTTTATCGCCGCCATCTCTACCCAACCCACACAATTTCTCGAATGCACTCGCAAAAAACCGCACTTGAAAAAAACCAACGTAATCAAGTTTTCAAGTTTCCAAAAACACCAAAAAACACCCAAAAATAAACTACTTTTTTCACCTTTTTTACAGACCTGTGCAAAAGGCAACTTGAAAAAATTTTCATAAATCAAGTATCAGCTTCAGCCCAAACCAACTGCCCCCCTACTGGGGCGCATAAATCCGAAAATTACCGCTGGTATGTAACAGCGCCAAAAAATACAACAGCCCATCATAATAGCGCCAATGCCCCGACGGAATCGGCATGTCCCATAACGCCTGCACAAACTCAGGGGCGTGCTCATTATCCGCTGCCAGCGCCGCCACCGCATTCATCGCCACCAGCCCGGACGAGCCTGTCAGCGAAAGCGGTTTCCCGTCCAGCGAATACTGGTTTACATAACGGTTGATGCCCTGCCCGTAAAAGAAATTCAAATGCCGGTTGCTCTGCTCAACTTCCCACGGGTCCGCCGCAAACCACGCATAATCCACCGCCACATTTCCCGCCGTGCGGAACGCATCAAACCGAAAATCCTTGTGGTCGCCCGTCGGGACCGCCGCACCATCAAACTCGGCGTAATCAGGCATCAGACCCGTCTGCGGGTGCGCCGCTTTTTTCCAAAACGCGCGGCTCGCGCTCGCGGCGTCTTTCCAAAATTCCTTGTCCTCTTTCGCCCACCGCGCCCACAGTTCATAATAGGCAGGCAGGTGATACGAAGGGTCAGTAAATGACGACTCACGTCCGAGCGTCGGCACAAACACCACCTGCTTGGTCTTTGCGTCAAACAGGTTAGTGGCTACAGGACTCTTGTCGTCCTCCTTGTGCAGCATCGTGTGCAATATTTCTTGCGCCTGCGCGCCGTAATTAAAAATTCCTTCCCCGTCGCCCCAGCGGTTCGACGCAAACAACAGCGCCATCACAAACCATTCTTCGCCGTCCGACGCGGGATTGTTATCAATCGGCTTGCCGTCCTTGGTCGCGTGCCACGCAAAATAGCCCTTGTAAGGACCGTCCGCGTGATACATATAGGTCTTTGCCCATTTCCAGATGCGGTTAAATTCCGCCTGCTTGTTCAGCTGCACCGCCAGCATCATCCCATAGGACATGCCTTCAGAGCGCACGTCGTCATTCCCAATATCAATCACATACGCCATATCATCGGCGACGGGGTAATACACGCGCTCGTTATTGTCGTCGCCATAAAACAACTGCTGCCACGCGTCGTCAATCCGTTTCTGCACCTCGGCATCGCTCTTGCCGAGCATCTCTTTAAACAGATTGCGATACACGCCCGAGTCGAACGCGCCTACCGACGGTGGAGCAAAGGTTTTTGTTTCCGTAGCAGTCGGGGCTGGCATAGGTATAACCGTCGGTGGAATCGGGGTTTGGGTCTGGCAGCCAACAATCACGCTGACCAGCAGCATCCCCGCGAAAAGGGTCCCGAGTCCTCGCACGCTCAACACTTGATCAATCTCCGCATTCTTTGGTCTCTACTCAGCCCTCAGTCCTCAGCCCTCAGTCCTAGCCCTTCACCGCCCCCGCCGTAAGCCCTGCCACAATCTGACGCTCCGCCAGCAGGTAAAATACAAGGGTTGGAATCAGCGCCAGCGCAATAAACGCCATCACCTTTGCATAGTCCGTCGTATACTGCCCCTGAAACTGCATAATCCCCAGCGGCACCGTATACAACTCGTCACTGTTCAGCACAATCAGCGGCAAAAAGAAATTGTTCCAGCTCGAAACCATCGTCAGCACCACCACCGCCGCCAGCGCGGGGCGCGTCAGCGGCAGCAAAATCCGCCAGAAAAAACCCAGGGTGCTGCACCCGTCAATCGACGCCGCCTCTTCCAGTTCCTGTGGTATTTGCGCAAAAAAGCCGCGCAAGATCAAAATATTAATCGGCAGCCCGAACGCCACCTGCGGCAGAATAATCCCCCACAGCGTATCCACCAGCCCCGCCTGTCGCAGCGTCAGATACAGCGGCAAAATCGCCACCGCCAGGGGAAACAACAGACCGAGCGTCATAAAATTAAACAGCAGCTCGCGCCCGCGGAACTTGATGCGCGCAAACACAAACGCCGCCATGCTCGCCAAAATCACCACGCCGATCGCCGTGCCCAGCATCACCAGCGTACTGTTCCACAGCAGCCGCCAAAACACATCGCCCTGCAAAATACTCAGATAATTCGTCACCAGCCATTGCTGCGGCAGCGCAAACGGAGTCAACAGCAGCTCGCCGCTCGTCTTGAAACCGCCCAAAAACGTCACCACCAGCGGCATCAGTACCAGCGCCGAGAAAAAAATCAGAATGATGTATTTCAGCACATCACTGACGATTTGCGCCCACGGCATCGGGCGCTTGTATTCAGAGGTCGTTTGCATACCCGCTCCGTCCTTACGCGTTGTCCTGACGCAGCACAAACCGTTGATACAAAATCGAAAAACTAAACGCCAGCAGGAAAATAATCACCGCGACGCTGCTGCCATAGCCCAGTTGAAACCGCCGGAAACCAAAACTATACAAATACGTCGCCATCGTCTGGCTCGCGTTCACCGGACCGCCGTTCGTCATAATCCATACCAAATCAAACACCTGCAGCGAGCCCACAATCGACAAATACACTGTCAGCCGCGTCGTTCGTCCCAACAGCGGCAGCACAATAAAGCGAATCACGTCAAACGGACCTGCGCCGTCAATCCGCGCCGCCTCTTCCAGCTCGGACGGAATATCTTGCAGTCCCGCGATAAACAAAATCAAATACAGCCCAAAATATTTCCAGGTCAGTGTAATAAAAATTGCATACATCACCGTGCTCGGCTCGCCGAGCCAGCTGATGGGTTTGAAAAAAGGAATCAACGCTTGCAGCGCCAGATTAAACAGCCCGCCGTCCACGCGATAAATAAACACCCAGATAACGCCCGTCACCACTTCCGACAGCACATACGGCAAAAACAGAATCACGCGAAAAATACTGCGCCCGCGCAGCCCGCGCCCCACCAGCAGCGCAATTCCTAACGCAAGCGGCAGCTGCACCAGCACCGACAGCGCCGCAATTAATAAATTATGCGTCAGCGCGCTCAAAAACACCTGGTCGCGCAGCAGCGTCGCATAATTATCCAGACCGATAAAATTCGTCAGCCCGCCCAGCCCATTCCACTTGTACGTAGAAAAGTACAAGCCCTGCACCACCGGGAAAATCACAAGATACGTGTAAATCGCCGCCGGTGGCAGCAGAAACAACAGAATCGTAAAAACCTTGCTCCAGCGCATCCGCGGGCGCGGTGCCATGCCGATTTGTGGTATAGCCAGGGTTTGACTGCTTGAAACTTGTTTCATCTCATTTCATCCGTACCCACAGACCTGACAAGCCGTTCGTTGGCGAACTTTACACTCTATTCTCTCAATCGAGGGGCGACCCCCGCGTCTCTGGCAAGGGTCGCCCCGTCTTACTCAGCTCATTGCAGCGAGGCTGCCGCTGCCGCCTCAATCGCTTCCGCAACCTGCTGCGGCGTCATCGTTCCCGCAAACAGACCTTGCGTTGCATCATTCACCGCGTTGCCAACTGCCGGGGGCATATATTGGTCATAATACAGTTGGTAATAACCGGCATCTGCCACGCTCTTGGAGACAACCTGCAGCAGCGGGCTCAGCTTGGCGTCCGCGCCCTTTACGGTCGGAACACCTGCAATCCCTGCCTCTGCCGCTGCCATTTGGTTTTCTTTGCTCAACAGGAACGTCGCAAAGTCAATGGTTTCCGGCGGTGCATTCTTGCCGATCGCAAACCCGTTGCCGCCGCCCAGAGCATCAGCTCCGCCGCCCTTGCCGCCGGTCACTGCCGGGAAGGGGAACCAGCCGAGCGATTCATTAAACGCCTTCGGGTCGGTCAGTTGCGCTGCGTCCGCGCCGGGCGCCCACTGCCCCATCAATTCCATCGCCGCTTTGCCGTTCGCCATCACGACCTGTTGGTCGGGATATGCTGCGGCGAGGAAACCATCCTGGAACGGCTTCAGGTCAACCAGCTGTTTCAGGTCTTCGCCCGCTTTAATGAACGCGGGGTCCGTGAATTTGCCCTTGCGGAAATACGCGTTTTCAAACGCTTCGCGTCCGCCGTTGCGCGTCGCGAGATATTCCCACCAGAACGCGCCCGTCCACGAGTCCTTTTCGCCCAACGCAATCGGCGTAATCCCTGCGGCTTGCAGTTTCTTTACGTCGGCGAGGAATTCATCCCATGTGGCAGGCGGTGCATCAATGCCCGCCTTTTTGAACAGGTCCTTGTTGTACCAGAAACCAACCAGACCCGCGTCCCACGGAATACCCAAAATCTTGCCGTTCGCGCTGTACAGGGTGAGCGCGCCGGGCGAAAGTTGGTCCGCCAGTCCGTTCTTTTTCAGCGGGTCCGTCAGGTCTTGCACCAAACCGGCATTGGCGTATTCCTGCAGCACGCCGCCGCCCCAGCTCTGGAACAAATCGGGCGGGTCGCCGGACTGCATAACCGTGACAAGTTTGTCCTTGAATGCCTGATTATCCAGCACGGTGATATTGATTTTTACGTTCGGGTGGGCTTTCATATAGTCGTCTGCCATTTTTTGCCAGACGGCTTTTTGAGCATCTGCAGTAGTAATGTGCCACCAGTCAATCTCCACGGCATTCGCCGCGGGTGCAGCGGTGGGCTGCGCAGGTGCAGCAGTGGGTTGAGCGGGCGCAGCAGTGGGTTGGGGTGCGGCAGTCGGTTGTGGCGCCGGGGTTGCCGGGCTACCACAAGCGACGACCAAGAGCATTGCAATCAAGGCGCTGATTGCAACGAACGAGCGAAACGCTTTCGAGATGCGCATGGCATCCTCCTTTTCGTCAGTGAAAAATGTGAAACGCGCGTGATACAGCACAGGGGACGCGCGTCAGCTCTATTCTTTTTCGATGCGTCGGGGAAATCGGATTGGGGGTATAATAAAAGGGTGTTTGGACTCCTTTCTCGAGTGGAGCTCCACACGCAGTCGAGAAAAGCGCAATGGCTTGGCGGTCAGGCGCTTTTCTTTTTTGTTGGATACGATACCTTCGAGGTTTCTGGGCGAGCTAGGTTAACCTCTGGCAAGAACAATGGCGCCCAAACCTCGAAGGTCTCTGCCCTTAGCGTAAAACACGCGTGGATTCGCGCACTACGAGTTCTGTCGGTAGTTCAATTTTTGCAGCCGATTGTTTTGGATTTTCGATAATCTGTAACAGCATTTGCACCGCGCGGCGTCCCATTTCTTCCAGCGGCTGTCGAATGGTGGTCAGCGGGGGATGCACCTGCGCCGCCTGCGGAATATCATCAAAACCGACGATGGAAATATCATCGGGAATTTTCTTGCCGCGCTCGCGCGCCGCCTCCATCGCGCCAAAGGCAGTCACATCATTGGAAGCAATAATCGCCGTCGGCGGCTGATCCAACTCCAGCAGTTCCAGCGCCGCCGTATACCCGCGCGGCTGTGTAAACAAACCCTCGCGAATCAGTCCTTCACTCACGGTCACGCCGTGGTCTTGGAGCGCCGCCCGATAGCCATCCAGCCGTTCGCGCGAGCAGCCCAAATTCATTGTTCCCGTAATAAAACCAATGCGCCGGTGTCCCAGCGCCAACAGGTAGCGCGTGGCGTCATACGCCCCCGCCCGATTGGTCGCCCCCACCGCCGGACCTTTTTCGTCAATGCCCTGGTGGTCAATCAGCACATACGGAAATTTTTTCTGGCGGAGCGTTTTCAAATAGCCTTCGGGGTGGCGGGGGAGCACAATGAGCAAGCCATCGGTCATCCCGCGCGTCAGCGCGGTCACATAGGCGCTCTCCTGCGTTTGGCGGCGGTGCGTGGTATACAGCATCATGTCGTATTTGTTTTCCGCCAATTCCAAATCCACGCCGCGGATAATTTCGCCGATATACGCCGTGCCGAGGTCGCGCACCAATAAACCGATAAGGTGCGACCGCCCGCCCCGCAGACTGCGCGCCTGCAAATTGGTGGTATAGCCAAGACGCTTGATGGCGCGCTGCACACGTTCCCGTTTTTCGGGTTTGACGTTGGCGCCGTCATTCAGCACGCGCGAAACGGTGGCAAAGGAAACGCCCGCTTCTTTGGCAACATCAATAATGGTGACGTTGTGTTGGCTCATTTTGCAAACGTTTTCAGAAAAAATGGTTCTGAAAAAGCCGATGGTTTTTCATCGGCAGCGAAATTTAGGGTAAAAATTGGAGAGGGTAGAGGGCAGTGAGGACAGGACGGGCGTGAAATTGAAAACGTTTTCAGTTTCAGCAGGATTTTATCAGTACCGCAGGGGCTTTGTCAATAGATTATGTGTTCTGAGGGGGGTTCGTGCCGAGACCCAAGTGCGGTTCCGCAGGGCAGTGTCTCGGCACGAAAAGGGGATGGGGTGTGCCTCAAAGAATTACCTTCCAGGATTAAGTTCGGAACAAGTCATGTGTTATTCGATATACCAAAATTTGGAAGTGAGCCCTACCCGCCGAAAAATGTCTTGTGCCTGCTCCAATGAGCGTCCGTGAAATTCATGTTCCAAGCGATTGCCATACCAGATTTTTGACAGCTCCCACAATTGGTCGAGCGATATCACCTCACCTGTCGTCACATTGCGCTCGCGTTTCCATTCCGCCACATCGGCTTCCGACCGGAAGAACAACATGTTCCCTCACGTAAAGACCAAATCGTCATACCAGTTCGCAAAGGGCACGCGAAAATAAACCACCACCGCATCGCCGCTGATTTTTCCGTAGCGCAGCTGAAAACGCAGCGGCTCTTGTGGATACGAGCACACGGCATCGATCCGCGCGTCGGCGTGCAGCGCGGCGGGAATCCCAAACGAGTCCCACGCGCAGTTGGCATAATACGATTTGTCACCGACGTGCACGCGAAACCCCGTTGGCACACCCGAAAACGGATTTGCCATGCGAATTGTATCCGTGCCGGGCATCAGCATAAACGCATGGCGCGCGTTCAATGCGTGATACAACGCCCGCGCGCGTTCGACCTCGATGCCTAATCCCTCCGCCGTATCTTGTACCGTTGGCGGGCGCGCCTGTTCCACCCAAAAGTTATATACAAAATGGCGCGCATCCCACAGCCGCGCGTCCTCGCGCGTGTCGTCGCTCATCTCAGTCCTCCCGCCACGTACGCCGCAGCAGGCGCAGCCAGTTACGGTGCATCACATTGGCAATGTCGTCGTCGTCAAAATCGCGGGCTGCCAGCGCTTCGCCCAAATGCTGCATATCCGCAATCGTGTCCAAATCATAGGGCGACGACTCGCGCCCAAACCCGCCGTCGAGGTCTGACCCAATGGCGGAATGGAGACTATCCCCTGCCAGTTGGCACACATGGTCAATATGCTCGGCGACGGTGGCGATGCTGGCGTCGCGATTGTTGCTCTTGCCGTAGCTCCAGTCGGGAATCAGCATCCACATATCAAACGCCGCGCCAATCACGGCATCCCGCGCGACGAGGGCGCGAATTTGCTCGTCGCTTAACTGGCGCTGGTGCGGCACAAGAGTGCGGCAGTTGTGATGACTCGCCAAAATCGTGCCTTCGTAAAAGCCCATCGCTTCCCAAAACGCCTCGTCGCTCAGATGCGTGACATCGAGCATCATCCCCGCATGTTCCATCACCCGCAGCAGTTCCAATCCGGCATCATTAAAGCCCTTTTCCGTCCCCGTCCCCCCAACATAGCGGTTGTGCCCGTAATGGGCAGGACCCACAGCGCGCAAACCTGCGTCATACCAGTCCTGCACTTGCAAGGGGCTCATAATCGGGTCCGCACATTCCATACTCACAATGATGCCTGTCGGCGGGGTATTGACGGTGACAGCATTCGTCGCGGCATCAAACGCTTCCCATATTTCCATATGCGCGTTGAGTTCGGCGCGATTGGTGATGAGGCGAATGTGCCCCTGCTGTGCCAGCGCATGGTAATAGAGCAGGTGCCCGCGGGCGGCGGCAAACGCCTGCGCGGGGGAACCATAGTCAATTTCGGGCGACCCCATGAAATTGACCCGCGCCAGCACCGTGCCAAAACAGAGCGCCACGCGCCCGCGCCGTAGTTCGGGAAAACTGACAGTGTTTTGCCCACGCCCGCCGCCCACCATGTGCTTTTCCTGCACGCGCAGGGTGGTGACATTTTGCAACAGGTCGCGGTTGTACTGCAGTGCGTTCCAGGCAAGGTCGAGATGTGCGTCAACTATGAGCATGATGCAGGTCCTTGATGCCTAAATAGCGTGCAATGAGATTACTGCGCCACAGCCAGCGGACAAGAAACAGCCAAACCGCCGCAAAGCCAAATGCCACCGCCAAATGCAGCGCGCCCAATTCGCCCAGCGCAAAAATGTCGCGCAGCGGTTTCACCAGCACAATGATAACAAAAATTACGACGAGCGCCGCAGCAAGCAGCGTCGGCTTCCAATCGCCGCCCAACTCGTCGCCGCCCGTCCACCATTCGTTTGGGGGTTCAACAAAGATGATGGTGACCAGACCGACCAACGTGAGAAACGAAACGAGCGTGGACTGCGCCGTGAGCAGCGCCATCTGATAATACGGCGCAACCGCCTGTGCGTTCAAGTCGAGCGAGCCGACGCGCAGATACAATTCCCAGATGAGGATGCCGTAAAACACCAACAGCGAAAAGATGGTGGTGATGAGCACCGGCGTAAGAATGAAATGAAACAGCCGCTGTGGCAGCGTGCCGCGCCCCGTTGCCCCCGGTCGCGCCCAGATGGCGAGCAGCACAGTGGGAATGCCGACGGAAAAGAGCGTGACGAGCGAACCCTGCCGCAGCTGCAGCGGAAACTCGCCGATGACGAGCGCAGACACAATCACCATCGCCATTGTTGCGATGCGCGTGAGAAACAGCTTGAGAATATCCTGCATCCCGTTGACGATGCGCTGTCCTTCGGTCACGGCGGGGGCGAGTGCTCCGAACGAGTCCTCCATCAAAACCAAATCTGCAACTGCCCGCGTGGCTTGGGTACCGCTTTGCATTGCGATGCCGAGGTTCGCCTGCTTGAGCGAAAGCACATCGTTCACCCCATCGCCAATCATTGCCACATACGCGCCATCGGCGCGCAGTGCCTGCACCAAACGTTGTTTTTGCTGCGGCGTGATCCGTCCAAAAATAGTCGCGTCATGGGCAGCTTGCTTGAACTGTGTCTCGTCCATTTTTTCGAGGTCTACGCCGGAAACGAGTTTGGCGTCTATCAGCCCTGCCTGTTTTGCCAGCGCCGAAACAGTTTCAGGACTGTCCCCCGAAATAATTTTGGGGCTTACACCTGCATTAATGAAATTTTGGAGTGCTTCTTTTGCCTCGCCGCGCAGCTCGTCGCTGATGCTGACCAACCCCAGCGCGGTCATGTTGTGCGGTAAACGCGAATCGTCTTCTTTGTCTTCCAAATTGGTCGAAGGGTCATAGGCGACGAGCAGCACGCGCAGCCCCTGTTCCGCCAGCTGCTGTGTCTTTATCACAATCTCGCGCCATTTCGGATTCTCGTTGACGTCCTCGGCATCCGAAAGATAGGGCTGGAGAAATTCGGGCGCGCCGAGGGCAAAAGTGCCGGCGCGACGCGCAACCGACGCAGAAGAGGAACTGTTTCCAGCGTCGCTAAACGCAATCGCGCTCCACTTGCGGGCAGAGGAAAACGGCACTTCGGCGGCGACGGTGCGCTTTTCACCTTTATATTTTTCGGCAATCGCTTCGCTGGTCTTGTTGCCACTTGCGGCGTTAACGGTCATGTCGCCGAGAATTTGACCCAGTTCCTGTTCCGAAACGGCGAGCGGATGTAGCCCGTGAAAAATCAGACGATTGGTGGTGAGCGTGCCTGTCTTGTCGAGACACAAGATATTGACGTTGCTCAAGGATTCAATCGCATTGGCTTGCTGCACGAGGACGCCAAACCGGATGATGCGCACCGCGCCGAGCGCATAGGCAATCGAGATGGACAAAAACAAGCCATTCGGGACGAGTCCCGCAATCAGTGTGGACTGCTGGACGGTTTCACCCAGGTTGATGTCCTTGATGACGGAATTGAGCACAATCAGAATTTCGAGATAGACGACGACGAGCAGCATGATGCGCACCACCAGCGCCACCTCTTGCTGGAGTGGGGTGAGGATACGACGGAATTGCTTTGCGCCTGCCGTGATTTGGTTGGCGAGACTGGCGTTTCCCACCTTTTCGGCAACATAGAACGCACTGCCGTTCACACAAAAACTGCCGCTAAACACCTCGTCCTTGCCCTGTTTCGAAATCAGGTTCGATTCGCCCGTCAGCTGCGACTCGTCCACCGCCATCTTGCCCTCGACGACGCTGCCATCGAGCACAATCTGGTCCCCCGGCGCCACATAAAGCACGTCGCCGACCACCAATTCTTCGGGCGTCGCCTGTTTGACCGCGCCCTCGCGTATCACCGTCGCCATCGGACGCGTGAGCAGCGCGATACGGTCGAGCGTCCGCTTGGCGCGAATTTCCTGCACCACGCTGACCAGAATATTCATTGAAATAATGCCGACCGAGACAATGGCATCGGACGGGCGTCCGACCAGGAACAAGGCAACGCCCAGAAAAAATATGACGCCGTTGATAAACGTAAACACATTCTCGCGCACAATCTGCACATACGTGCGGCTCGTCGGTGGGGGGGGTGGATTGCCCTGTCCCTGTGCGCGTTTTTGCTGCACCTCGCTTTCGGACAACCCACGGGCAGTGGGGGGAATTTGGAGAGTGGGTTGACTGCTCATGGGTGATGATTGAAAATCATAATTTACGGTTTGCGTCCTTCGAGAACAATATCTTCTTGATTGCTCGACCATTCCAACAAATCTTGAAAGCCTGCACCCTGCATCAGAGTCCTTGCTTCGTCACGCATACACTCGACCGCGGCAGGGTCATGCAGGGAGTTGCGAAAATTGTCCACGATTAAGCGACCGGGCACGGTGCCGTCCGCTTCCGCCCAGGGCTGGTTCAGCACGAGTCGTCCGCCCGGATTCAGCGCGTGATAAATGCGCCGAAAGATCTCGGCATCATAAATTCCAACATCCGATTCCAACACCATATCAAACCCTGTCGGCAGTTCATCCTCTAAAATATTGGCGGGATGATACGTGATACGGTCGGCAAGCCCAATTTCTAGCGCAATCTCGCGACCTGCCTTGCACACATTTTCGTAATCCACCACGACACTTGTAAGCGCAGGATACCGCCGCAGCAGCGCAAAGGAAACAACCCCCGAACCGCCGCCAAAATCCATCAGGCGGCGCACACCCGTCATATCCATTTTCTCGGCGAGCTGCGCCGAGGGGACAATGGCGCGCTCATACAACATGCGCGTATACCGCGCCGCCCATTCCGGGTCAGCGGCGGCGCGTTCGTAATCGGACGGTGGGCGGTGTCCTTGCAGCTCCCACAACGAGCCCGGGTGCGAAATCCGTGTCCCTAACTCAATGCCAATGGGATACTGCTCAACCGCGCGTTCGGCGATGGTTTTCCAAACATCCGGGCTGTATTTTTCGAGAATGGCGTTGCGCGTCAGCGTCGAAACGCGATACACATCGCCCTGTTTTTCGAGCAAGCCCGACTGCACCAACAAGTTGAGCCAATGCTGGCAGCGGCGGTATGGAATATTGAACTTTTCCGCCACCTGCGCAATGGTGAGTGGCTGATTGTCCAGCTGCCAAAACAAGCCGCGTTCCAGCGCCGCGCCGAGCGCGGCGGACGGCATATAGCCATCAAGCAAATCGAGGACGTCGCGTTCCCGTTCCAGTTTCATATACCAATTCGCACCGTTCTACTTGCCTTTTTCCAACGCTTGAAGGGAGCGTGATACCCATGCCCCATCCATCCGCTTGAGACGGTCTTTGTTCAGATTCTCGCGCATCACAGCGCGCACATCCGCGTCGTCCGAGGTAAACCATTTTTCCATCGCGCGTTTGCCCGCGTCGGATGCGGCAGCAACGGCGACGCTCCAACAATAGGAAAGTCCCTTCTTCAGCGCAACAAAATCGTCGCTTTTTCGATTCTTGGTCTTGGCAAAATCGCGCGTAATCCCGTCGAGCAGTTTCAACACGCGTTTCTGATTGGCGGCAGCGTTGGGCGTGGTGGGGCGCAGCAGCCGGGGTTCACACGCGGCTGCCGCGATGGCGCGCTGCTCATACAAATTGCCATCGCGCCACGTGTCCAGTTCGTCCAACACTGCCCCGAAATCCTGGTCGCCCCACCCTTGCAGTGCCATCGCTACGCCTTCGCGGATACGCCAGCGCGGGTCAGAGGCAGCCGCGCGGACTTTCCAGCACATTGGGATCCTAAGCTTAGAATTCCACGTGGACAAGTTGTCG